>Ga0180301_10000305_pt1 | contig 37927 bp, 28 predicted proteins | sample GuaBasSediGuay16_FD_121797 | JGI IMG/M metagenome (GOLD analysis project Ga0180301, IMG submission 121797) | Subseafloor sediment microbial communities from Guaymas Basin, Gulf of California, Mexico - Guay16, Core 4569-2, 12-15 cm | ecosystem: Environmental > Aquatic > Marine > Hydrothermal... | reverse complement strand
TACGTTACTCGATATAATAGAAGTGTTCTTTAGCAACATTATAGATAAGCAACTTTCATTCTTGACAGAGTTTATTCAAGACCATATTGACAGCTTTAATGAAGATACGAAGAAAAACGCGATGAAGATTCTAAATGAAACTAGGAAATCGCGGCACGTATTGCGTTTAACGGTGATGTTGATCGAGAAACTTAAATCACTGGCGCCGAGAGAGTTACTCAAGTTATTTAATAGCTTTAAGGAGAAACTATCGTCTCTCTGAAAACCGAAACCCTGTTCTAGACGCTGATGATAGTGGAGGTCGATTTGAAATGAAAGTACTGTTAGCTACCGAGTGGTTTCCACCCGATATAGGTGGGGTAGCTAGCCATGTCAGGGACTTGGCTGTAAATCTACGTTCAAGGGGACATGATATAGCAATTGTAACCAGGAAAAGGGAGGATAGGGGTGAATGGCCTTTCGAGGTAATAGAGCTGGAGCACAAGGATTTCCTCAGGTTCTTGTGGGGACTTTCAGGCAACGGCGTCATCAAAAAGATTTTAGACGACTTTGACCCCGATATAGTCCACGCACACCATGCATTTACACCCATACCCTTAGCATCGATCTTCTCGGCGTCCATCAACGGCTATCCGACAGTTTTGACAAACCACAGCGCCTACCTATATGACTACAACTACTTGCTTAAAACTTTAGGGTTTGTGGCATTCCCGTTTAGATCCATTATAGGTAAAGCAGATGAAGTAATTGCGGTAAGTAACGCGGCTGCAAGGTTTATCGGAAACTTCGCCCCCTCTGTACCCCTAAAGATCATACCGAACGGCGTGGACACGGAGAGGTTTAACCCTAAGGGTTCTAGAAGGCTCCGAGAGGAGGTTGAAGCAGACTTCATAGTACTCTATGTGGGTAGACTGGTCTATAGGAAAGGGGTTCATCATCTAGTGGAAGCCATGAAACTGCTGGCTAAAAGGGAACCAGGAATTCTGCTGGTGATCGCCGGCGACGGTCCACTTAAAAGATCCCTTAGGGAAAAGGTCGAGAGTTTAGGGCTGGATAAACAGGTTTTATTTTTAGGGAGGGTTGATGACTCTCTCCTACCCGACTTGTATAGATCTTCAGATGTCTTCGTGATGCCTAGCCTCTTCGGGGAATCCTTTGGGATAGTCGCGTTAGAGGCCATGGCATCCGGCATCCCTGTGATAGCAAGTGCTATAGGAGGGCTTAAGGAGATAATAATCGACGGGGTTAACGGGATCCTCCTCAGGGACGTGGATCCCGAGACAATAGCCGATGAAATATACCGTCTATACTTAGACGATACACTTCGGCTTTATCTGTCGAGAAAGGCTAGAGAACATGTTGAGAAAAACTACAGCTGGAGGAACATAACACGTAGAATAGAGGAGGAATACGTTAAACTCCTAGAGGAAGCGGCTTTAAAGCAATACGATAAGAGGATAGATGTGTTCCATAGGCTTCGGCTAAAAATCCCTAACTATTTCCCCTGAATAGTTACGTAGGCTGGATCCCTTTATGTCATCCTCCTGAAGCCTAAGAGTAGAACCAGTATATCTACTAAAAGGACTAAAGCTAAAAAGGAGAATGCATGAAAATAGCTTAGGTTTGCTACTATGAAGCCGGAGACTATTGGGCCTAGGGCTTGCCCTACGTCTTTTATAGTTTCCAGCGACCCTATTGCTGCACCATACATTTCCTTGGTAACCAGCTCGGAGACAAAGGGGGCTGTGGCAGCGGTACACGCAGATACCCCAATCGAGTATACTATTATTGATGTAATTATCGGGTAGATACTGTGAGAGAGGGATAGGAGGAGGGCTCCAAGCAACGACACAAGGAGGCCTGCAATGATCATTTTTAAGCGCCCCATCCTATCCGAAACCCTGCCCATAAGCGGCTTCAATAGGGCTATCACCAGCATCTCCACGGTAAAAATTATGCCGGTTAACCACGTTTCCGTCCACAGGGTTTCGACGTAGAGGGGTAGGAAGGTTTCTATACCCTGCATTGAAAAGTACACCGAAGCTTCCGTAACACCTATAAATATCACCCTTCTATCCGAGAGAACCCTAGTGATGTTCGCCAAAGGACTCGTATACACCTTTCCTCCCAAGTTTTCCCGGCTAGAGTGGGCTGGAAGACGAGACATGAACAGCAGTGCGATTAAACCGCTTACACCGCATACGAGATACGTGGCCTTGAAGCTAGCTAAATATATTAATGTCCCCGCAAGAGTCGGTGCAATAACCCTGCCTATAAGCGTGGAAGAGTGGAACAACCCCATCATTTCGCCCCGCCTAGAGGGAAACATGTCGGCCACAGTTGCCACAGCCACTGGCATGAATATAGCCGTAGCCAACCCATGGTAAACCCTAACCAAAGCCAGTTGCCAGCCACTGGACACAAATAGATACAGGAAGGGTGCCGAAGCAAAAACAAAACCACCCACCAGAAGCAACCTTCTCCTACCATACCTATCCGAGAGAGAGCCAGCAGTAACGTTAGTGAAGATCCCCGTCACCGTAGAGGCGGCAGCAATAAACCCCAGTTCAGCAGGCTCAACACCGAGGAAACCGGCAAACAGCGGAAGGGTAGGAGACTTAGACATAGTCGAACTCAAAATAGCAAAGAAACCCACCAAACACAACAACAAAAAACCCCTAGAAAAAGACAACAAACATTGCACCCTAATTCCCTAAAAATAGTCAACTAATATACTTTTCCATTTACATTTTAAACAATCTATATTATTGGATTTTGACCGAAAAAGAAAATAGTTTCTCGGTCGAAAACAAAAAATATTTAAAGGAGAAATCATCTAAAAAACACGGTGGAAACAACCATGAAAATAAGCAAAAAGATAAAACTCTTCCTAAAAATACTCCTCAAAAACCCCAAAATACTCAGCCTACTACTGTTACTCTTCCTCTGCGCACTCACTACATACGTGCTAGGCAACCCCGACACAACGACACTAAACGCAGACGGAGACAAAGGATGGCCAACACCTGATCCCGATCCGTTCCCTTAAAAACATATAACAATACTTATCTCTAACTTTTTATTGAGGGTTCTTCATGTATCGTAGCATTTATATATCGAAAAATGAATGGAAAGTAATATACCATTTGCCATCTTCAAAGACGCTGCGTGAAATCGCACGAAATACAGGTATGTGTCTTTCTTCTGTACAAAATACCCTTACAAAGCTTTATAGAAAAGGCCGTGTTTACTTCGTACCTGACTATGGTAAATTCGGGTTAATTCCTATCGCACTTATTGTTGAACCAACAGTAATTGAAGAACTTCCCTATGGTACAGTATCAGTTCGTAACATCTATGGAGGGGGAAGAATTTTAAAGCTTATATCAGCTTTAATACCTTATGTTTTCCTAGAAGAATATTGTAACTCCATACCAGCAAATATATTAATTCTCATTCGTGGCCTAAAATATTATCGTTGGAGGCCAGATGATGGGGGTACATTATATCTTCCTGAAAAAGGTACACTTATTCCTGTCTTTTCAAATATATTCACCAAAGAAGAATATCCAGAAAATAATTGTTTTCGAGAAGTAGAAAATATCACGCCGGACATTTATGATCTAATTATATTGTCTGCGAAATTACATAGGGGCCCCTTTATCAGGCATAAAGAAGCTTTGAAAGAAGCGTTAAAAATCGATCAATCGATCGCATTAACTTCAAGTCAAACTTTATCATATCATTTTAAGCGACATGTTATGCCTGCATGGTTATACAATACTTTTATACCATATCTGCCTATGAATGAAGTACCTTTTAGATTATTTTATATAAAGGGAAAAGAAGCTCACATAGTGGCTAGGTCTTTAATTAAATTACCATATTTTAGCACGGCACTTATAGATGTAAATACGGCTTTAGTTCTTGGACAACCCCCATGTTTTATGCATGAAAGAATATTTGAGTTGTTAACAATGTTTGACATCGAATTTCCTTATGGAGAAATTATAATGTCTAGTAAATCCATCGTTAAATCCACGCCTTATTTGTGGAAGTTTGTTAGGTGGGATGGAGGTAGGTGGGTTTGGTGGTGGCCGGAGGAGAGGTTGAGGGTCAGAGTGAGGAAGTGAAGTTGGTTTTGAGGGTTTGGGATGATTTTTGTAGGCTTATGGGAGCTGAGTTTGTCGCTGTTTTAGACTATTATGTTGGTGCTAGGCTTGGTATGCCTGTTAGGGAGGCTGTGGTTTGCTGTCCTGAGAGGCTTAAGGAGGAGATTTGTAACGTTTATTGTCCTGCTTTCTGGGATATGTTGCTTAAGATTATTTTGAGGACTGCGAAGAAGAATGGGGTTAGCTTGCGTCTGGTTTTAGATTGGTTTAATGAAGTGTAGTATTCTTTTAGGTTTTCTTGGAGCCTATTGTTTTCTCGCCCCAGAGTGCTACGGCTATTAGTGTTATTGTGGCTAGTATTGCTGCAAGGTATATTAGATCCTGCTCCAGTAAACCTATTTCCACGCCTTTCTCTCCCTGTATCCTGCATTCTATCGTCAGGTTTAGGGGCCGGCTTGCCTTAAATTGCACTAGGATTAGTGCGTCGCCTCGTTTAACCGTGTGCTCTAGTTCGGCGGATCCGTTGACGCTTTTCACGGTTGTGGATGCCCTTGGGACGAAGGGGTCGTATCTTGTTTTCTCCCTGTTGGTGGAGAAGGGGTAGAGGAGGGCTGTGAAGTCTCCTCCCTTGACCGTTAAGTGGACTGTGCCCGTGAGTCCAGTTAGGTTCACTATGATGGAGGCCTGGAATAGGGGTGGTTGGAGATGGATTGTAGTTGTGCCGGGTGCTGGCTGTAGCTCGGATACAAGTAGCACCCCTTCACCCATGCTCCTTGAAGTCGTCTCCTCGTTGGATACCACTAGGAGGTATAGGCCTGTCTTCCTTATCCTGACTGTTAACGTCTCCGGCTCCCCCTGCCCGTTAGCCGATACAGCTAAGAGCCCTCCGTTCACGTCGAGGAGGTAGAGGTTGAGGTCGCTTCTAGTGCCTACGAAGGGGCCGTAAAGTAGGATAACGTATGTCTTGTTCTCCTCAAGCCTATACTTGGCCGAAATGGTGGATCCCTTGGGTAGTAGTCCGGTTGAATAGGGAATCCCGACGTAATGGAGTCCCTGGACCCCTGAAATGGCTTCACCGTACCATCCCTTAGAGTAGACCTGAAGGCTACTTGTGGTGGTCGGGGTTAACTTAAGCTCTAGCTCCCCCGCCGCACCACCTGACTCCGGTTTAACCGTAACCTTGAAGGATATCGTCTCATCTAGAGTGAAGTTTAACGGTATTTTGGGTATGTCGACCGCGAGGAGGACTACATTTTGTTGTCCCTCCTCCAGGTATACTGCCTGGATTTCGGAGTTATCCTTGAGGAACCTCCATTTAAAGAGAGATGGTAGCCCTGTAACGGAGAGCTTGTATACGTCAGATAGCCCTCTGTTTACTATCGAGATAGGGTAGTAGACTGTGGTGCCGAGCTCTCCTCTCCTTTCAGGGTAGGTGCATCTTAGTTCTAGCAGGGTTCCGCTGAACGCGCCGATACTAAATGTTTTTTCCGTCTTGAATCCATCAGGATACACTATGCTCACCGTTATCTGCGTGTAGGTTTGGGGGAGCTGGAATGAAACTAGCTTTGTTTCACCGGCTTTAATCAACGGTATTGTTGTTTCGTAGGGTAGGCCAGCCACCGCCCCCATATACTTTAGAGAAACCTTTATGTCCTCTTCATCATCCTCCCCCATATTGGTTAACTTTACTGTAACATTGCCTCCCATTCTTTCAACAGACTCTACAACTATATTATGGGCTGAGCCTGGAAGCTTGACCGTATACCGGTCGGTCCACCCGTCATCGTACGTCACGGCGATGGTAATGTAGTCGTAGAAGCCTATCAGCTTGAAGTCGAGTGTAACATTGCTCTCTGAATCCACGGCTTCTATTTTAATGGAGTAGGGGGAGCTGACGATCACTCCTCCATATTCTAGGTGTACGGAAGCATTGGATAATTTAATCGGCGAAGGGTTTCTAAGAACTATAGATACCTTGTTTCCCTTTCTCTCCACAAAAACCGGCTCCAAGTAGCATCTGCTTTTAACGAGGAAGCTGAGGGTGTATGTATCCGTGAACTGGATCCCTGTTAGGGGATCCCGGTAATACAGGTAGATTGTAAGGGATACGGCTGAACCGTAGATTGTTCTGGGTACAAGAAGCTTTACCTTAAAAGAATACGATGAACCCGCACCTATCTTTTCAATCAGGATGCTCGAGAACCCTATTACTGTGACGCTTGGAGTGGCTGGCACCAACTTGACCTGAACTTGGGCCACAGGTAACCGTCCATTATTTTCAACCGTTATTTCAACCTCGTTTACTGCACCCGCCACCAGGTTAACCACATCCGTGGATACGGTTAATGGTATAGGTACGCTTTCTATGATAAGAGCTTGGAGTATCGTTGCCGTAAAAAATAGAACCAGTAGGATGGGCTTTATCCTCATGTTTACTTCGCCTCCTTGAAGAATACAGATACTATAGCCACAGTCAAGAAAAGTAGGTTAACTATGTAGAGTGCTGGCAAGGTTATGTATATATCTCCCTCATACATTCTCCCCTCAGGCAAAATAAATCCTAGCTCCTCCAATATCACTCCAAGCTGATACGACAAAGTGTACTGTAACGGGTTTTCAAGCCAAGCTATGCTGGGTACGAGAAGCCGGTAGATGAGGATTATGGCAAAGGAGGATAAAGCAGCATAGAGGGACTTTGAGAGAAGGGCTGAAAACAGTAGTGTAAATGTACCTATAGTGGTTAACCCTACCATCATCGTTAATTCCCCGGCCCAAAAGTCGTATGATAGTATGGCGATTAGGGCGTCCCAGTAGCCTCTATAGGCGAGGGATATTAGGAGGGCCAGCAACAATAGTGGAAGCAGTGTTATCAGGATCATCGAGATGAGAAAGGCCAGCCATTTCCCTAAAACCACCCCGCTCTTCTTCACGGGTTTGGTTACAAGGAGTTTAAAGGTCTCGTTCTCATATTCGCCAGCCAGAAGCTCACTGGCTATAAGTATGGCTAGAAGCTGGGCCGGTAAGCCCGTCCAAAAGTTCAATATGAGGTCTTCTGCCTGCCTCCAAAACTCTTCAAGGCATATGTCAACACCCGTCTCCGCAGGGGTTATCCCTCCGAGACCTAGGAGGAACATTATGTCCGGGAGAAGCATTACAGCGAGCATCAGCTTGAACTTCCTTGAGCCGATTATTCTGCGTAGCTCGTATTCCATTATCACAATAAATTTTATGTTTCTGATGCCCCAGTAGATCTTCACCAATAGCTCTTTCAAGCCCGTTGAGTTCATCTTGCCACCCCCAGCCTCCTGAGGAAAAGTCTTTCGAGGGGATCTCCTATGGGACGGAAACCGTATAGTGCGAGTTTCTCCTCTGCAAGTATCTTGGGTAGAGTCAGCCATAAGGCCTTAGACTTGTTTAAATCTACCTTAAGGTAGACGCTTTTATGGTCTCTGGCTCTGACTTCAATTACATAATCCTCCTTCCTGAGTCTCTCCAGAAGTTTCTTTGAATCGGAGACCTCCAGCAGGTATTCGTCCTCCTCCTCTGCTATCAGGTCGCTTATCCTTCCTTGGACTACAAGCAACCCGTTGTTTATTATGCCAACGTAGTCGCTGACTCTCTCAACCTCAGGTATTACATGTGATGATATGAGGACCGTTAACCCCTTTTCCTCCGCCAGCCTCCGCACCTTGTTTAGTATATCGAATCTACCTACAGGGTCAAGGTTTGATGTAGGTTCATCCAGCACCAGGAACTCGGGTTCGTTTATCAAGGCTTGTGCGAAACCCAGGCGCTGTCTTTCGCCAGCGGAGAGAGTATTTACCTTGCTGTAGGCTAACCTACCCAGCCCCACGAAGTCGAGCAACTCCCTGGCCTTCTCTACTGCTTCCTTCCTGGTTAACCCGCTTAATCGACCCATGTAAACCAGAAAGTCCATTGGGGTCATATAGGGGTATGCCACAGGCTTTTCAGGGAGATAGCCCAGCTTCTCCATGACTTTAACACGGTCGCTGAATACATTTAAACCGAAAACCTTGATCTTACCGTACGTCGGCCTAAGACAACCCACCACCATTCTAAGTGTAGTGCTTTTACCTGCACCATTCGGCCCAAGAAACCCGTAGACAACTCCTTTAGGAACCTTTAAGTTGAGCCTGTAGACTGCACATTTTTCCCCGAAAAACCTGGTGAGGTTGCTGGTTTCAAGTACAAGATCCGTCATAATCCTCATGAAAAATCTTTAGCTAATTAATATATTAACATATTGTATTTCCAGTACATATCTAAACAGCTTCATATCCTAGGTAAGTGATTGTATTCGTGATGCTAAATGCACCAGTATTTTGAAACCACTTTCTTAAGCCTAGAGAAATAGTATTGAGCCATAACCTCAACACCTTCAGTAGACTTAGAGGGCTTTGCAAATTTCGGGGCACCCCCTGTAAGTCCTAGTAGGAAAGCAGGTAGCCCCAACCTTAACCCCACGCTGTAGCCACCCTCCAAGACTACTGCTACCCTCTTGACACCTATTTCCCGAGGTATTTCCCCGAGTTTGAAAAACGTGTATTCGGTGGCATTGATATCGGCCAAACCATCCTCCCTGTATGCATCGAAGCCAGCCGAGTAGAGTAAAACTTTCGGCCTAAACTCCTCGAGTATAGGTAGGACAATTTCTTCTAAAGCCTTTTGGTATATGTCGTCGCCGCTTCCAATGGGTAAAACAATGTTTATCTTGCTTCCCTCCCCCTCACCTTCACCAACGTCCTCGGGGAAGCCTGTGCCAGGGTATATTGTCGTCGGATCCTGGTGTAGATCTATGTGAAGGACCCTTGGATCCCGGTAGAAGATCTCCTGTGTACCGTTTCCGTGGTGGACGTCGAAGTCTATTATAGCTATTCTCTCGATCCCCCGATTTAACAGAACTGCGGCCGCCAAAGCTACATTGTTGAAGATGCAGAATCCCTGTGAGGGGGCTCCTAAGGCTGTTCCTTTTCTACCAGCATGGTGTCCAGGTGGCCTAACCAGTGCAAGGAAAACATTTTCCGTCTTTATGGAGAGAGCCGCACACTTTATGGCGGCTCCTGCGGCCTTTAGGGCTGCTTCAAGGGAGCCTTCAGAGATGTAGGTGTCTTCATCCAGCATGTTGGGTACCGTAGAGGAGGCTTCGAAAACCCTTTTCAAATACCGTTCATCATGGATTTTAAGTAGGTCCCTTAAAGAGGCTGAGGGAGGCTCCTCTAGATTTTTTAGAAAACCTTTCTCTTCCAAGGATTTCAAGGCGATTTTCAGTCTCTCAGGTCTCTCCGGATGGGGGAAGGGGGGTGTATGTTTGAGGAAGGATTCACTGTAAAATATTTTCAAGGGGGATACCTCCAATAGTTTAGCCTGCACCCCCAGAAGCACAGGCACATGCACAGCTTACACAGGCGCAAGCACATGCACATGAGACACATGCGCAGCTTGAAGAAAACACAGGGCGTCCTCTCCCATCAGTCTGTCTTCCAGTTCTTCCCTCAATCGTCGAGGCAACCTGCTCAGCGAACTTCTCCACGTTTCCAACAATGTTTACTGCCGTCTGCTCGATGTTCTTGGCCACAGCATCCGTCAAGTCTATTATGTTCGGGGGCTTCGCTTTGAAGCCTTCCCTAGTCTCTACAGGTAGCGTTCTATTCCAGACAGTGAGGTTATCAATGTATACGGGGTAGTTGTAGGATAATATTCTAGGCAGTTTTCTCCTATATTCCGGATCCATCATAAGCCAATCCAGCTTCTCCTCCGCTGTCTTGACCTTGAGGAGTGGTGTTTCCGCCTTAATAACCTCTCTCCATGCCCTATCCACAATCCTCCTATAGTATCTTATTGTTTCCCTTCGACTGTAACCCCGAATCTTCTCTGCCACCCCCTTGTCGAGGGAATCTATCACCTTGACGAGACACTCTTCTCTTAAACCGCCATCCTCCTCTATGCATTCCAGAAACCCCCTTTCATAGTATCTTAACCTTCCTCCGTCTCCAATTTTCCTTAACTTGAGGGGGTTTACGGAAACCACCTCCACAACCCCTTTCCTTATCAGAGAATATAGTATCATTGTAAGTATCTTGCCATAGTCTGGCCTCCTTTTATGGCTTTCTATAAGCCATGCGGCTTCGGGTGCATATAGTCCTTTACGGGGGCCTAAAGCCTCCACCATCAACCTAGGCTCCTCATACTCCATCTTTCTCTGTGTCTTGTAGATATAATAGCTTGATACCATGATTAAAGCTACAAATATTATGTCTGGGAGGCTGGCTAAAATGGAGTCCAGCATAGTGTCCCAGAACCCTTTTTCACCGGGTTCAAGGGGGGTTGCCGTCAAGTATTTCGCGGGGAAACTCACACCGACTTTTAGTTTCTCGTTTGGCGCTAGTCCATGTCTCTCCCAGTATAAGGCCACCCTGCCGGAGATATTCATTATGTTGTCGTAGTCTGGGGTGTTTTTAACCTCGTTTGCTTTAACCCCCTCCGGCAGCACTATAGTTAAAGTCAGCTTCTCCACCTTCACCGGAAACCAGCTGGGGATAAACTGGAGTCCAGCGTTCCCAGGGTTTGTTTCATCCTTGAAAACAAGGTTTTTAACCTCAACTACTAGCCAGAAAACCCTTGTTTCGCCAGCCTTTATGGCCCTTGAAACCTTGAGCTCCACGTAGAAATTCCCGTCTTCACGGTGTTCCGTGAATTTTATCGATTCACCGGTATCCAGCTCCTTTGCCTCGACCACGTTGAAGTAACGGTTTGGCATACCTATGCTGACATAGTTTTTTATAGCCCCTTCGTCAACTTTCACGGTCAAATTATAGACTAGGATGCATGTGGTATCCTTCTCCACAAATAGGGTGACGTTTTCTACGAGAATCCTGTATTTAAGTGGTTGCGCGTAAACCGTGTTGAAGGAGTATGTACCTACTTGAAGTAAAAGTAGAGTTGCCAGCAACACGTTAAGTAACCGCCTTTTCATTTAGACCCTAAACATTATATTTAGAACTAATATAATAATCTACTTAAAGTGATGGAGCTTGGATGCCGTAAAACTGTTATTAAGCTTTGTTGCTGCTGGGATGCTATTTTTCGGGGCGATCTTTTTGATAGCTTCAGTGGTGAACCCCTACAGGATTCTTGTGGGTTTCCCGCTACTAGTAGGGGGAACTGTTATAGCATACCGGTTGCTTAAGCCTAGACCACGTGTAGTCGAGGTAAAGGTTTCATGGGATCCCTCAGGACGGCTTGATGTAGAGGAACTTAAATGCCCTTACTGTGGGGCCTCCCTACCTGAGCCTAAACCCGGCCAAGAGTTCATCAAATGCCCCTATTGTGGCAGAACAGTAAAGCTTGTCGAGGAACCGAAATGGTAGGATCTTCAGGAACTCGGTTTCATGTTGAACGGCCTAATCTTCGCCTCCAGGGGGCATCCTCCACCACACGACTGGAGGAACGGGCATTCTCGACACACTTCACCAGCGAAACTCCGCTTCCTAATGGCTTCACATAGAGGGTTGTGCCAGATCTTATCCCATTTATCCTTTAAAATGTTTCCTAGAGGATGATAGTAGCTTTGACAGGGGATGACCGTGCCGTCAGGCTCTATGGCCAACGTTATGCTACAGGCTGAACAGAACTTCAGCCCCAAACCCATTTCTAGGGGGTTTAATTCACAGTATCTTGTCACACCATACCATCTAAACCTCATACCATATTCTTGTGTCCTTTCGCTCAAAACCTCTAAAGCCATTTTAGTCTCCTCCATGGTCGGTTCAAACCACTCCTTAACCTCTAAACCCTTACCAGAATATATCAGCCTGTTTGCTGACACGTTTCTAACCCCTAGTTCGTGTAGGAAATCCACGTACTCCTCCACCTCCATGCAGTTTAATTTGCTTAGGGTCATGTTGACATCTAGGTATACGCCTGCATCCAGGATGTTTCTTATCCCTTGAATCGTCTCCTTCCAGCTACCCTTAACCTGCGTGATTTTATCATGTATTTCAGGCCTGTGGCTCTCTAAGGTTACTTGAATGTAGTCTAACCCTGCTTCAAGTAGAGTATCCAGGTATCGTTTGTTGCTTAGTTTTCTTCCATTAGTTACAAGTCCCGTAACCATCCCAAGGTTCTCCGCATACGATATTAATTCATTGAGGTCGCTTCTCAGTGTAGGTTCTCCTCCGGTGAACACTACATTGGGTACACCTACCTTAAAAAGCTTCAATATAGCTCTTTTCCATCCCTTAGTGTTCAACTCGTTTTTTAGTGTTCTGGGCGAAGCGCTATAGCAGTGGATGCACCTGTTGTTACAATCATAGGTTACCGCAAGGTCTACTCTAAAGGGGGCACGGGTCTCGAAGGTTAATGGATCAATCCTCTCTAATCCCAGGTAGGTTACAGGGCATACATCCCCCATTATAAGACTGTTTATTTTATAGACTATTTCTTCGTAGTCTCTTTTAGCCTTCTCCAATGTTAATCCCTTGAACTTTCTAACAGCCTTTTTAGCGACTTTTCCAGGGTCAACTCCCTTCAACATCTGCTCCACATAGAATGCAGCTGTACGGTTTAGGTAAACCACTTTAGCGGAGTTTATTATTAAGACTCCAAGATCCTTGGAATCCCATCTGAAGTGGAGCTTAACGCCCCCTTCAGGATCCCTGTATGTTATAAACCCTTTTTTCAAGACAAAGTCTCCGGTAATAGGATATATTTCTCCTGATATTTGGTTTTCTCATTTTAAAAGATATTACTACTCGCCTTCAAAAGTTCTTGCCAGGGCTTGGGCTCGCCATCTTATAAACGGTTTCACACGGGTGAGGTCGACCAAATATAGGTTCCTCTTATCTGCTATGTAGAAGTTCTTTCCCCGGACAACCAGATTTATTATGGGGACGATGATTTTTCTTTTCCTGTCTGCTTCATCTATCATCTCCACCTCGGCTGCGAAACGGGCGAAGGGTCTTATGTTTAACAGCTCCTTAACCTGAACTATGTTCAATGTCCTTTTAATTTCTTCATGTAGTATCCTCCGGGATTCAGGGTCCATTCTATTCCAGTCTTCTATGATCACATGAATACCCGGTGATGTATGTAGGAGGAGAACACCTGGTTTAGATATGGGGAAGGGTACATCTATACGGTTGATTTTGAACATGCCCTCATTTGTTGAGAGGACTATCTTGTCACCGATTTTTCTAATATTTACCCCAGTGGGCTTAATTACCTGTATTGTAATAGGGTTTATAACGGGCTTCTTCCTTAACTCGCCTTTTCTTTCACCAGTTATTTTCCCTTCCTCTAATGTAACTATCCTGTTGACAAACGCTCCTATGGTCGGTCTATGCGATATTATGATTATTGTACTGTCCTTAAGACACCCTATTATGTTGGTTAAGGCTTTCTTCTCTATATCCACGTGGACACTTGAGGTGGCTTCATCTAGTATAAGTATCCTAGGTTTAGATAGAAAAACCCTTGCTAGACAAATTAACTGTTTCTGTCCACCCGATAGACGGCGACCCTGCTCACCGACATCACTATCGTATGCTAAGGGTAGTTTCATGATGAAATCATGGCACTGGCATGCCAGAGCTGCTTCCAGTATCTTGGCTGGCTCCGTGTTCTCACTCCCATAGGCGATGTTTAGGGCCACGCTACCAGGTATTAGTATAGGTTCCTGGGTCGCCATTGCAACTTGCCTTCTTAAACAGTCGAGCTTAATATACCTGTAGTCTACGCCGTCTATCTTAATGCGTCCCAGCTTGGCATCAAGGAACCTCACTAGTATCCTAACGAGCGTAGTTTTGCCAGCCCCATTAGGGCCAACGATGCCTACGATTTCCCCTGGCTGAATCTTCAGGTTTAAGCCCTTCAGTACAGGGGCACCTGGTCTGTAGGCGAACCACAGGTTTTCGATCTCAATTAAACCTCTAATCTCCATTTCTCTCGCCTCTGGGGCTTCTCTTATGCTTGGCTTCGCCTCAAGAAAATCTTGAAGCCTTTCATACGCTGCCTGTGCGTCGCTTAGATTGTTCACAACGCCCGTTAAAGCTCTAATAGGGCCATAAACTTGCCAGACATACGCTAGGAAGGCGACTAAAGTCCCTATCTTCATCTCTCCTTTTATCACCATGATTCCCCCAAAATACATTACAGCTACCGACGTTAATGAAAGAAGCAACTCGAGCCAGGGAAGCACCTTTAAACTGTATTTGATCGCATTGATACGCGAGGTTAAGACACTCCATGAGAGGCTGATAAACCTATTTTTCTCCAGACGTTCACGCCCAAAAATTTTCACCAAGTAAAGTGACTGGATTATCTGAGTGGAATAGGCAGATAGCTTGGAGATGCTACTCCATGTCTGGTAAAACAACGTCCTTATACGTGGCTGATAGAAGAGGAGCCCTAAAGCATAGAGTGGCACCGGTGCTAGGACTATGCAGGCCAGCTTGAAGTTTAGAGAAAAGACGACTATAAGCATGCCTGCCAGAGAAAGGGTATTCAGAATAATGGTCTGCAAGGTATTTACGATGAAGTCTCTAAGCCTCCTGACGTGCGTTAACATACGTGCAACCACGTCCCCCGTAAGTACATTTTCCATCTCATGGCCTAGTTCGAGCACTTTATCGAATATCTTCCTTCTAAGTTCATGTGCCACCCTTTCGCTTAAGAATGTGTTTAAATAGTTTCTTAAAGTCGATACCATGGTTCCTAGAACATAAACTACAATCAAGAGACACGTATAGTAAAGTAGCTTTTCGTACGAGCCCGCCATAATCCCTTCATCTATTATGTTTTTAGTTAACAAGGGTGAAACTAGACCCAAACCTGTACCTATTAAAGACAACGTAATTACCGCCGTGAAGAGGTGGATGTGTTTTCTGAGAAGTCCTACTAGTTTTAAAAACTTATACTTAGAAGAGTCCCTAACCCCCATGATATATATCTGTAATGTTTTCATATATAAATTCCTTGTTATATGGAAAAATACTATCTACTCTATCAGCGAAAGATAAAGTATATGGGTATACTCGAAAGTTTGCTCCGTGTGCATCTCTGGAAATTTCACTTAGGTGGATGAAGAACTACTTTCAGTCCCTCTATCTCCTCTACGACGCAGCCCCATCCCCCTATCTCATACTTCTTTCTACCCGATGAAATCGTTAGGCTGTATTTAAGCCAGTTATAGTCTATGTTGACGTCCGTTATCTTCCCTTCAACTACCGTTATTTCACCGGTTTTAGGTAGTCTTCCTTCAACGCTGGCCTTCAAGGTCAAGCCTTTATCTATAAAGTATTTGGCGTCTTCCACCACCCGCCAGAAATGCGTGTAGCTTTGGGGTTTTCTAAACCTGGTGGCTAGATTAAACCTTAACTCTTCTGAAGTTATCCATAAGGCCAGGTGGAAAAAGTCATTTAAAAGCCTTAGAAGACTCTCCTCCTCGATGACTATGGCGTAGAGATGCGTTTCTCCTTTCTCGTTTAAAATCGAGTAATACGATGAAAGACCCACCTTCCTGTCGATAAGTATCGTCACCACAGTCGGTATAAATCTTCTTTTAACCTTAGAGTATCGGCCTAGAATGCTGGCAAGGTTTTCAGTGAGGTCACGGTCAGTTTCATATATTACCAGTGACAAGGTTTTACCATTTCTCCCAGCTTCGATTAGATCTTGTATGAATTTCTTGTATAGGAAGTCGGGGGCGGCGAAAGCTATACATGTTTCTGCGTGCTTTAAAAGCTCCTTTATCTTCCTGATAACATTCCTAGCCCCCCTTACAACCCATACTCCTCCATGAATCTGCTCCTCCAGCCCTGTAATCTCGTTCAATAATTTTACTATAGAGTTTTTCTTTTCCTCATAGACTTTAATCAGGTTTGAGAAACTGTAGTCGGGGTCTGTAATTCTATAGATTTTAGGTCTCCCGTTCTGGCATTCTATCAGCCCTCTTTCCTCTAAGGATTTTAACACGGAGTATATTTTGGATGTGGGGATCCCAGATCTCTCGGCTATGTTCGGTGCAGTAGCCTCTCTGAAGATCGCTATGGTAGCGTATGCTCTAGCCTCATAATTCCTTAACCCTAGTTGCATCAGGCTTTTAACCAGTCTGCTAAATAGGGTCTCCATGTTTCCTCCTTCCCAACCATTTTAAGATTAAAATGAAGGTAGCTGATATTATTAATATAGCTACCGTTAAGATACCAACCCAATTCACTTCCGAAGGCTTCTCAACGTTTTCTCCTCCTCCACCAGAGCCCAGGGGGAAGAGTATGAGATTAACTTTAACGTCTCCAGTCTTTACGACATGCAGTCCTCCCAGGGAAAGATCCTTTAGCTCGTCTCCACTTTTACCATCTATATGTACGGCTCCTTTATTCGAGGAAGCCGAAACAACATTGAGGTTTTCATCCACTTTTATCGTCACGTTCACATTCCCAATTTTGAATTTAAGTAGACCACTCGTATTAAACAGCTTTAAGCCCAATAGAAGGTACTCGTTTTGAGATATCTGGTATACCCTATATTCTATGAAGGGTTCAACAACCACCATGTCTACCTGCAATTCCCCCTCAACCACCTTCAGCAAATATTCACCCGGTTTACCGAACTCCCCTATAGAGAGGAAACTCCATGAAGAGGATTCCAGTCTGATCCTTTTCAAGAGTTTTCCGCTTAAATACACCTCTAGGGTGCAGTCGCTTTTCCTCGAGAGTAGGAGTATCCTGAATTTGTCTGACCCCTTAAGGTCAATTTTACCAAGTTTAATGAAATTCCCTTTATTTAGAACAATGTATTTGCCCTTGAAAGCATCCCCCCTCGCTATTCTGTAGACTCCCTGCAGGTTTTCAGCCTCCAGCATCAATGGAGTGGAATGGGAGATCGATCTAGCCCACAGGTATCTGGAACTATCCTCATTTGAAACCACGTATATTAGGGCATCCAACGGTACTTCCGTGGCTTCACATCCACTATTAGTGTTAACTCTACCTTCACCTAGTATTCCGTCGTAGACCATTCCTGTATTGGGATTGTACATCTGTACGCCAGCTGGATTGTTCCCCAGAAACCAGGAAGCAGCCAAGCCAGCCATGATATGGTGCACCTTGGATATCTCCTCGTCGGATATGCTTCTAGCCGATAATGCAAAGGCTTTAACTATGGTGGCTGGAATTATAGGCGGACAAGGATAGGTTCCTGGAATACATCTCCATGAAAACCATGTTTTATCGGAGTAGGTGAACTGGTGGCTTATAGCAAGGTGTACGAAAAGTTTTTCAGTGGCTTTCCTGGCGCTATTCACGTACTCTGTTTTATTTAGGATTCTGCCCGCAAGCGCCAATGCTTGGATCGGTAGCCCTGGAGCATAGGTTAAACTTTCACTATAGAAGCCCCATGGAGGGTATTCCTTGACAACATTTTCTATGTTTGCTTGTTTTGAAAGCAGTTTACCGGAAAGTAGTTCAATAGCTTCCTTAGCCCAGTCGGCGTGGCTGGCATTGTAGTAGTAGGTTAAACCCATTATTATATGGGAGATAGTCCATGTTGAACTTATGTAGGGGAAATGTTGCTTTGATTTCAATATAGCCTCCTCGAGCCTCCTAGCGAAAACTGCGTCGACGTCCTTGAAAACCATGTAACCTAGACCGAGGGCATGTATTGCTCTCCCAAACCAGTCGCCTGCTCCAAGGTCAGTTTTAGTCTCATCGACGAGGTAGAGGTAGAACAGCCCCTTTGGATCCTGCATTTTCATAGTGAATGTAAGTGCTTTTCTAGCGTATTCAAGCACGTTTTTATCTCTGAAGTGGATGTAATAATTTAAATAGGTTATCGCTGCTCTAGCGGTGTCATCTACGTTTACATGTCCCATAAACCTGCCGTTGCTCCAGAACTCCCACCAGCCGCCGGTTTTAGGGTCATAAAGTTCGTTTAGATGGGAAAGATTCACTTTCAGAGGTTGTGCTCCCGTTACACCTATACACATGTAGGCTAATAGGATGAACAAAATAAAAACGTTGTTTTTCATTTTAGATCACTAGTATGGGAACAGGAACCTGTAGACCATTCCCAGGCCTAGTATGAACGCCGAGAATATGTATCCTAGGAAGAATCCCGCGGCAAAACTTACACCGTATTTTTCGTAGGCTGTCGCTCCACCTAGCTTTATTACAATGTATTTGAAAAGCCAGGCTATAAAAGCTGGAAACGCGTGCCCCCAGGCTCCGCCCAGGATTCCGAAGAGCAAGCCTATGCCGTTTAACGGGAACCAGTAGTATTTCATCCTAAGGTAGAATACAAGGCCTGAGAGACCTAGTCCAGCCAACGCGTGGGCAAGCCATGGTGGTTCAGAGGGGTACGGTGATATAAGAGACGGATTAGTCCATCTGTCAGGCCACCACCATCCATCAACGCTTATCGGTATCTTGTTGTATCCTATGGTATACCAGCTCCAGATGACTAGGGGTATCGCCACTAAAGCCGAGACCAAGGTTGTCAGGGTTAAGGTCTTAAATATGTTTAGCGAATTAAGGCCTTTATCTTCCCCTATCTTGTAGGCGAGCAGAGAATAGTATAGTGGACCTGAAGTGAGGGAGGATGCTGGAGACACTATAAGGCTGTGGGCCATCAGCTGAACTTCAAAGTAACTTCTATCCATCGTCTTAAAGGACATTCCTGGATACAAGACGTGATACGTAAGGGCTTGAAGGGTGCCCCACCAACCCCCTGTAAAGGATACCCCTGCCTCAGCCGACTGTCTAGCCATGGCTAAACTGTGGATTATTACCGCGAGGAAAAGCCAGGCTACCGCAAGGATGTTGGCTCCGGTAATGGTCATTAAAACCACTAGAACTAGGTATGATACAAAGAGCAGTGTGTAGAAGAAGCTGTAGGACGGCTTCCCTTCCCTCAATTCTTTAACCGGACTGCTTTTCAAAGCCTTTTTAATCGTACCTACATACCATCTCCAGTTAAGGAGTATAGGCCATAGGAACACGCCTATGAAAATGCCAACCCCTGCCAAGGCGTGTAGCTTAAGGGGATCCTGTCTACCTATAATATCGTATCTGGCGATGCTATCCGCTAAAGCTGGCATATTAGGATAATATCCCATGATGTAGGCTACATGTGGAAGGATAACCAGGAATATGAGCCATGATATCCATGCTGTGAAGAGAACATCTAGGGGGACAAGGAAGTAGAAGGCTGCCTCTACCGGCGATGTCTGGAAGGTTAATACACCAGCATAACCCTGTTTTACTGCAGGGGAAAACACAACTAGGTCGAAAAGAGTTGGCATACCGTAGCGGAATGGAGGCTGGTTCCACCCGTAAATGTTAGGGAACCATGGCAGAACCTGGTGCAGTACCCACGGCAAATATGCTAGGAAGCCTATCACTATGCCTGCATGGAAGAGCCAAGAGTATTTCTGCTCCCTTCCAAGGGAAAACTCCACTATTCTATTCAATGCTATTGCATGCGGGTAGGAAAGTTTTTCAATTTTATTCCACCGCTCCTTAACTATACCAGCCAGTGAAAACATGAGCAAGATGTTTGCAATGGTGAAGATATACCAGTATACGATGCTTGGTGCCCAGGCGCCCCAAGGTGTAGGGGCTCCTCCTCCCAAAGCCTGTTTCAGGAGTTCTGCTGGTGGAGCCCATAGTGACGGTAGCAGGTTATTGTAGATCTCTGGTTGAAGTAGCCTGGCTCCGATAAGTTGGTTCATGAAACACCATGGATAAAAGTAGGCTCCCATGGCAAAGGGCATGAATAAGGCTATGGCCAGCAGGATTATCTGAGCTTCCCCCATGTACTCTCTAATCCATGGTCCAAGTATTATTAAGAGATAAAGCATTCCAAGCACAAGTATCGAGCCCTCTACTGGGCTTAAATGGAACCCTAACAAGAGCCCTATGAAAGCAACCTCATAGGCAAAGAGTATAGTAACGGCTATTGAAAGGAGTATTAGTAGGGGTGTAAGTCTCCCAAAGTTTATGGTTTTTTCATGGGACATCCTATTCACCTCCTCTTCCTACGGTAAACATACCCTCTTCCAGCAACATATCCTATTAAGAATAATATTATGGCGGCTACTAGAAGCAGGATTCGTGTTCTATACACCACGATTTCGAGAACCGATTTTACTGAAGTTAACCTGGTTATCTCCTTTGAAAGGTTGCTTATCATCTTTTCCAGCTCTGCTATCTGCTTCTGTAATTCGAATATCTCCTTCATCTGCGATAAAGCCGCGGGTAGCTGTGTTATCTTAACCGCTGGCTTGACGATTACGTTTGGAGCATGAATGTAATATTCATTGTATATCGTTTTGACGTATTCCAGCGGATTGGAGGTAACGGTTTTATCGAAGACGACTATGATCGACTTGTAAGGGAATGTCATGGCCGTATAGTATGTGTGTATCCCCTCGTCGTCGAAGCTCCATTTAACGGAGTCTAGTCCGGTGGTTGGGAAGATGAAGCCGAAGCCTGTTCCATTGTTGGGATCCAGTGAAACATACCAGCCCTCCTTTATTTCCGAGACTGGGACGTTGACGTCATCTGTCCTCGAAAAGTTTCCGGCCCCGTTAATTATTACAAGAGAGTATTTTCCCCCGCAACCTATCCCACCCCACTCCCTGTTTGCCAGGTTTACCTCAAGGAACATACCTGGCTTTGCATTGGAGCCCGTTATATCGAGCATAGTATAGATCCAAGTGTGGTTAGCATACAGGTAGTACGTGAACACTGGGTAGAGGTCGGTAATGTTATGGTACTGGCTTTCCAAAACCACGCTGATAATCCCTCTTACAGGCCCCTCCTTCATGTAAACCACTTTTCCACCGCCTGTCGCGGCATTAGGGTTGTGTTCTATCCATCCTGGATCGGCGGGACAGAAGAGTCTAGACCACTTCCAGAGTAAACTCATGTACTCTGAACCCTGTTTTACCACATCGTAGCCTGATGAATTTATCAGGATGGAGAAGATTCCTCCTGACATCCATGCCGCCTTAACGGCTACGACACCCACTATCAGGCCGTTGGATATTTCATAAGCCTCCGACATGAATTCGGGAGAACCTTTCTTGATCTCCTCCAGCAACCTGTATTCGTTTATCTTCACCTTGGTTTCAAAGGCTACCTCAGGCAGATTACTGGCTTTAAGTGGTATAAAAATCTGGTATTCGCTGGACTCGCCTGCAGGTATCTGGCTGACCGTTAGAAACGCGAGTTCATCCTCCGGCGAGAAGCCGTTTAAATCCAGGTCGTCTATCTGGCTTGGAATAACCCTCCCCTTATACAGTACTGTTACAGCCTTCCAGTCCACGTCATCTTCTTCTGTGGTAGTTTTACCTCCAAATGGATCAACATTCTTCGGCAGGGCGGCTGCTATATCCCTTAAACGAACTATAATGGGATGGTTTTCAGGTACAAGGCTCTCCTTCGAGGCCTGAACAACAACAGATACAATATAATATTCTTCCTTTTCCTGGGCTTTAACTCGACCAACTAAAGTGTATGAATATGGGGTTAAAACGAGTATTAATATTAAAAAAACATTTATTATTGATTTTTTCATTAGCTTCCCCCAGCTACTTCTTCCGTTTAACGATGAATCCTATAACTATACCTATTATTAAACCTACTACAAGCCCTCCTCCGAGGAACGTCCACTGCATGGATCTAGCTGCCGCTAGTTCTCCCTCAAGGTCGCTGATCTGGGCCTGAAGGTTGCTTACTTGGTTGTTCAGCTGGTTTATGGTGTTCTGGGCGTTGGATAACTGTGTTTCAAGCTGGCTTATAGTCGACTCCTGCTCCGATACTGTATTCTGAAGGCTTTCGACCTGGCTTTTTAGGGAACTTATTTCTTTTGCATAGGTCTCCAATATTGTTGCCGGTAGGAGCTTAGCCTCCTTGACCTCCTCAACTTCTATCGTGGGTTTGTTTGCATAGAGGTTGTAAAGTGCTCCAATGTATTCCAGTGGCTCGGTGGTTATAGTCTTGTCAAATAATACTAGAACCCTATAGAAGGGTATGGGTACACCGGTTGTATACTTAAGTGCAAGCTCATCTCCAGGGCTACCCCAATCAAATTTAACTAGGTCATCCAAGGGATAGAATATTGCACCAAAGCCCTTCATCTCGGATTTATTATAGACTGCAAACCAGCTCTGTGTAAAGTTCTCTTTTCTAAAGCCTTTACCCTCGTTTCTGGAGAATTCACCTAGGTTCGGTATATACACGGTGTCGTGTTCTAGACCCTGGGAACCCATATCCACAAAGCTCGCTTTAATTGGAATAGCTGTACCCTCCTTATAGCCGGTTCCAGTGACCGTTAGAACAAGCTCAACTACACTTAGCCCCTTATATACAGAGTACTTCTTTACAGCATAAACATTTTCAACGCTTCCATGGGATTCAGTGGACTGTAGTACCACTACGGCTCTAACAGGCCCTGAACTGACGTAGAGGATGTTGAAATCTGGGTTTTTCTCAGCCCATCCTGGGTCTCCCTCAACAAGATACCTAGACCATCTCCAGCCCGTGCTGTCCACTTCCCTACCCTGTTTCACCACATCGTATCCGCTTGCCTTAATCTGGGCCGAGAAAACTGTTCCTGCAATCCAGTCACTTTCATTCAGTATAACAGCCTTTATTAGGTCGTTTTCAAGGATCACGGCTGGCCCTAGGTCGCTTTTTTCGAGATACATTGACACAAAAGATACCTTGCAGGTTTCCTCAAATGAGGGTTTAGGTAGCTTATAGCCAGCTTCAGCCACAAGGATTTTGTATGTATCCTCTCCACCGGCTGGTATATCGCTACTCAATAGGAAGACTATTTCATAGTCGTCTTCGCTTTCACCTAGCTTATCCACCTGTGCAGGTATGATTTCATCGCCATGGAGCACGTACACGTTCTCCCAGCTAAATGATTTAGTTAACATCTTCTTTAGGTCGCCAACTTTAATTACAACAGGATAACCGGCTTTAAGGTCAGCGGATGCCTTCACCTTCACGTAAATATAATAATATTTCGGTGGTGTCGCCTTGTAGAGAGGAGCTGTTAAAAGAACCGCTAGTGCCAACACCAGAAATAGGATATATATTCTTTTCATATTTTTACCCCCTTTTGTGGGTTAATTTTTTGAGTATATTTTTATATCAGTAAAAATAAATATATAAGCCTTATCACAGTATACTAGAGTTGAAAGGGGGTTCAAACCGATCATGAGTAAATCTTCATTAAAACCAGTTATCCTCGTGTTAACATTAGCAGGAATCACCCTGTTTGCAGCGATTTCTGTTCTGGGAGACGGCGGACTACAAGCCAAACTAAACCAACTCAAGAAAATCTATGCTGAGAAACAGCAGGAATATGATGCTCTACTTGAAACCTATAAAAATCTCGAAAATGAGGTAAATGGTCTTCTCAGTCAACTCATGTTCCTTAGAATAGGGGTAATCGCCCTTGGCGTCTTGGTCTTTGCAGTCGGTTTCTACATTGGATATAAACACGAACAAAAAGTGGAATACCGTTAACGAGCTAGGCTAATATGGTAGAAGCCAAATGGATCTACCAGCTAGTTTTATTATCATCAGCAGTAGCCTAAGCGAATTGTCTCCTATAAGGAATCCCATAACCATGTATGCCGAAACCTTACTCCAGTGCTCGCCAACATGTCTCGCTATAAACTTGTTGCCTATAAGGGACCCCACAAACTGGGCTACGGTGAATGTGGGTGGTTGAAGAATACCTGCAACGGTCATTATCAATATATGGGGTTTACCTACTATGAAATCCGTGAAAGTGTAGATTAAAGCTCCTCCAATGAAGCTACCCAATATAATATCTTTTCGGAACATGTATCCTGTCCAAAGCCATTTCTGAAACCTCCAGAACTCCACTGCCTCTACAGGCCATCCTGTCACAGTGTAGGGGTAGGCGCTTGAGGGGATCGGAGCCGCAGTCCAGAAAAGGGAGACGTATATGAAGCTCATTAGGAGCCCCAATGCCACCACAAGGATATATGCTTTAATGTAGTCTATGGTTCTACATTTCAGTATCTCTGCCATTTTAAGGTGTTGGGCTACCATGGAGCCGCCCGTGTATATTTTCATGGGTGCGAACCATATTAACGGACGCCGATATCCACTGAAATAGATCACCGTTTCCTTTAAGTAGGGGACGTTAAACCCTATTGTAACTCCTGCCGCATATGTTTGTAGCATAGTGACTATGAAGGACCAGCCGACTACAAGTAACAGTAGAATCCAGAGAGGAAAATCCGGTACAAACACGTATACAAGTAAAACCGATAACAGGGACGACAGTAGATAGAGGAGTAGATAGATGCTTCCCTTAACCTCGCCTTTTCTAGAGGCCTTGAACATTATTTTGAAGGCGTCTTGAAGCTTCTTATATCTAAATATCATCGGGGCTATAGCTGAAGCCATGCCTAATCCTATCGCCGCGCTAAGCCAAAAGTATATCTGGGATTTCTGGTATATCCAGAGCCAATTATATCCAGGCTTCCATTTCGCTTCTAGGGGCCACATATTGTAGGCTGTAATCACGTGGTTTCCGATCATATAGAAGGCGATCATCCCCATCAACTGGATTACAGTTACTTCCAGCGGGAGTATGAAGCCTAAAATATACTGGCTCAAATCAAGCGGGAAAACAGCTAGGGCTCCGGGGAAAACCATATCTGTTAACGGTGTTAAATCCACTGGTACACGGGAGTTTATCTCCACACCTAGGGTGAAGGGCAGGAACATCGACAGAAAGTTGTAAATTAAGCCGGCGAGGAAAGATAAAAGGAATATCCTAATCTCCCTGGGCTTCTTCTCGGATATTGTTTCAATTATGGTGGCTTGAGCCGAGGCCCAAGGGAACTCAAGCTTGTAAACTACCCCATAAAGATTATAGGCAAACAACCCCAGCGATATGTTGGCCACCACTTCTAAGGCTGTTACCAGAACAAGCAACGCTACCGGTAGAATCCAAGCCCGGTCGAGAAAAGTTCTAACGTATCCTATCCTCAATGCATCGACCCCCACTGGGGCAAAGAAGTCCGGTACCACACCCGTCACCTCCAGGAGTCTAGCTATCTCACTGTTAGCAAAGTAAAACCTCTTCAACAGGTCTACGAAAAACCACGTGGAGCTCCACAACCCAACCCATTCAAAGGTCATCATTATGAATATCTCCTGCTGGGTCATTCCTACGCCAAAAAGACTTGCAATCTCAACCCACAGCAAAACTATTATCCAGACCGAGAGGGGCATAGTTTCGCCAGAGACGAAGTAATAGTAGATTACAGCTGGCTCCAGCAATATAACTGCAAAGAGAAGCGCTATGAAAGACCTCCAGGTCAACCCCTTTGAGTATTCCGCCTGCATTCTACCTCACCTCCCTAAACCTAGATAGACCCCTTTCCACATACTCGTTTTTAGCTTCATCACCCAAGGACCTCCAACTTAGAAACTGTTTCCTCACCTCCCTGAAGAAAGCTCTATTAGATGAGATCCAAGGTATTTCAGGGCCGCTTTCCTTGTAGACTATGATCTCGAAGCCAAAGACCCTTCCTCTCTCCCGTTGAGCCACTACACTGACTTTCTCCATTATGCCTTGATCAAAGGGCGCCAGACGTACCTTAAACTCCATTATTTTTACATCCCTTCCATCTGAAACATCTTCCCTGTAGGCGAACCCACCTTCCACAAAGAACAGCCCCATTCTCTCTATTGAGTGGGCTTCAAAGTACTCCCTAAGGAACTCAAACACGCCATAAACATCTTTTTCCACAGCCTTAAAGGGTAGTGGAAGGGACCATACGTTGCCCTGAGGACGTGTCTCAATCTTCCATCTTCTTTCAAAGGAGGGGGTTATGAGGGTTGAGGCTTTGAGAGCAGGGTAGAGGGCTGAGAGCAACGTAAACGCGACTATGACTACTACAACAACCACCTCTCCAATCGAAGCATAGTTTGGATAAAAGTTTTCAGGGTAGGCTCCACTGGTCCATAACAGCCAGGTACCCATCATGCCGGTAATGTAGCCTAAAATGGATCCTATCACAGCGTATATGAAAGCCTCGGCTAGAAACATTCCGGTAACGTGGAGGGGTGCTAGGCCAACAGCACTATACACCTTCATTTCCCTCACCCTCTCATACATGGCATTTAGCATCGTGGTTAGGACCGTGAACCCGACTATAATTAAGGGTATGATCACGGTCTCTAAGCCTCCTACAAAGTACTGGATTCTAGGAGCTATGACTATAACCTGCCTGGATTCAGGGGAGCCGACGTAGACGTCCAACATTAGCCTCTTTGCGAAGACTTCTCCCAGATGTAAAAGCTCATCCTCAGACACCTCACCTTTAGGAATGATGCTTATAGAAAGGGGTTGGGAGTTTACCATTTCCTGGGCGAAACCATACGGAATTATCAGAACCTCGCCACCCGACAGATATTTAAAGTATTCCCCTGCACCCTGCCTTAGGTCTATAGGCGTTATAGGTCTTTGATTTAAATCGATTACACCCTGTTCTCTAGACCATAACACATCGCCCCTAACTATCCCGAGAATCGTTAACTTGAAACCAAGGAGGTCTATTTGATCGCCCACATCGATGGTCCTGTTATAGAACATGGAGAGGGACTCCGCCATTCTATCGTTTATTATTACACCATATGAGTATTCATCGTAAGGGGTGACGGCTACAGGTAGCATGTGGATCTCCAACGCCTTCAGAAGACCTGATCCCAACGCTATAATGCCCCTTACAGGCGCCATTTTAGATGCATTCCATGAATAGAGTAGCTGGAACCCTTGCGGGTAAATCCATGACCTAGCAGAGACCGTGTAGTTGCGTCCTAGAAGTAGCTGTAACTCGAGTAGAAATTCCTCTGGAAGAGGCTGATCCACCATCCAGGGGGCTCTCTCTATCATAATACCCGTATAGGGGGCTCTCCCCACAACCCTTGTCGACACCATTAACCCCGAGGTTATAGAGGTGAACGCCGTTAGGGCGAAGACCGAGCATATAACTGAAATCAGGGTAAGTACAGTCCTCACCCTGCGTTTCCTCAAGTTTCTGGCACCCGTTGAGAAGGCAGTTACCAGTAGCCCAAACCTCTCTATCTCCATGAAATGCTTTCCTATCATTGCTTCTCTAAGCTTCTTCATCCAAGAGTAGGTTTCACCCAATAGAATCACTATCAGCATAAACACTAGTATCCCAAGCGATGCAGCTACCGCAAGGACATAGACGTTTGTAGCCACGTAGAAGCCTGGATGAAACAGCGCTAAAGTGAAAAGCGTTAGGACATATATGACTACCACGGCGGATATCCTCTTTACACCCTCAAGTGAAAACATTAGACGCTCCATGCCGATCGCAAACGGCACTGAGAGAAACATGAAGAAAAGTGTTGAAACCACTATGTCGTAGATTTGGCTCATAGCCGAACTATATGTGCTTCTAGAGAAAGCCCACACGTTAAACGAGTATGCATAGCGTTCTAGATCCGGTGCACGGGGATCACTAAAGGCCTTTATGAATTCTTCCATTAAGGTATAATATTCGTGTAGCTGTGCCGAGACAGCGCTCTTCTCTATTAGAATGTTCGCCCTAGATAACGCCAGGAAGTACATGTCCCTAGCGTAATCTAGGGGGGATGCTACGACCATATCCCCTGGATCCAGTAAAAAACCTTTGCCGCCTGGATTCTCTGCCGACGCATTGTTCAATACTATTAGAGGGTAGGGCTCGTCGGTCATAACTACTACTTCTGAGGGAACCCCCGGTTCTACGAAAACCGCTATATCCTGTAGTGTGGAGGGTAGCGGGGTGGTTGTCATGATTGTGGGTGCGGGTGCAACGTAGTCTCTGTGAATTAAGGGTGTGTGGGAGAGGAAGTTTAGCACATTTACTTCCTTTATTTTCATTTGAAGGGACTGGGGGTTTAAGGGTTGTAGTAGGATTATTGTGGCGGCTTCAAATACTGGAACGAGCTTGTATGCCTCTGGAACAGTTAGCACTAGGGTTCTTTGTAGACCATAAACCCCGGTATCAGTGGCATAGACGACCTTACCGCTTTCATCTAAAACGTATCCCTGGACATCGACTGTCGAATATGGTTTAAGACCCGATAATAGAGCCGCCCCCTTGTCTCCAGCCTTTATCACGATACTGAAGCCCTTTGAAATCCACTTGGAGTTTGCAGGCATGTTGGATGTATAGACGTAGAAGACAGCGTTGGGACTTGAAAAGTTATCGTACCATGCTGTATTTACATTGTATTTAGCCAGCTGTAGTTGAAGGTTAACGAAACCCCAGTCCCCATAGAATCTAGCTGGTGTAAGAACGTAAGGTATATCCATGTTGATGTATTCGAAGAGCGTTATCCATAGGTATCTAACCTGCTTGAAGAAGTTGCCTAAATTGAGTTTATCGAAAACATCTAAAGGCGTTTGCTGGAGGGGTCTTAGAGTGTTTGTGGTTACAAAGCTCAAGCCTCCTCCGAAAGCTGAGGCCGTGAAGGGTTCAGAATCCAGGTAAAGGTATGGAGGGTTCATGGGTGGGGACATTTTCACCCAAGGAGGATAAGAATAGGTTACCATGTCAAATACATGGTATTCTTCGCCGAACATCGATTCAGCCTCCTTTAACCATTCGTCAAAGAATTTCTGAGGCACCCAGCTATACTTCTGGTTCACCAGGGAGTCTGGGTTTATGTAGCCATACCCCAGCCCCAACGCGTATAACCCAAGTTGATCGTTATCGGACGATAAATCGAGGCTTAGGAATCCTTTTATGAATACACCTATCTCATCAAAATGCTTCTTAACGAACTCCCGTGCCCCCCAAAGATATTGATAGTGTGCCGCTAAAGCAACAATCCATACTGTTCTCTTCGGTTTAACTATTTTGAGGGCACGTGCATATTCAAGTAGGAATGAGATGCCTAGGGAGTCTGTAGCCCCGGGAGCCAGGCCGAGAACAGGCGAATACGAGTCATAGTAGGCGGCAAGAACCATTATTTCCCCTTTGAGCAGGGGATCCGTACCCTCTATTTCCGCAACTATATTATAAGCCGGTTTATTCTCCCATGAAATTTTAGAGTGCACACGTATACGGAAACTTACTCCGAGCTTCATTAATCGAATTAACTTAAGTGCATCACCATACTTTAGGTAAAGACGGGGAAAATATAGTGGAACATTGAGGGACTTCAACATTCCTTCAGCGTAGGTGGTGTATGCAGGTTCAATAAACAACACCCCCTTTGCCCCCATTATCGACAAAACCTTCCACAGTGCACGGGTATTGTAATCGAGTAGAACAAATTTTCCCTTAACGTTCTTCTCTCCGAGATCCTTCACGCTACCCACGTAAACTAGTTCATCGCCTTCAGGTGGACTCTCATAGGAGCATAAACATACGTGGTTTGGCCAGAGAGGATAAACAGGAAGACGGTAGCTTCCGTTCTCCATCAAAACCTCTATATAAGCTTCTTCAACTACAGGAACAGTAACATTAAACTCCTCCCTCCAAACCCTTAAACCATACTGTCTAAGCTTTTTCTCGATATAATCCGCCGCCTTATAGAAACCTTGGGTACCTGTAAGCCTGGTTTCAAACGAAGAAAAATATTTTATATGATCCAGGATCCTCCCTTCATCGAGACTACTTTTCAGGAAAACAAGTTCCTTCTCTGGGCGACCTCTCACAGGAGAGGGATATGTGAATAGATATATCATATAGAGGATTAAAAGCATCAGCACGAGATAGCTTGATCTCTTAACCAATAATTACCACCCATATATGGTAATTTTTTATTATACGCCTAATAAAAATTTTTTCTGCTAAATTCTTCATAATTATTATTTTTATATATGTTTTAGAATTGGTATTTTTACTTAAAATACAAGAATGTTTCTTAAGATGCAAAAAGCTTATTTGTATACTAAGGAAAAAAGTAGCGATGAAAAGGGATATTTTATTTAGACTAGATAAAAATGTTTCAAAGATTGGCGACATTCGAAAGCCCAGGACAAACGATGTTTTCAAGCGCCTGCTGGTGCTACCTCCCGAGAAAATAGTGTTAAAAAACCTTCTATTCAAGCCGCTTTTTGCAGCGTTTAACCCAGCCATGAAAATAGACGGTAACATCGTTAAAATATATGCAAGGATTATTATAGGCTATTTTACTTACAGTAGTGCAGTCGCAGAGCTTACCATGAAGCTAGACGATATATATGGAAGCGGCCCTAAAGAGAATGTTGAAGCAGAGGTTGTTATCCTGCCGGAGAATGAAGTGGACTTTTGGGGTGTTGAAGATCCTCGGGTCACCCTTCTGAACGGGGTGGAATTCATAACATATACGGGTAGAACGAAAGGATTCTTTGAGGAGGATGTAAATAAAACAGTTCCGGTGGTAGCTAAGAAAACTAATGGAGGATGGAGTAAGATCCTTTATCTAAAGCTTCCTCAGCCATTAAATCAGATAGTTTCGCTCAATAAGGATGCTTTTATACACATGTTTGGTGAAGAGGATAAAATACACGTGTTTCATAGACCAGTATTTGAAAACAGTCCTCCATCCCTCTGGTATGGTCGCATACCCTCTTGTTCGCTGGAAAGGAGTGGCTTCAACGAGGAAATTATCCGCGATAATAGGATACTAATGGTTCCAGCAGAATATGAATACAACATTGGCTGGGGAGCCCCCCTGATAGAGATAGATGGAAAATACTTTGCCATAGCGCATGCGAGAGGGGTGGATGAAGTATATCGGCTGTACTTGCTTCAATTAGAAGTAGATGACGATGGCTTCACGGTATCAGGAGTATCTGAAACATATGTTATGGAGCCGATGGAGGTCTATGAGAAGTATGGTGATCGCCCTAACGTGGTCTTCGCCTGCGGTGCCGAAGTAGTTAAAGATAAGGTGATAATATCCTATGGTGCCGCCGACAACTTTGTAGCCTTCGCCGAAGCAGATATATCCAGTCTAATTAGCTTAGTTAAAACAATCTAAAATTTTATTTGAACTAGTTTTTATCTTTGGAGAGTAACTAAAATGATTTTATTGGCTTCCGTGTAACGGTGATTATTCCCTTTTATTTTATGTATCAGTATGCAGGTAGAGGGCTATAATTTGTGAACCATATCCGTATATTTCTTGAGGTATCCGTCCTGAAGGCTTTGCAAGAACCGGGTATATGTCTTCTATAGGCACCCAGTACTTTTCATCTATCTTCCCGTAGCCTAGATTCCTATATTTTATGCCAAGCACCTGGGGGAAGGAGTATTTGGATACTATGGCCGTATTCAATGAATAAAATTTATAGAGCGCTGCCAGATTTGGGCTTGTTTCCCCTAATGTATTGTAGGCTTCCTCAAGGAAAAATTTAAACAACCCGTATTCAAATGCAGCCGCATATATCCCGGGCATTGCCGACACCAATGTAAAAGGTACTTCCTCTTCAATTAGGTTGCCTCTATGCAGGTTGATCCAGCGGAGACTAAGATAGACCAGTTTGGAGAGGTAGTCGAGGTACTTGTCTTCGCCCAGGATCCTGTACAGATGCGCGGTTGCAGCCACCCCCATCGATGCTAAATGTGCTTCATATAGTTTTCCATAGTCACTGCTAATGTAGTGTTCGAGGCTTCTCATAGCCTCATGCAGATATGTGCTGTTTTTCGTTAACGTATACATTTTCACCATCAGGTAGGAGTATCCTAGAGCCGCGTCGGCTTCAACCCCCGGTTTATCTACAACAAAGTTGGGGTACACGAATACCGGGAACGAATAGTTCACTTTTCTAGCGAACCGTATCAGCCAATCGGCGTTCCTCTTATGTTTTTCCAAGTCTATTTTAACCAGGTTTGGTGCAAGGGAATGGGCAGCCAATAGCATGCTGGGGTTAGTAACCTGGTACCATGAGTCCATTCGCCCAGCTTTCCCCCAGTTGTTGCTGTAGATACCGTAGCGATCATCGAAGTAGACGTCGAAATAGCTGGTGTTTCCTAGTATATTTAAAATAAGTTTTTCCAGCCTTTCCTTTAATTCACTATCCTGTGTCCTATTATACAGATAGGATAACCCTAATAGGGTATTTGCCTGTGTAATGAACTCGCTTTCAAATACCGTGTTTCTACGGTCCCCGATGTATGCTTTTAACAGGAACTTGTCGTCCTGTGTGGCATAAACATCCTTTACATTGGGCGGGGTTTCCAGGGTTTTAACCATATTACTTATATAATCCATGTTGTTGGGCGTTAAACCCTTCTCCTTGTTTCTAGATGTAATTATACTTAAAAACGAGAAGAATCCATCGGAAGAATCTAAGGAGCCTTCTTTGCTTCTCCATGCATAGAGGTAGTATTTTGTTGATATAAATGTGCCTTCAACGCCCTTTATATTCGGTGTCTTTAACCCGAATCTCTTTCTGCTCATCTCAAAATTATATTCAAAAGTATACCTGCTTTCCTTGAGAGCATAAATGCTTTCTTTACCACTTAGGTCACAATAGGCCACCGAGAAGAGATATTTTCCATCGGTGTCCCTCATTTCGACGATTATAGGGTACTGGGGATAGGTTGCTGATACCAGGGGATAATGCCAGCCTGCCTCTCCCCCATAGAGATCATCCACGTACTCTCCCCTTCCATTTGTTGCATAAAAGCCTCCCATTCCTCCCCGCAACTCCCCTCCCTTCAAGGTAACAAGCAATTCAACCTCCAGGAAACCAGGGTACCTTTTGTCAACTCTTATGGTTGATGTAAAATTCCATAGAGAATTCTCCCCCCTAAGCCTCAACAGAACTTGTTCACCATCCTCCTCGACCTTCACTTCCTTAACGTACGAGAAGTAATGGTAGTCTTTGCCACCTTGCCCCTTGATTTCAAGACAATAATCCGGCTCTTTTCCATAGTAAATTACAATCGAGACATTCTGGTAACCCTTCTTCTCTGAAGCATATCTTCTAAGCTCTAAAACAAGGTCTTTCATCGGTATTTTAAATAAAGTCTCGTGGGCCTTGTTTCTCCCGGAAAAGAATGGCATTATAACCACGTTAATCACAGACGAGAGTATTAGCAATATAAATATTATCAAGAGAACCAGTAGAGGGATGTTAATCTCCCGTATTCTATGTATGAAGCCCAAGGATACCACTATTACTAGCTTTACAGGTTAAGAGGATAATAAGCATTGTCCTGAAAACGCTAAAATTTCCTAGTCTCAAATTGCGGTTTAACAGGTCTCCTGACTGTAAACACAGCTTCTAAAATGTCTTTACGGAAGGCCATATCGCGTCGAAATCCTTTTTGATGTCTTCCAGAGAGTATAGTTGGACATCCTCCTCTTCACTGAAACTGAACCCGGATCTACTATACAGCACGTAGATGTTTCTTCTGGTATTCCTCCTCCAAGGGAATTTTTCCGCCTTAGAGATCAGCGAGTAAAGTACTTTCTTGTCAAGGGGTTTTTCGCTCCACTTTACCTCGGCAAAGTAGGCGGTGTTTGATTTAACATCAATGGCGACAAAGTCTATCTCCGTGTCCCTGTGCCACCATTTACCTACCTTAGATACGGATAATATTCCTCTTTTAGCTAGAGATAGGAAATGCTGTAAGGCAACTTGCTCGAATATATGTGAGGTAAATGCATCTATACTGGCTTGTATACATCTGGATACTTCATCGTAAAGCCCTAGCTCAAGCAAATTTATGTGAGGAAATATCATGCTAAACCAGAATTTGAGGAAGTTGTCCTTCAGATAATACCTAGCCTTACCCCTCTTACCTTCTTCCAGAAGAGGATATCGTCTCTCTATCAGGTCGAGATCCCTTTCCAAAATCCTCACATACTTCCCAACCTCACTTGAGGTGACGCCAGCTTTATCCGCTATTTCCCCTAGCCTGGTGGCACCGCCAGCTACAGCTTCAAGCACCCGTAGATATCTGGATGGTTCCCTAAGCTCCATGGATAAAAGTACTCTAGGCTCCTCTCTTAACGGTGCACCCGGCTTTAATACCAAATTCTCTATGTTTTCCATAAGACCTTTAGAGTCGTCTAAAAGAGCTAGATACCCTGGTGTTCCCCCGAACACTGCATAGACCCTAACTTTATCCTCCTCCCCATATTTGGTTACGAACGCCCTTACAGCCGCATAATTAAGTTCCTGCATCTTAAGTATCCTTGTGGCTCTGCCGTAAAGGGGAGATTCGTAGGATAATCCGATCCTCTCCATCATTCCAACCGACGACCCAGCTAGTATTAACATAATACCGCTTCTAGATAAATGGTGATCCCAGGCGCTTTGAAGCTCCGTTACCCCACCAGAGTCGTGTAATCTCTGAAACTCGTCTATAATCACCACACGTACTTTAAGTTGTCCAAACAACTTGTATAGGTCACGGAAGCTGTCAATACGCGGTGTATAGGGTAAATCAACTTGCCTGCATAATTGCTCCACCAGATCCCTTAAGGCATATTCGGGCTCACTGTAATTTGCAACTAGATAAACAGCCCTCTTTGACCTCGTGAAAAAGGATAACAGGAAGGTCTTGCCGATCCTCCTTCTGCCGTAAATGATCACCAGCTCCGCTCTACGACTAGAATAAGCTTCCTCCAGTAACGATAACTCGTTTTCTCGATCGATGAATTTTATACTCCTAAGTCTCATACTCTTAAGCCTCATACTTAAAAGAATAAAATCTACTTATATACTTTATAATATCCATCTTTCTCTCATTTTGGAGACTCCTGTAGCCTTTAAAGGTGTTCGATTAATTTAATATTTATCAATGTTACTATATATCTATGTAACGGTGCATAAGATGCCTCTCTTACAGGTAGCCTTGGATGTTCTGTGTCTTGAAGAAGCCTTGAAAATAGCACGTCTCTGCGTGGAAGGGGGGATAGATATACTGGAGGCTGGAACCCCCCTGATAAAGGAGGAGGGTCTTAGAGCTGTATCTCTCTTGAAAAGCTTGTTTCCGGAGAAGATAGTTGTGGCGGATACAAAAACCATGGATGCCGGAGCCCTTGAAGCAAAGGCAGCCTTTAATGTGGGGGCAGATGTAGTGACTGTAATGGCTTTAGCAGGCGTAGAAACCATCAGGGAGGTCGTAGAGACAGCGAAAGATATGGGCGGCAAGGTTATGGTTGACATGATGAACGTGGACAAGGTGGTGGAAAAAGCTGTGGAAATCTACGAAAAATGTGGTCCAGACTTGATCTGTCTACATGTCGGCGTCGACGTCCAAAAGAGAAGGGGGATAGATGTTAGTGTGCTTATCGAAGAAGCAGAAAAAATTAGAAAAACTATACCCGTGAAGGTTGCGGTTGCAGGAGGAATAAACGCCAAAACTGCCCAACTTTTTGCCGAAAAGGGCATCGATATACTTGTTGTAGGGAAAGCCATTATAGGGTCGCAGGATCCAAAAGCCGCTACAATTGAAATCCTGAAAAGCATGGGTAGGATTTAAAATCAGGGTAATAACCTTTTGTAAAAGAAAACAAACGCTTTCTAGAGAGAAACCCTTCTTCAATAATATAATACTACAAATCGATAGGGGGAGACTTTTATAACATATTGCCTCTGCCTAATCCTAAAGATCCATATCCAGAGGGATTAGTTGGTATTTATAAAAAGTATAAGAAGGGATGTGAGCTATCATGTGGTGAACTAGCTTTAGCGAAGAGATTTCATCAAATAGGAGATGACAAGCTTTGGGGTTATGTTGAATCTAGGCATGGGATTAAGAACGTAGAACTTATCGAATCCGGTCCAATAAGAGCAACCCTTAAAGTTTATGGAGAAATTAGATTTTGGACAATAATAAAGTTGCGTTAATATCCACCTTCTTTCTATTTTCTTTGAGATTACCTGTATTACTGAGGGAAGCCGTGGGAGGGATCATGGCTGCTTCGGAGACCCTATTTGCTGTTAAGAAGCTAGCCTCACTTTGATTTTTCTAGGATGAACTCCGTAAGTGCTTTTTGGCTTCGGTAACCTTTCGCTTGGGCTTAAATACTAGGCAGTAAGTCTCGTAACGCACTATAATTCTATGCCACTTAATGCACCAGCCGAGGGTCTCCACGTTCTGCCTGATGGCCTCAGCTAGGGCCATCTCCAATAGCTCTCCGCTCAGCCTATAGTGCGGTACGAAGTACTTGCACCTTCTGCAGTCAGCCATCTCCCTCTGATCATGAAACTTTCACTGCAGATTCAAATATTTACACATAACATTGGTAAAACTATTCTGCTCGAATATTGGGATTTCCTGACCTCCGCCCATTATTCCTTCTATTCTCTTTAAGATTAACCTATTATACGGCGAGAGCTTCATAGCTGCTTTCTTTACTTTCATGGTCTTTCTATTATATCTCTTGTGACTTCACGCCTTGTTTTACGGAAAAAGCTTGTGGTCAAATTTAGGCATGGTTATGGAGTACTTGCAGAGACCTCTATCACGCTCCCAATATGGCATTTAAGCCAATTCTGGGGAAATTCCTTCTCCAGAATGGATCTTATCCTATCACCGCTACAGTGAATCGGCGCTATCTTCTCAACCCCTAGCTCTATTAAACGCTTAATAGTTTCTTTACATGCGGATTCCGACGCTCCTATCATATGGAATCCTCCTAAGACTAGATAGGGCTTAATTCCAAGGTCAGTCTTTGCCTTAGCGACAATATTTACAACGCCTGGATGACTGCATCCAACAAGGATGACTAATCCCCTTCCCTCGACGTTTATGGCTAGAGCTTCTTCGGCTGGAGGGCCGTAGAGCCATCCAATTATGGCTGCTCCCTCCGCTACTTTTGTTGTCTTGTCAACTTCTTTAATATCTAATCCGCGGATCCTTATTCTCTCTGCAGTACCTTTCGGAACATAAACCTTTAACCCAGGTCTGACTTTAGCAAGGTATGATAGACCGTTAATGTGATCTCCATGCTCATGCGAGATCACGACGAAATCTATCTCGCTTGGATCCACTCCAAGCTCTTTGAGATTCTCTCTTAAAATGCTCGGATCTGGTCCTGTATCGAATAATATCGTGTTCTTCGGAGTTTTCACCAGGATGCTTAACCCCCACGCCGTCTTGAGCTCGCCATCTGGATAATTATCGACCACAATAATCAGCTTAAGCCCTTTAACTGATCCCACTAGAACTCTTTTCGTTTCGATCTCAACCTCCTTTTTCCGAATACTGAATATGAATACTCCAGCCAATAAGCTTATTGAGATAACCACTATTATGAGGAATTTAAGCTTATCCCTCACCCATCTCATGTCTCCTTCTAATAAGAAATGTTTTCTCGCGATATTTAACCATAATCCTTTCGCCTGAATTCACTAGCCTCTCGAGGAGCTTGTCTGAATTGGGAATGGGTTTCGAGAGAATTTGATAGGCATAGTCGAGTCTTACGATGTTAAGATATTAAGACACCTAAAGTAAGAGGCCTTCTGCGGTCGGTATTGTAGGACTTTTAATACTTATAATAACAATCTAGAGGGGGTTCAGGTTTGATAGACCTTCATAGACGTTAATAGTCTTTGGTCTACCAAACCCTTGGGCTTCACCGCCCTCAGGTCTCCTTTCATCGGAGACCATATCATCGGCATCCGCCCCCTCAGGGCAACCCCGACCCACAGCTCGTGGTTCAGGAGAGGCTTCACAAACCTCTCCCAGCACTCATAACTGTGGGGGAAGCCCCGCATCCTGAGGTAGATGTTTATGCAGGCATTCTTCTGCCTATCAATAACCAACC
>Ga0180301_10000304_pt1 | contig 38022 bp, 45 predicted proteins | sample GuaBasSediGuay16_FD_121797 | JGI IMG/M metagenome (GOLD analysis project Ga0180301, IMG submission 121797) | Subseafloor sediment microbial communities from Guaymas Basin, Gulf of California, Mexico - Guay16, Core 4569-2, 12-15 cm | ecosystem: Environmental > Aquatic > Marine > Hydrothermal... | reverse complement strand
GCGGAGGCTTCTTGAGCTCCCATGGGGGTAGGAGGTTTTTGTGCGCTTAAGGCGCTTTCTACGCGTAATGACAATCCTCAGGCAGCGTCCCGTCCTTTTGACAAAGATAGGGATGGATTTGTTATGGCAGAGGGGGCAGCAGTTATTATTTTGGAAGAGCTTGAACATGCTAAAAAGAGAGACGCGCAGATTTATTGTGAGGTGGCAGGTTATGGGGCAACTTGCGATGCTTATCATATAACTGCTCCTGAGCCTGAAGGGAAGGCTCCTGCGAAGGCAATGGAATTAGCATTAAAAGAGGCAGAGTTTAAGGAAGAGAAAATTTATATTAATGCTCATGGAACATCTACTCAGTTAAACGATAAGATGGAGACAGCCGCTATAAAGAGAGCATTTGGAAGTTATACTAAAGAGATTGTTATTAGTTCTACCAAGTCAATGACAGGACATACTTTAGGCGCAGCAGGAGCTATAGAATTTGTGGCCACATGTCTGGCGGTTAAAAACAAAATTATTCCTCCGACAATAAATCTGGACAATCCTGATCCTGATTGTGATTTGGATTATACCCCCAATAAGGCACGAGAGGTGAATATTAAGATAGGTATGTCTAATTCCTTAGGGTTTGGGGGGCACAATGCCAGTTTGGTTATAAAAGAGTTTAAATAATTCTTTTTCTTTCCTTTGTTTTATTATAAAAATTGGTTAATTAGTTTGTTGTTATGGGTTTAACACTGATTGAGAAGATACTATTGAAGGCTTCTGGTTCAAAGAGACTTGGTGATTTTATCTATGCTAACGTTGATTTCTGCTTTGGCAATGATATTACTGCTCCTTTGGCAGTAAAACAATTTTATGCAGCTGGTTTCAGGAAAGTTTTTAATACCAAACGTATTGCCTTTGTATGTGACCATTTTGTTCCAGCGCGGGATTTAAAAGCAGCCAACAATGTAAAACTTTTAAGGGAATTTTCTCGTAAGTTTAAGATAAGGAATTTTTTCGATATTAATAACTGTGGTATAGAGCATGCTTTTCTGCTTGAGACAGCTTTATTTAAGCCGGGGGATTTAATAATAGGGGCAGATTCGCATACTTGCACCTTTGGGGCAATAGGAGTAGCTAGTTTTGGAGTGGGTTCTACTGATCTTGCGGCTGTAATGAAGGAGGGGAAAGTATGGCTTAAGGTTCCCCAGACTATAAGGTTTATCTATAAGGGGAAGCTGAACCGATGGGTAACAGGTAAAGACCTTATTTTGCATACAATTGGTAAAATTGGAGTAGATGGAGCTCTTTATAAGGTAATGGAATTTACGGGGCCGGTGATTAAAAGGTTAGGAATAGAGGCCCGTTTTACTATGACTAATATGGCTATAGAGGCAGGAGCAAAAACTGGTATTGTTGAACCTGATGAGAAAACTTTTAGCTATCTAGAGAAGATTACCAGACGAAAAATCAAGATTACCGAATTTATGAAAAGACTAAAATCCGATAAAGACGCCTGTTACGACAGAACAGTTGAGATTGATGTCACAGGGTTAGAACCGCAGGTAGCTTTGCCTCATCTTCCTAGCAATGTCAAACCCGTATCTTCCTTAAGGAAAGTTAGGCTCAACCAGGTCGTGATTGGTTCATGTACTAACGGCCGTATTTCGGACTTACAAGAGGCAGCAAGGATTATTAAAGGAAAGAAGATTAAGAAAGGATTGCGGGTTATTATTATTCCTGCGACTCCTTCGATATTTATGGAGGCAGAAAGACGCGGCTTAATAAAAGTTTTTTTAGAGGCAGGATGTGTAGTTAGTCCTCCTACCTGTGGTCCTTGTTTGGGAGGGCATTGCGGTATATTAGATGATAAAGAAGTGGCTTTAGCTACTACCAACAGGAATTTTATTGGTAGAATGGGTAGCCCTAAAAGCTTTGTTTATTTAAGTTCTCCGGCGGTAGCAGCAGCAAGTGCAATTACAGGAAGAATCACCCATCCGGATGAGGTTGCAGATAATTGCAGAAGAATGTATAGATGAACACAGATTATTGTATAAACGGATAGATGCTGATATCTGCGTTCATCCGTCTTTGTCAATGCTAATCTGTGTATAAATCCAGAGGATTTATAAGATGGTTATAAGGGGGAGAGTACACAAATTTGGGGATGATATTAATACAGACGATATTATTGCCGCAAAATATCTTGATTCTCAGGATAGGAGGTTTTTGGGGGATAAGTGTATGGAGAATATTGACCCTGATTTTTCTTCTCGTGTGAAAAAAGGTGATATAATAGTTGCGGGGAAGAATTTTGGTTGTGGCTCAAGTAGAGAGCATGCCCCTTGGGCTATTAAAGGTTGTGGAATATCTTTAGTGATAGCGAAGAGTTTTGCCCGGATATTTTACCGTAATTGTATTAATGTAGGTCTTCCTATACTTGTATTTTATGGGACTGATGATATTAAAGAAGGCGATTTGCTTGAGGTAGATCTTGCCGAGGGAAGGATAAGGAATGCGACGCAAAAAAAAGAATATGTATCTGAGAAATTTCCTCCTTTTATGTGTCAGATAATAAATAAAGGTGGATTAATTAATTGGGTGAAGAAGAAAGCAAGAAGGAGTAAAAGATGAGCAATCTTAAAAGAGTGAGAGTAATTTTATTCACAGAAAATACCAAGATTGAAGGAGTAATTTCTGTTAGAGAAGGATTTAGAGTTTCAGATCATTTAAACAAAGAAAAGGGCCCTTTTATTCCTTTAAACGATGTATGCGTTAGAGACTTTTCAGGAAGAGTTCAACTGGATACAGATTTTTTGTGTGTTAATAAACATAAAGTTATTGCAGTTAAAACTAAGGAGTAGATATGAGTAAGACCTATAAAATTGCTGTTATTCCTGGTGATGGTACAGGCCCCGAAGTTATAACCGAAGGATTAAAGGTGCTTGAGGCCGCAGCTAGTAAGTTTTCTTTTAAATATGAGAAGACAGTTTATGATGTTGGAGGAGAAAGATTCTTAAGGACCGGCGAAGTTCTCCCTGAAAGCGTCCTTCAGGAATTAAAGCACGTAGATGTTATATATCTGGGGGCAATAGGAGACCCTCGTGTTAAACCAGGTATTCTTGAGAAAGGGATTCTCCTTCGCCTGCGTTTTGAGTTAGACCAGTATATTAATCTGCGTCCAGTTGTGCTTTATGATAGGCGTTTCTGTCCTCTAAGGGATAAGGAAGAAAAAGACATTGATTTTGTTGTTGTGCGGGAGAATACCGAAGGCCTCTACTGTGGGGCAGGAGGGTTTTTACGTAAAGATACCCAAGAGGAGGTGGCAATTCAGGAGAGTATAAATACCTATAAAGGAGTTGAACGCTGTATAAGATTTGCCTTTGAGTATGCTCAAAAAAGAAATAAGAAGAAACAGCTTACTTTGTGTGGCAAGACAAACGTTTTGACTTTTGCTTTTGACCTCTGGGAAAGAACATTTTATAAGGTGGCTAAAGATTATCCTGATGTTAAGACTGATTATGCCCATGTTGACGCAACATGCATGTGGATGGTAAAGAACCCTGATTGGTTTGACGTTATTGTTACAGACAATATGTTTGGTGATATTATTACTGACTTAGGAGCGATTATTCAGGGAGGAATGGGAATTGCTGCAGGAGGGAATATCAATCCTCAAGGTGTATCTATGTTTGAGCCTATAGGAGGAAGTGCCCCCAAATATACAGGCAAGAATGTGATTAATCCGCTTGCGGCAATATGTGCGCTTTCGATGATGCTTGATACTTTAGGTGAAAAGGATGCAGCAGCTGCGGTTGAGAATTCTGTTAAGAAAGTTGTAAGAGAGAAGCTAAAAAGTTTAGCTGCAGGGAGGATGGGGTATTCCACTACAGAGGTGGGAGACCTTGTTGTTAAAAACCTTTGATACGCAGATGGTCGCAGAAGGATTTACAGATTATCGCAGATATCTGTACCCATCTGTTTTAAATATGTGGTAATTTGTGTTATATCAAAATGGAGAAAAAAGATAAGTACAATGTGGCGGTTGTTGGTGTAGGGGCAGTTGGAGTAGAGATGTTGCGTATTCTAAAACAGCGCCGTTTTCCTATTGATAAACTGAGAGTGTTTGCTCGTAGAGAACGCGATATTACTGTGGACGGGGAAATTTATCATGTGGAAGCTATTGAAGGAAAGTCTTTTTTTGATATAGATATTGCTCTTTTTGCTGGTACAGAAGGCGAAAAAGGAGCAGCGGTTACTTACGCTGAGAAGTTTATAAGCGCAGGGGCAGTAGTGATTGATAATGGCGCAGATTTTCGATTAAAAGAAGGTGTTCCTCTTGTAGTTCCTGAGGCAAACCGCGAGGAGATATCCAAGCATAAAGGGCTGATTGCTAATCCAAACTGTACAACTATTCAGATGATAGTAGCATTGGCAGGGATATATAAGAAGTTCGGCTTAGAGAAAATTATTCTTACCAGTTTTCAAGCAACAAGTGGAGCAGGAAGAAAAGCTGCCCAGGCTCTTTGTGATGAAACAGCTCGTATTGTAGAGAAGAATAAAGGAAAGGATTATTTTGAATGGGAGAAAAGAGTGGATAGCTTATCCGGCGTATTCCCCTATCAGATTGCTTTTAATGTTATACCTCAGATAGGTGGTTTTAAGGATAATGGGTATACGAGCGAAGAGGAGAAGGTTGTCCGTGAGACCCATAAGATTTTTTCTGACAGCGACATAAAGATTTCTGCCACTTGCGTACGCGTGCCTGTGTTTACTTCTCATTGCGAGGCGATATATTTTATCACAAAAAAAGACAGTTTTCTTAGAGATATTAAAGAAGTTGTTGCTGCTTCGGAAGGGGTAAAGCTCTTTTCTGATACTACCTACCCCTTACCTATAGATGTAGAAGGTAAAGATGAGGTTTGTGTGGGGAGATTGCGTTTTGACCCTTCTGCGCGCAATGCTTTCTGGTTGTGGTGTGTAGGGGATAATTTGCGCAAAGGAGCCGCCTTAAACGCCGTTCAGATTGCTGAAGAACTAATCAAGTAGCGACTTATTTGAATACCTTTCCTGTTTTTTGTAGAGAATAGATAGCAGTCACATGAAGCCTCTTTGTCTCTTCTTTTATTTTACTTCATTCTCTTTATGCTATAATAATTAGATTATAATGAAGAATATATTCTTGGAAATCGAATACGATGGTACCGATTACTTTGGATGGCAGGTGCAGAATAATTCAAAATTTAAGGACAAAATCTCCGAGCCAAAGACTATCCAGAGAGAAGTTGAATGTGCATTAGAGAAACTTTTTGGAAAGGAAATAAAGATAATATATGCAGGAAGAACTGATAGAGGAGTTCATGCAAAAGCTCAATGTGTCAACTTTAAGACTGACACAAGGATTCCCATTAAGAATATAAAGAAAGCCTTAAATGCATTTCTTTCCGATGATATAAGAATTAAAAAAGTTAGGTTGGTTCCCTCAAACTTCCATGCGCGTTTTAGCGCAAGCTCAAAAATCTATCGTTATATTATTTTCAACAGAAAAGAGCCTTCTGTGTTTTTGAATAGGTATGCATGGCATATATCTCAGAGGATAGATATAGAGAGAATGAAAAAAGCTTCCTTATATCTTAAAGGAGAAAGGGACTTTTCCTGTTTTGCAAAAGAGGCTTCCAAATACAAAAGTTGCATACGGAAAATGTTGAATATCGACATAAAGAGAAGGGGAAGCTATGTATACATTGATATAGAGGCAACAGGTTTCTTAAGGAATATGGCAAGAAATATTGTTACTTTTTTGGTTAAAGTGGGAGAGGGAAAGATTAATTTAAAGGAGGTAAAGAGCATAGTGGATAAAAAGGCAGCTTATACTAATAAACCAGCGCCTCCTTCAGGTTTGTATCTCTGGAAAGTAAAATATGAATAAGTCAAAGAAATCTAACATCTATGATATTCTGAGTGTCAGCCTACTTGTCTTGATTGCTGTGTTTTCTTTGATGCGCTTTAGCTATCTTCCTCAGTTTATTGATGCTTATTATCATTTGTCCTGTGCGCACGGATTTATTAAGTCGGGAGGATGGACTTCTATAGACTGGTGGGATTTCTCACCTGTAGGAAGACCTCATTTATATCCTCCTTTTTATCATTTCATTCTTGTGTGTTTGATATCAATAGGCATAGATGGTCTTACGGTATTGAGAATTACAGAGGTAACAATACTACCTCTTTTCTTTTTTGTCCTTTGGTATGTTTTTAGAAAAGATATATCTTCTTTCTTTTCATTTCTTCTTCTTGTCATCTCAAGTAGTTTCTTTTCTTTCTATTCTTCGGTTACCAGCAATATCCCTGCTTCTTTGGCAATTATCTCTGGGGTTTTAAGCTGGCATTTCTTAAAAAGAAAGAGAATAATATCAAGCATATTGTTTCTGTCTCTTTCTTTCTATACACATGCGGGAATTCCCTGGGTTTTTGTAGTTTCTTTATTGGCGCTGTGTTTGCTTAATAACAGAGAAAGAAGAAACTCGTTATTGGTAGCTTCTGGAGCTGTTGCGCTGGCTAGTCCTCTCATTATGCACGAACTTAGATATATTTCTTATGTAAACTTGACTATATTAAGGGAGGTTAAATTTATCCATTGCAGTGTTATTATTGTAATCTTAGGGGTAATTGCACTCTTTTACTTTTGCAAAAAAAAGGATTTCTTTAGTCTTGTATTCTTGGGGTATACAGTTGGAAGTTCAATAGTTTTTTTTAAATATCCTTATAGGTTTTTTTCTGCTCAAGGGATATTGGGCTTGTGTATGCTGATTGCTTATTTTTGGGACAACATAATAAATAAATTTTCTATTAGTAAGAGGCTTTTAATAGTTATATCTATGGTTGTTTCTTTTTTCTTTATCCATCCTACTATTGATCTGGACAATGGAAAAGTAAGATATAACCTGTTTAATTCTACATATTATAATTTTGCTTCCGGTAAATTTATTGAAATGTTTGAGTTTAATACACTTTTTTCTCCCCGATTCTATAATTCGTTAATAGAAGCAGTAAAAAGTTATACTCATACCAACGATATAGTTTCTTCTAATATTCCTGCTTTCTCTCAGATTATTGCTGCTCTCAGTAACAGGCCTACATCATCTTCTATAATGGTAGAAGTAGAAAGTTTCAGGAAAACTCCTGATTATCGTTTTGCAAAGGCTCTTGTGTGGATTAAGCCAGACTTTGACAAACTTGAATATTGGATGAAGAAACTTAATCTTGTCGTAGTTTATGAAAATAAAATAGGAGTTGTGCTGTTAAACCCTGCCTGTGATAGAAAACAGCATCCTCTTAAGGCTAGCATTTCTTTTAAAATGGTTAGTTTTTATGCGGTCTTTTTTCTCTTTATTTTTATTATAGATAATGTTAAAATTTTAAAAGAGAGGAATTGTAGCTATAAGGAGTAGTAATGGAAGAAGAAAAGAAAGAAAGAAAAGACGGCGAACGTCGTAAATATCCCCGAAAAGATGTAATTACGAAGTTGAGTTACAGAGTTGTTACTCCCCCTGGAGGAGAGGGTCTTACATATAATATTAGCGAGGGAGGCCTGTGTATTGTTCTGGATAAGGAGATTCCCATTGGGAGTATATTAGAACTGAGGTTTGAACTTCCGGGTGAGAAATCCGGTCCCATTGATACCTATGCCCGTGTTATATGGCAGAAAAAGACTGAGAAAGGGTTCCTTACCGGGGTAAAATTTGGAACGTAGGTCGTTTAAAGTTGTTGTTGACAAGCCCCCTCCCCTTTGTTATATTTTTACTATAAAAATGCTCTAAAGTAATATGAGAAATACTTTAAGTTTAATCTTAAGGCAATTTAATAATCTTTTTGGCGCATTCTCCAACGATATTGGTATTGATTTAGGTACGGCTACCACTTTAGTCTATGTAAAGGGGGAAGGTATTGTTTTGTGTGAACCATCAGTGGTTGCAATTTACAAGAATACAAAAGATGTCTGGGCAGTAGGGGAAGAGGCAAAGAAAATGTTAGGAAAAACTCCGGGCAGTGTGGTGGCTATAAGGCCAATGAAAGACGGAGTAATTGCTGATTTTGACATTACTGAAAGCATGCTACGCCATTTTATTAAGAAGGTTCATCCTCGAAAAGTAATAGTAGGCCCAAGAGTAGTGATTGCTGTGCCTTCAGGTATTACTGAAGTAGAAAAGCGGGCAGTCAAAGACTCTGCCATAAGAGCAGGAGCAAGAGAAGTTATTCCTGTAGAAGAACCTATTGCTGCTGCAATTGGGGTGGGTCTTCCTATTGCTGAACCTCAAGGAAATATGATTATTGATATTGGAGGCGGTACTACTGAGATAGCGGTAATTTCTTTAGGTGGTATTGTTTATGCCCGTTCCATCCGAGTAGCTGGTGATGAGATGGATGAGGCTGTAATTGAACATATGAAAAAGAGTTACAATCTTATGATTGGAGAGCGTACAGCTGAGGAGATAAAGATAAAGATTGGTTCTGCTTGGCCTCTTGAAGAGGAGCTTACAATAGAGGTTCGTGGTAGGGATCTTATCACTGGCCTGCCTAAATTTATTCGTGTCAGTTCCGAAGAGATAAGAGAGGCTCTTCAGCCGCCTTTAAAAGAGATAGTTGAAGCAGCGAAGGTGACCCTAGAAAGAACTCCTCCTGAATTGGCTGCTGATCTTATTGAACGAGGGATTGTTCTTTGCGGAGGAGGGTCTCAGTTGAAAGGTTTAGATAAATTAATATCAGAGGAGACAGGACTTGCCTGTTTTACTACTGACGACCCTTTAACAGCAGTAGCGTTGGGAACTGGCAAAATCTTAGAAGAACAAAAGTTTTTAAAACAAATCTCTCTTGTATCTACCTTCTAAATTTATTAAATCAAAATTCGGTGCCTCCCTATTAGTAATTCTTGCGATTGTTGTATATCTGTTGTTTAAAGGATTTATTAAAGATACATTTGTATACTTTTATAGTAGTTTTCTTGTTCCTCAAAGTAGGTTAAAGAATATGATAGCTACTTTGAAGGCAGAGAATTTGCGTCTCTCTTTAGAGAGAAAGGCTTGCAGAGATATAAAGAAAGAAAATGAAAGGCTGCGGAGCCTTTTAAAATTTAAAGAGACCCATGAGTTGAGTATTCTCCCTTTAAGGGTGATAAGTATAATGCCTTCCCGTTTTAAAAGAACCATTTTTGTTAAAGCTCCATCGAATAGTAGATTTAAAGAAGGTTGCCCTGTTTTAGATGAGAAGGGATTCTTAATAGGGAGGATTTCCAAAATTTATAATAGTTTTTTAGAGTTAACTCTCATTAATGATCCTGATTTTTTTATTACAGTCAGAGTAGGGAACAATGTGGGGCTTCTACGAGGCACACTTTATGGGGGGCTTAAGGTGTATTATATTGATAATAATGCGGATATTGAACAAGGCGATAAAGTTTTGGCGGTCTCATATTTTTTGGATAGAGAATTCTTGGTAGGAGAGGTTATAAGGATAAGCAAATCAGCGAACAGTTTCTTTATGGATATTACTGTTAAGCCGTATTCCAAATTTTATCCCTCCCGGATGGTTTTTGCTGTCCAATGAGAGATATAAGATTGAAAACATTTATATTGCTGTTTATTCTGTCTCTACTTGATATGACGGTTCATTTTGATTATCTTTTTAAGACGGATTTTATTATGGTGGGAATAATTTTGGCATCTTTTTATCTTGATTTTAGATTTGCACTGTTTTATTCTGTGCTGTTTGGGTTTGTGAAAGATGCACTCTCTCTAAATTTCCTGCCTTTTTTTACCTGTGGATTAGTTCTTACCGTCCTTCTAATAAAGGTTCTTTTAAAACATCTAAGTAATAAACCTGTTTTTAATTTTCTTGTTGTGTTTGTGGCTGTTGTTTTTAATCTTGTCTTTGGCGCTTTTGTTAGTGGCGGAGTCTCATTAATGTTTTCTTTTAATTTTATTATCTATTCTTTCTTTGTTTTTTTACTTATTAAATTTATTTTAAAAAAATGGATACACGGGTAATAAGAAGAATGACATGGGTGGGCTTTATCCTTCTTATAGGAGGATTGTTTTATTATCAGATTATTAGAGGAGATTATTACTTAAAACGCTCAAAAGCAAACTATATAAGAGTAATACCTCAAGCTACAATAAGGGGATCTATATTAGATAGATCCGGTAATCTTTTAGCGTTTGATAAGCCGACTTTTAGCATCGCCGTTATACCTTACCAGATACGTAACAAAGAAAAAAGGTTATTTTATGAATTAGCTAGTTTCTTAAGGGTACAGGAAAAAGACATCATTGGCAATTATAAGCACAATCTAAAGAGTTTATTCTCTCCTACTTCGATTATGGATAATGTAACCAAAGAAGAGGCTCTACGGATAAAAGAAAGATTTGGGGATGTTGTAATGATTAAAGAGACTCCTCTGCGTTTTTATCCTTCTGGCTATGAGTTTTCTCATGTGTTAGGGTATGTAAAGAAAGCTCAAGTTTTGTACGATAAGCTTAAGAATTACGGATATACTCCTTCTCAAAGAGTAGGGTTTTTAGGGATAGAACAGTATTATGATAGCTACTTAAGAGGAGAAGAGGGAGGTAAACTGGTTGAGGTTGACTCGCAGGAAAGAATCGTGGGTTTTCTGGGAGAGCAGCTGCCCCAGAAGGGCAAAGATATTGCTTTAACAATAGACAGTCGTATGCAGAAGATTGCTTATGAGGCATTATCAGGGTATAAGGGGGTTGTTATCCTTATGGATTCCAACAATGGTGATATTTTTGTTTTGTGTGTTCGTCCTTCCTACGATCTTAATCGTATGACAAAAGGGCAGGGAGTTAGAGATTTACTTTCTGACGAAAGAAAACCTCTGATTAACAGGGCTATTCAGTCTGCTTATCCTTTGGGCTCTGTTTTTAAGCCAATAATGGCAACTGCAGGATTGGAGGAGAAGTTTATAACGAGAAATACTATTTTTAACTGCCCCGGATATTTTATGCTGGCTGGGACTAAGTTTTCTTGTTGGGATGTGCATGGTTCTCAGAATGTTACTGATGCTTTAGCTCATTCCTGCAATGTTTTCTTCTATAATCTAGGTTTAAGGCTGGGGATCGAGCGGATATCGCACTGGGCGAAGAAGTTTAGCCTGGCGAAAAAAACAGGCATAGATTTACCTTATGAAATTAGAGGGTTTGTCCCTACTTCTAAATGGAAACGTAGATACAAGAGAAGAATATGGTTTACAGGCGATACAATAAATACTTCCATCGGCCAAGGATACTTAAAGGCAACGCCCATTGAAGCACTGGTTGCTATAACTGTTTTTGCTAATGGAGGATATATTGTCACCCCTCATCTTATAAAGAAGGTAGGCAGTAAAGAAACTTTACTTGTAAGGAAAAATTATCTTAATATCTCTCCTTATAGCTTAAGGATAGTAAAAGAGGGGCTAAGGGATGTTATATCTAAGAGTACCGGTACGGCTCATATGCTTTCTTCCTTGCATCTTGGCATTGCTGGTAAAACAGGAACGGCGCAGAATCCAGGAAAGTCCCATGGTTGGTTTGTGGGTTTTTTCCCTTATCACAATCCTAAGTATAGCATATGTGTATTCTTAGAAAATGGAGGCTCAAGCCACGAGGCTTTAGGTGTAGTTTATAAGTTTTTGTCCCGTCTTAAGAGTGAGGGATTAATTAAGACCGACATTTATGTTAAAAATAACAACCAATAAAATATTAATTGCGTGTTTAGTTTTATTGAATATCATAAGTTTGACTTCTCTGTACAGCAGTTTACATCAAGGAGGGGAGTTTAAATATAAAAATATTTTTTACCGGCAGATATTTTGGATATTAATTTTTTGGATTACCATCTGTATATTTTCTTTTATAAATTACCGCTTTTACTTTGATGCAGGGTTTTTGCTCTATGGGTTAAGTGTCATTCTTCTAATTGCTGTAAAGCTGTTTGGTAAAGAAATTATGGGTGCTCAACGTTGGTTTTCTTTTTTTGGTATTAATTTTCAACCTTCGGAGTTCTCTAAGCTAGCGATTGTTTTAGTCTTAGCACGCATATTTAGCGATGAGACGGACTCTTCTTATCCTTTCTTAAGTAAAGTATTATTCCCTTTGCTTATTGTTCTTATAAGTTCCTTTTTGGTATTTAAACAACCTGATTTGGGAACGGCCGCTATACTATTTTTGCTTTTTTTTACTATGGGATTATCATCGAAGATAAAAAAGAAATATTTTGTTGGTCTGCTTATAGCAGGCATTATTCTTTCTCCTTTAGCCTGGCATTTTCTAAAGGATTATCAGAAAAAAAGAATAGCGGTGTTTATTAATCCCAATGTTGACCCTTTAGGAACGGGGTATACGATAATTCAATCAAAGATTGCTATTGGTTCAGGAGGTTTTGCAGGCAAAGGGTTCCTTTCCGGAACCCAGAATCAGTTCAATTTCCTTCCTGAGCGGCATACTGATTTTATTTTTACTGTGATTGCGGAGGAATTTGGTTTCTTAGGAGGGTTGTTGTTAATTTTTATCTATTTCCTCATTTTAAGAGTTATTTATAAAAAGATTGAACATATAAAGGATAACTTTGCTCAGTTTCTTTGCGTGGGGATATATTCTATTTTCTTTCTTCATGTTTTTATTAACATAGGAATGACAATGGGGTTTGTTCCCGTAGTTGGTTTGCCTCTTTTGTTGCTTAGTTATGGAGGAACCCACCTTATAATTACTGCTATATTTATAGGGATTTTTTTAAATATAAGTCGTCAATGGTAAATTGGGCTGATTTTCGTAAACCCCAACGTTATCTTGATGGGGAATGGAATGTAATAAAGAAGTGCCATAGTGGTAAGATAAAAGTTTGTGTCTGCTATCCCGATCTTTATGAGGTGGGGATGAGTAATCTCGGCCTGCGTATAGTTTACGGACTTCTTAATAGTTTTGATGATGTTGTCTGTGAGCGGGCATTTCTGCCCGAAGAGGATTATCTTGCATATTTAAGATGTAACAGGAAGTATCTCTCTTCTCTTGAAACAGGAGTGCCTCTTAAGGAGTTTGATGTTGTGGGGTTTAATCTAAGTTATGAGTTGAATTATGTGAATGTATTACGGATGCTTGATGCCGGTGGTATAAAAGTGATGAGCGATGAAAGAAAGGATATCATTGTTATAGGGGGAGGGATAGCTAATCCGGAGAGTATAGCTGCTTTTATTGACTTGTTTATTCTGGGTGAGTTTGAAGAGGTAGCAGAGGAATTCCTGAGTGTTTTAAGGAGGTATTCCCGGAAGGAAGAAAGGTTAAAAGCACTGGCAGAGAGAGAAGGTTTCTATGTCCCTTCTTTTTACAATGTTTATCAGAGTAAAGGTAGGTATTATGTTGAGAAGAATTACCGGCATGCTATCTTACCCGTAAAGAGAGTCTATGTACGAGACCTTGATTCGTCTTTTTATCCCGAAAAATGGCTTACTCCCTATACTTCCATTGTTCATGACCGGGCTCAGATTGAGATTGCAAGAGGCTGTCCTAATAAGTGTAAGTTCTGTCAGGCAAGGTGTTTATACTTTCCTTACCGTCAGAGGAAAGTTGAGACGGTTAAGCGTCTTATCCACAGTATATATAAAAGTAGTGGATACGAAAATCTCTCTTTACTTGCTCTTTCCGCTTCTGATTATACCCATATCGAAGAGCTACTTTCAGAAATTGCTCCTTATCTTGAGAAGAATCGTATCGGATTGTCTTTGCCTTCTCTGCGTGTTGAGGATGCTTTAGTGGGGAAGCTTTACCGTTTTCTTAATACTATCAAAAAAGTTTCTGCTACTTTTGCTGTGGAAGCTGCTACGTCCGCTTTACGCGAAAGGATAAACAAAAAAATAAACATTAATGTCATTATGGAGACGGCGCGTATTTTGAAGAGTTTGCATTACAAACATATAAAGTTATATTTTATGTTTGGGTTTCCTTTTGAGAGTGAAGAGGATATTAAAGCAATAGGGCAATTTGTAAATAAGCTGCAGCGTATTTCCGGACTAAGGATTAATTTCAGCGCCAATGTGTTTATCCCTAAGCCTTTTTCTTCTTTTGAGGGTATAGAGATGAAGGAAAAGAACATACTTTGTTCTCATAGGAGTATTATTTTGAATATGTTGTGTCGCAATAAAAACATAAAGATATCTATTTCTCGTGTGGAAGAGAGCATTTTAGAGTCAGTAATCTCGCGTGCCGACAGAAAGATAAGCGAGGTTATATACCGTGTATTCGTTTCTCTTCGTAACGGTAACAAAAATTACGCTGACGTTAATCTCTGGAACGAGGCTTTTTCTTCTTGTGGGATTGATATAAATCAATATCTGGTAAGAAGGGAAACCTATCCTTGGTCGCATATTTCTCTTGCCGGTTTTTGCAAAGAGATATTAAGATAAGTAAAAATTATGGAGGATAAGAAAATAAGAGTAAAGGTTGTTTTCCGTAAGAGCGGCAAGATGGTGTACTTTTCTCAGCTTGATATGGTAAAGATTCTTGAGCGTGCCCTTCGTCGTACGAACTTACCTCTATATTTTACCCATGGGTTTAATCCTCACCTAAAGATGAGTTTATCACCAGCTCTTAAGTTAGGCGTAGAGGGCAATGTGGAAGTTACATTCTATTTTACAAAAGAGGTGTCTTTTAAAGAGCTCAAAGAAGAAGTTACCCCCCAGTTACCTGAAGGATTAGAGATTTTAAATAGTTGATAGTTCGGGAATTAAATATTTACATATGATGAGGTGATTCTATCTGAGGAATAGGTTGTGCTGTGATTTTACATAATATGAGGGGATGCTTATCGGACGATAAAGCGCACTTTTATGCGGCGGGCTTTGAAAAATTCTTGGGTAAACTTTTTTGCTTTAGTGTGGTCGTATTTTTGACATGAAAAGATATTTATATAGGCTGTACCCCACAGGTCGGAAAAATGGCCTGTTATGGAACTTGTCTCGATGAGTTGGACAAGAGAGTACCCTTTAGTGTATTCCTGTCTTTCTCCAAAATAAGGCAGAAGCGTCTTGCCATACTTTTTCATCTTAATAAGTTTACACAGTTTATCTACATATTCTTTTAGTTTCTTACGAGAAGTGATAATATTTTTATCGCATTCGTAAAGGTTCATAATAAGCTCATAGCCATAAATTTTTCCTTTCATGATATAAGCCTCCTTATATACGTGGGTAGAAGCAGGCTTCCCATATGGATATGGGAATTATAGTAGTTGGTTGTTAATTTTATTTTCTTTATCTTTTTTTCTACTTTTTCTATGTCAAAATCATATAGGTTTATGCTTTTTGAGGCAGCAAGGAGACTGAAAAATCCCCCAATGTAAGTAGGGATGGCTGCTATCTGAACAGATACATAAGGGAAGATTTTACTTAATATCTTGTAATTTGTTCTTAGCTCTTCCTTTTGTAGTACAGTTGAACCACTTTGTCTTATCATGATTCCCTTACTATTTAAGACGGAATATATATTTGTATAGAATTTCTTAGAGAATAAAATTTTCGCCGGTCCTATAGGATCCGGTGAGTCGACAATAACTATATCAAATTTTTCTTTTGTTTTTTGTATAAATCTAGCCCCATCATCAACAATGAGCTTAACACGTTTGTCTGAGAATGCGTTGCCGCATATTTTCTTAAGATACCTCTTTGATATATCAACCACCTCTTTATCTATTTCCACCAGATAAACTTTTTCTACTCTGTGTTTTAATATTTCTCGGACAGCCCCGCCATCACCCCCACCGATAACAAGGACTTTCTTGGGGTTTGGATGGATAAGCAGTACAGGATGGGTAAGCATTTCGTGATAGATGAATTCGTCCTTTTCTGTGGTTTGAATAGCACCGTCAAGAGTCAACATTCTTCCGAAGCGGGCAGTAGAGTATATTTTCATATTTTGATATCTTGTCTTCTTTTCGTATAGACAGTTACCTTTTATACCTATCTTTATATCAGGATATAGACTTTCGTAAAACCACATCAGAATAAACCTCTTTTTACCTCCATAACCTGAAGTTCTTTAGGTTTAAACTCTTTTCTCAATACAGGTATAGCTTTATAAGGGTCGACATCCCCACAGACAAATATGTCTATCGCTGCATATTTATATTCTGGCCAGGAGTGGATACTTATATGGGACTCTTGGATTATTGCAACGCCGGAAATTCCTCCGTAAGGAGTAAACTTATGAAGGTCAATTTTAAGGAGAGTAGCACCACAGGCTTGAACTGCTTTCTTAAGGATTTGTCTTATTTTGGGAAGAGAGGAGAGATTTTGTGCTTTCCATAGTTCTACTATAAGATGGATACCCGCATATTTTATATAACCGTTAGTAGAACAAAATTCTTTTTTCATCCCTCCTAGATTTGCTCTTCCTTTCGGAATACATAATTTTTTCACATAATATTTAAGCAAAAAATCACTATTTTGCAAGAAAAAAATTAAAAAATTTTTTTCTTCTGGTATAATTGGTATATCCGGATTTTTTATTAAAGGGCCACAAGGTAGTACCCAAGTATGAACTACCACAGATATTTAGAAGAGAAAGAAAATGAGTATGAAGCTTTATGTCGACGTTGTGGTGCCTGCTGTGGCGCCTATGACGATCCTTGCATTCACCTAAGAAGGGATAATAATGGAAGATATTTCTGTGAGATATATCATTCCCGTTTTGGCATAAGAGTAACCAAAGGCGGAGAAACATTTAGATGTGTTCCCATAAGAGAAATAATTAATGAACATTGGCCTAAAGATTACCTTTGCCCCTACAAAAAACAATACCGTTGGTAGACAATTAATTATATGTCTAAAATTAACCCCTATGTGCGTATATTAACCCTGATAGAGAAACACCTGGAAAATAAAGGGGTTTCTTATGTTGCAAAGGCTTCCTATAAACGAGACCCTTTCAAGATATTAGTTTCCTGTATTCTTAGCTTACGTACCAAAGACAAAATTACTGAAAAGGCAAGTAAATACCTTTTTAGAGTAGTAAAGAAGCCTAAGGATTTGCTGAAATATTCCCAGACACAATTAGAGAAACTTATATATCCTGTTGGATTTTACAGAAATAAGGCTAAGATTTTAAAAGATATTGGACGCCGTCTCGTTTCTCGTTATGGGGGGAAGGTTCCCGATAAAGAGGAGATTCTACTTTCTTTCAAGGGAGTGGGAAGAAAGACATCTAATTTAGTTCTAGGGTTAGGTTTTGGGATACCAGCAATATGCGTGGATACCCATGTTCATAGAGTATCCAACCGGTTGGGATGGGCAAGGACAACCAGTCCTTACGACACCGAAGAGCACCTTAAAAAGATTATTCCTTCCCGTTATTGGATAAGGTTAAATACAATTTTAGTTGCTTTTGGCCAAAGTGTATGCACACCTGTTTCTCCTTGGTGTAGCCAGTGTAGGGTTGGAAAATATTGCAAGAAAGTAGGGGTAAGAAGAAGCCGTTAAGAGAAAAATGTGCGCAACGATGAAGGATAAAAGATTAAAAGGTGTAAATATTGGGGGTTGGCTTCTTATGGAAGGTTACCTTCTAGGTGGAAGAAACATTCCTGAGCAGGAGTTTAAGGATAGATTTAAGAAAATATACGGAGGAAAAGGGTTAGCGGAATTTGAGGATCGTTTTTATAACAACTTTATAACAGAGGATGATTTTAAACGCATCGCTTCTTGGGGTGCTAATTGCATACGTTTACCTTTTAATTGCCGTCTTTTTGAGCCGAGGAAAAGTTATGCGAAAAGAGAATTTTACTATTTAGATAGAGCAATAAGTTGGGCAAGAAAACATGGGCTGAAAATCATTCTTGATTTGCATGCTGCTTATGGAAGCCAGAATTGCGATTGGCACGCTGATAGCAAGGGAGAAGCTTTCCTTTGGAAGAGCGCTTCTTTACGCAAAAAAACATGCAGTTTGTGGGAGAGAATCGCAGATAGGTATAAAGACGAAGAAGCTGTTTATGGATATGATGTACTAAATGAGCCGGTTGTAGGAAGAAGAAATCTTCCTCTCCTGAAGAGATTCTATGCAGAGGTTACTAAATTAATAAGAAGTATAGATAGAAAGCATGTAATCATTTTAGAAGGCAATTTATGGGCGCAACGTATAGATTTTCTTAAGGGCTTGCTACAGGATAACATAGATGTAAGTATTCATGTTTATCAGCCCCTCAACTTTGTCTTTAATTTCGTTCCTGGTGTATCTTATCCCGGGAGGATAGATAAAGTTATGTGGGATAAAAACATGATTTTCAGATATCTTAAACCTTATTATGACTTTGCCAGGCAAAATAAAGTTAATGTTTTTGTAGGAGAGTTCGGGGTAAATTATAGAAATAATTGTGCGGGAGAACTTGAATACTTAAATGACCTCTTAGAGGTGTTTGATGAGTATTCTTTTAGCTACACCTACTGGACCTATAAAGCAGTATACGGATATGTGTTTCCTAACGGTATATACCAATACTTGCCCAACAGGGAGTTTATATGCCGGGAAGGTCCTGTATTTGGATGGGAAAATTATTTAAATATGTGGAAGAGGAAAAAGAAAGATATTGTTAATTCCTGGAGGACAGTGAATTTTTCTCTTAATAAGGGGATTGTTAATATATTGAGAAAGTTTTTTAGAAGTAAATGAGGGAGGTCGTTTGATGATTGTTCCTGCACTACTTACTAATGATAAGAATGAGCTAACACAGATGCTTGATGTTTGTAGCAAGTTTGCGGATTTTGTGCAAATAGACATTATGGATGGTAAATTTGTTCCTTCTCGTAGTCTTGATAAGGATGAGATTAGGAAACTAAGAAGCAGCTTGCGATGCGAAGCTCATCTTATGGTGAATAACCCTTTGGAGTGGTTGGATGCCTTTAAAGATTTTGGCGCAGAAAGAATTATTTTTCATTTTGAGATTGAAGATGAAAAAGAGCATATCATTGAGGAAATAAGGAAAAAAGGATTCGGTGTAGGGTTAGCTGTAAACCCTTCTACTTCCTTGGATGAGTTTGAGAGTCTGGTGAGTAAAGTTGACTTAATTCTTTTTATGTCTGTTGTCCCTGGTTTCTATGGCTCGAAATTTATACCATCTGTGCTTGATAAAATAAGGAAGTTCAGGAGGATATATCCTCATAAGAAGACAGGTATAGATGGTGGGGTAAAGTTAGACAACGTAAGGATTATAAAGGACACAGGAGTAGATTGTATCTGTGTGGGCAGTGCAATATTAAAATCAACCTCCCCTTATAAAGCATACGAGAGGTTTCTTGATATATGCAATGAATAAAGCCGTAAGAATAATAACTTTGGTGCTTGTATGTTTTTTTCTTATCTACAATTACTATAGCCGTCTCGTAAAAAGAAAAGATTCATTTGTGTTGCATAGTAATGATAATGCTGAAGATATTAAGACGGAATTGGTTCGTCCGAGTATTTCTCTTATTTTTGATGGGTTGGGAAACAGTGTAAATGATTTGAGAGAGATTTATTCTTTAGGCATACCGGCTAGCGTTGCGGTTGTCCCTGGTTTAAAATTCTCAAAAAATATTGCTTATATCGCAAAAAGGTGTGGTTTTAGTGTCCTTATTAATCTTCCTGTGGGCGACAGTGATTTTAAGGGTGCTTCAAGAGGGAAGTATCGGCTTATAACTCCTTCCTTAAACCATTATCAGATTAATAGGCTATTGCGTTATTATTTGAATTCTGTGAGGATAGCGAATGGTGTGGTTCCCTGCGGGGAATTAAAAGTTAAGGATGTGTCTTTTATGAAGTTTATCTTGGAGGAGATAAAAGAGAGGAATCTTCTTTTTATAGATAACACGACATCTTCAGACTCGCTTTTTCTTAAAATAGCGCAAGAATTAGGAATAAAGACAGGGTATATTGATGGATATATAGATTTTTCTTCCGACCGCCATGAAGCAAAACAGAGGTTACATCAGATTATAGATATAGCAAAAAATAAAGGGAAAATAATTGTTGCTGTTTTTCTTCAGGAAGTAATCTTGGAAGTTCTTAGGGAAGAATTATCTCAGCTCAAAAAAGAAGTTTCGTTTATTACCATAGAGGAATATTTTGAGGGTCAGAAATAGGATAGATGAAGAGAGTCCTTTTGCACATATGTTGTGGTGTATGCGCTTTTGCGTGTATCGAGAGGCTTAGAAATGAAGGATTTTATGTTGAAGGTTTTTTTTATAATCCTAATATCCATCCCAAAGAAGAATACGAGAAAAGAAAAGATGCTTTAAGTATTGTAAGAGAAGTGATGAACATTAGGATTATCGAAGGTAAGTATAATCCTAAGGAGTGGTTTTTGTTGTGTAAGAACTATGCAGAAGAACAGGAAGGCGGAAAGCGATGTTCGCTTTGTTATAGGATGCGTCTGGAGGAAGCTTATTCGTTGAGCAGAAAGCAGGGTTTTGAATACTTTACTACTACTTTAACTGTTAGTCCCCACAAAAAGAGTGGAAAAATATTTGAGGAAGGAGAAAGAATAGGTAGAAAGAGCTTTTTAAAAATAGATTTTAAAAAGAAAGATGGTTTTAAGAAAACGAACGAGTTAGCAAAAAAGTATAAAGTTTATCATCAGAATTATTGTGGCTGTATCTACAGCTTGATGGAGAGAAGAAATCGAAATGGGTAATTACTATTCATTCAACAGTTATTTGAAGGAGAAGTTTGGCGGTCGTGTTCATCGCCTAAGTGTTGATGGAGGATTCGGTTGCCCTAATCTGGATGGAACATTAAGCAGAAAAGGGTGTATATTCTGTAACAACAAAGCTTTCAGCTATTTTTCTGGCAATAGAAGGTTATCGCTAGAAGATCAGATAATTAAGTCTATGGAATATGTAAGGAGGCGTTATAAGGCAGAGAAGTTTATTGTTTATTTTCAGAGTTTTACCAATACCTATGCAAGCGTTAACATTCTTAAAGAAAAATACAGTATAGTGCGTAAATTCAATAATATTGTAGGTATTGCTATTTCCACACGCCCTGATTGTATTAACACAGAAAAGCTTGAGCTAATAAATAGTTTCTCTTCTAAATACGAAATATTTATCGAGTACGGTTTACAAACAGCAAATGATGTAATTTTAGAGAAAATTAATCGCAATCATACATTTAGTGACTTTGAAAAAGCCGTAGAATTAACTGCAAGATATAAAAACATCCACATTGCTGTTCATATTATATTAGGCCTGCCGGGTGAAAGAAAAGAAGATATGCTTAATACCGCGAAAATTCTTTCTAAAATGCCCTTATGGGGCTTAAAATTTCACTGTTTGCACGTAGTAAAAGATACAGTATTAGAGGAGATGTACACAAAAAGGCAAATTACTCTTTTAGGAGAAGATGAGTATATTGATATTCTTATAAGTTTTCTTGAGCTTATTCCTTCAGAGTGGGTAATGCTTAGATTAGTTTCTGATTCTAATAGAGATCTGTTGATTGCACCTATGTGGTTAAACGAAAAGCATAGAGTTTTAAGAAAGATTGAGGAAGAGTTTATAAGAAGAGGAACATACCAGGGCAGGTTATATGAAGGCGTTAGTTGTAAGAGTTCATAAAGCAGAAGTGTGGTCAGATAATAGACTCGTTTCTTCTATTGGTGGTGGAATTGTCGTATTTATAGGAATAGATAGAAAGGATACGTATGATTCGTTGGTAAAGATAGCAGAAAAAGTGGCAAATTTAAGAATATTTGAAGACGATAAAGGCAAATTACAGTTTTCTGTCAGAGATAAAAACTACGCTGTTATGTGCGTTTCAAACTTTACTCTCTGTGCGAATACAGAGAAAGGACGTCGTCCATCCTTTGAGAAGGCGATGATGCCATCGGCTGCTGAGAAACTTTATAATAATTTTATTATGGTGTTAGAGTCAAAAGGTATAAAAGTTGAGAAGGGAATTTTTGGTGTTCATATGGATATAAAACTTGAGATGGATGGTCCCGTTAATATAGTAATTGAAGAATAGCGATGTTTATAGTTTTGGTTTTAGTTGCTGATTCAGAGGAGGTAATGATTAAAGGCTGCTAACCAGAGTTTCTACTTATTAGCAGGAGGTAGATATGCACCCGGTATTATTTAAGATTGGTCCAATTACTATTTATACTTATGGTGTATTTGTTTTTTTGGGGGTAATAACAACATATTGGTTTTCTCTTAAGGAGGCAAAGAAGCTTAGATTGGATGATAATAAGTTTTCTAGTTTGTTTTTTTGGACAGTCATCTGGGGATTTATAGGTGCACGCCTTTTATATGTGGTGGTAGAGTGGAAGTGGTTTTTAGAACATCCTTTCAATACATTATTTTCCAGAAGCGGGTTCGTTTTTTATGGAGGAATAATAACCGGCTTTGTTGTATTTTGTATTCTTAACAGAAGATACGAATGGGATTTTAGAAGAATAGCGGATATAGTGGGGGGTTATATTCCTTTGGGACATGCCATAGGTCGCTTAGGGTGTTTTTCTTATGGATGTTGTTATGGGAAACCCACTACTTCCTGGGTAGGCATACTTTTTCCTCCTTCTAGTCCTGCAGGGATGGTAGGTGAACCAGTTATTCCCACTCAGCTTATCTCGTCTTTTTTTCTTTTTTTAATCTTTATCGTCTTAACTTTATTTAAGAAACATAAGAGATTTGATGGCCAGATTATGCTTTTGTATTTTATCCTCTATGGGGTATTCAGATTTATTATTGAGTTTTTTAGAGGCGACCCTAGAGGTTTCATAGGGATACTATCTACTTCCCAGTGGTTATCCCTTCTGGTTGTCGTGTTTTCTTTTTTTATGTGGGTTAAGATAAATAGCTCTATACGAAAATAATTTTATAGTTGAATGTTTCTTTAAAATAAATATAATAAAAGAATGCTAAATGTATCAAGAGATAAGTTTGAAGAGGAAGTTATCAAATCGGAGATCCCCGTTGTTGTAGATTTCTGGGCTTCCTGGTGTGTGCCATGTAAACAGATTGAATCTGTTCTTGAAGAGTTGTCTTCTAAACTAAAGGGGAAAGTTAAATTTGTTAAAGTTAATATCGAGGAATCCCCCGATTTAGCTTCGTCCTATATGGTTATGAGCATTCCTACCTTAATAGTGTTTAATAATGGCATTCCTTCTGCAAAAAAGACTGGTTCAGCGAACAAATCCGATATTGAGAGGTTTATCTTACCTTATATCCAATGATAAAGATAGCCTTAGTGCAAGGTAATTTTTGGGTTGGCAACATAGAGGGTAATACTGCGCGGATTATTAATGCGATTGATAAGGCCTATAAAGAAAAGATTGATATTGTTGTTTTTCCAGAACTATCGGTAGTAGGATATCCCCCCCAGGACTTGTTGCTTAAGAAGTATTTTATCAAAGAGAATATAAAAGCCATTCATAAGATTGCTTCTTATACTAAGAATATAATTGCTATTGTTGGCTTTGTACATAGAGCAGAAAAGGAAGGTAGTATTTACAATGCCTGCGCTCTTATAAATAAGGGTAAAATAATAGATGTGTACTGTAAAGTTAATCTCCCTAATTACGGTGTGTTTGATGAGAAAAGATATTTTAAGCCAGGCAGAGATATTTCTGCATACTCTTTTAAAAATTACTCTTTTAGCGCTAATATATGTGAAGATTTATGGCGTAGCAGTTATGTAAGACTCCTTAAAGACAAAAAGTTTGACTTTATAGTAAATATTTCTGCTTCTCCTTTTTGTATGGGAAAACTGTCTTTAAGAAAAGAGATTCTTTCTTATACGGCAAGAGAGCTGGGTTGTTTTGTTTTTTATTGTAATCTGGTGGGCGGCCAGGATGACCTTGTGTTTGATGGTGGTAGCATGGTTGTCTCGCCAGAAGGAAAGATATTAAAGTTTGCCAAGAGGTTTAAGGATGACTTTATTGTTTTTAGTTTACCTGCCCGGAAGGTTAAGTCTTACCATATAAAAGAAGTTCCTGAAGAGGCTTCCTTCGAAGCCCTTTCTTTGGGGATTAATGATTATGTAAGAAAGAATGGTTTCAAGAAAGTTATTGTAGGTGTAAGCGGAGGAATTGATTCAGCGGTTGTGGTATCTTTAGCCGCTTTAACTTTGGGTAAAAGCAACGTTTATGGACTTATTATGCCATCTCGTTATACAAGTGAATCAACGTTCTCTGATGCAAAAAGAATTTGTGAAAACTTAGGCGTGAAATATTCCGTTATTCCTATAACGCCTATATTCGATGCCTATTTAAAAGCACTAAAAAATGTTTTTAAAGATCTTCCTTTTGATAAAACTGAAGAGAATATTCAAGCTCGTATAAGAGGAAATCTTCTTATGGCCTTTTCCAATAAGTTTGGATATTTGGTCCTTAATACCGGCAACAAAAGCGAACTATCATGTGGATATTGCACGTTGTATGGTGATATGGTGGGGGGGTTTGGTGTCTTAAGCGATATTCCTAAAACTTTGGTTTATAAGTTAGCTAATTATATAAACAGATACTCAAAGAAAAAGGTTATACCTTCTTCAGTAATAAAAAGACCCCCTTCTGCTGAGTTGAAGCCCAATCAAAGAGACAGCGACTCGTTGCCCTCTTATGATATTCTTGATGTTATTCTTAAATTTTATATAGAGGATGATTTATCCTTGGACGATATCGTCAAAAAAGGTATTAAGCGCACTTTAGTTAAGAAGGTTATTGGCATGGTTGATAGGAATGAGTATAAACGTCGTCAAGCTCCTGTAGGGATAAAGATTACACCTAAAGCATTTGGGGGAGACAGGCGTATGCCTATTACCAACGGTTTTTCTCACTGAGAGGAAGTTAGTATATTTTGGAAGGTGGTGCTATGTTGGAGGAGAGAATTTATAAGGATTATATTGAGGCTCTTAAGAGTCACGATAAACAAAAAGCAGATTTTTTAAGTTTTATTCGAGCACAGATAAAAAACAGAGCTATAAGCTTAAGAAAAGAGAAGCTGGATGATAGAGAGATTATTGGTGTTTTGGACAAACAGAGGAAGCAGCTGGAAGAAGCAAAAGAAAGTGTATCTTCCTCTGGAAGACAAGATTTGATTGATAACATAGATAAAGAATTGGCAATCGTAAAAGGGTATCTTCCCGAGCCTCTAAGCGAAGAAGAAATTTTGCGCATTGTTGATGATGTTATATCGCAGCTAAATGTCACTTCCATAAAAGAGATGGGTAAGGTGATGAAAGAAGTGATTTCCCGCACCTCTTTTAAGGCCGATGCTCGCAAGATAAGCGAGATAGTAAGAAGAAGGCTCACTTCTACTTAATGCAATATGGAACTTGTAAAGTCTCTAGGAATTATTCTTGGTAGTTCATACACCTCAGGATTAAGTACCTATCTTACCATAGCATCTTTGGGTATTGCTCAGAAGATAGGGTGGGTACATCTTCCTGGTCAAATGATTTGCTCTCTCATCCTTTAGTTATACTTATTGCTGCTGTGCTTTATGGGATAGAGTTCTTTGCTGATAAAATTCCTTATGTTGATTCAATGTGGGATTCAATTCACACTTTTATTCGTCCTCTGGCAGGAGCAGGATTATCCTTTATGGCAGCTTCCGATATGGGGATAGTTAAGGTGCCTTTTGCGTTTCTTGGAGGTGCCATTGCTGCTGATTTTCACCTGACAAAGTCTGCCGTGCGGGTTGCAGTAAACACATCGCCTGAGCCAGTTACTAATTCCCTTGTAAGTACAGGAGAGGACACAATAGTTATAAGTATATTAGTGTTAATTGCCAAACACCCTTTAATTGCTTTTGTTATTGTCATTTGTCTTATTGTTATTTCCTTATGGATTCTTAAAAAACTATTCCATCTGTTAAAAAAAGTTTTTAGTCCTTCCCTTGGTTAAAAGCGGTCGTTAAGAAATGAACGTTATTGATTATTTATTGACAGGAATTATTTGTGTTTATACGCTTCTCGGATTTCTAACAGGTTTATTAGGCCAGATATTGGGTATTGTAGGGATTGCGCTGAGTTTATATGGAGGATACCTTTTTTATTTAAGAGGGGGCAACTTGTTTTATGTACCTTTGGTTATAATCGCTATAGCAGTTGTCTTTAAGGTCATTATAAAAGTAGTTAAGAGCGTATATCTTACCTCTCTTTCTGATAGCCCCAGAATTTCTTTACTTTCTCGGGTAGGAGGAGGGGTGGTAGGATTACTTAAAGGATTTATTTTTTCACTGGTTAGCTTAATTAGTTTGCACTTTCTTTCTTTTGCCATGTTAGATAAAAATACTTATTTAAACCGTAGCTTACAAGAATCGTTCTTCTACTCTTTTCTAAAAGAGAATAGTTTATTGCCGGGGATAGGGATTATTAAGGCAGAAGATGATGTTAATATAACAGTGGATACCTATTCCAGAAATAAGCCCTCATTGACTGAAGAGACATTAGAGGAATTAAGAGATAATCCCTCCTTTCAAGAAATACTCAAAGACAGGAATCTTCTTGAGAGTATAAGAAATAGAGATTATAAGGCTGTTCTTTCTAACCCTAAGTTTCTTAATCTTCTTAAGGATGAGGATTTTTTAAACAAACTCTCAGAAATTACATCTGAACAGTTAGGGCTAAAGCAGTAATATGGTTTTGAGCCTGATTTTCTCGGCTGGGAATAGTTTCTCCTTGAAAATACTCATCTTTAAAAATGTAAAATTATTCGACAATTTCAGGATTTTTTTACGCTTCTTTATCTTCTGTATTAGGTAATTACTCACTAATGTCATAACAGTAATATTATCAATATGTTACAGACTAAGAAAAACGTTATATGGCATGATTATTGCTTAGTAACTATAAGAGAGAGAATTCATTAAGAAAGGAGGTAAACGATGGAAGATAAACGTCAATTCAGAGGGTGGGAGAGTCCCAAAGATAAAGCCAATATTATGTGTGAAAAGCTACAGGAAGAAGTGGAAGTTATAGATATGAGCGCAGGTGGGATTAGGCTTTCTTGTTCTAATCCGCCTGAGGTAGGTTCTGTTGTTTACGCACAGTTAAAAATTTGTCCTCAGACAAAACCTTTTTATGTAATGGGCAGAGTCACTCGCTTATTTCCGAAGAATGGTTTATTTGAGGTAGCAATAAAATTTGAGAAGATTAGTACTCTTCAACTTTTCTTTGAATAGCTTTACTTATAGATGCCTTTCTACCTCACCTTTTACTTCTTCAAACTGGGGCTGGAAAGGTTGGGGTTCTCTACCAAAACATATTCCCATTGCTTCATATAGAGCAACAAGGTCAAGGTTTACATGGCGCTGTTTTATCGCTTTCTGTGTATTTATATAACGGATTTTTTTCCCTTTCACTCCCACAATAGTTACTCCACTTACGCCGCTTTCTAAAAGCATTACGGCTGCTGCTCCAGCTTCTTTACCAAAGTTGACATCGTAGGCAGAGGAGTGACCACATCTTACAAGATGGCCAGGCCTTACTTCCCTTACTTCAGGGATTTCGTAAAGTTTGGGTACAAACATTTTCTCCTTTTTCATAAATTCTTTTATTGAGGGGTCATTCTTAAATCTTTTAGTTAGTTCCTGACGGACATACTTTCCCGCTCCTGCTAACTTTTTGTGACCAAAAGCATCAGTGCCTGCGGATTCATCTATCAGTTCTTTTCCGCTGGCGTCTTTTATGCCTTCGGCTACAACTATAAGATAGGTACCTGCTTTTATGTCACTTTGTGATATTCTTTTTGTGAAGCGTTTTCTTACGTGTTCATATAGAATATCAAAATCAGTGGGAATCTCAGGAATTAATATAGCATCAGCATCAGCTCCTATGCCCCCTCTTAGGGCAGTATGTCCAGCATAGCGGCCAAATACTTCAAGCACTATGATACGGTTATGGGTTTTACCTGTAGTCTTTAATTCTTGCCCGAAGTTGGCAATACGATTAATAGTGGAATCTGCTCCCACAGAATAAGTTTGTAAATCTAAATCCATTGTCTTAGGAGCATGGACACATTTTATTCCATATTGAATTAGATCTACCATGACACTTCCTGTATCATCTCCGCCACTTATAACGAGGCCTTCTATGTTAAACTTTTTTAAACCCATCTTTATGCGTTCATACCTCTGAGGGTCTTCAATCTTTTTTATTTTTACTCGCGAATGGCCTGCTTCGGAACCAGCAAGATTTGCTTCGATTAAGTCTATGCGTTGGGGGGTGAGCTCTACTAAACTATCAAAATCAATGAGATTGTATAATCCGGCATAACCATTGGGTATTATAAAACAGGATATTCCTTTTTTATGTGCAGTTTGTGCTGCCCCTTTAATTACTGCATTTAGACCTCCACAATCACCACCACTTGTGATAATACCTATTTTTTTCATTTTTTACTCCTTTTTTAAAATAACGGATTACTGAAATGTTTAGATGCCCGTAAGAAAAAAAAGTTTATCACAATTTGAAAATATAATCAAATAAAATGTTTAAATTTAGGGAAGATTATTATAAAATAGTTAATAATTTTTAACAATGTATATGGTGAAAACTGAGAAAAGAAAGTTAGTAAGGTTTAGAGCACCCTGTTATGTTAAGGTTTTTTGCCCCGAGTTTCTTCTGATTTTTCTTGTGCAGGTAAGGATATCAGTATGAAAGGGCTTGGTCTTATTGTTGATAAGGAGGATGGTTTTAAGATTGGGGAAGAAGAGGCGGTGTCTTTATATGTTTTTTGCATCAGAAGAGATTGTGTCTGCAGGGGAAGCTAATCTGGCTTAGAGGGTATTCTGGGTATAGTGTGGAGTATATTTATAATTATTGAATGAGTATAAACAGGCTATTTTGATTATGTATTAAAATATTATCCTCAGGAACTTATAGGAAGATGATGGTTTTCATAGGATATATAAATGCAATTCATTATTTGGAAGCTAAGTTTGGCGAACAATTTCTTGACAAATAGCTATAAAAGAGATAAAAAAGATATTTATCAGGCTCAGGTAAAAAAGGAGGAAGGATGCAGTTTATCAATAATCCATTTATTTTATCAGCTCTTGGCTTAATTGGTATTCTTTTTGCGTTTCTGACTTATTCTTTAGTTATACGTAAGAGCGAAGGTTCTTCTAAGATGAAAGAGATTGCTGATGCCATTCATCTTGGAGCAATGGTATTTCTGAGGAAGGAATACCAGGTAATTGCTATTTTTATGGTAATAGTTTTTATTGTGTTGACAAAATTTTTAAGTCTGTTCACGGCGTTTTCCTATCTGATAGGAGCGGTATGCTCGATGCTTGCAGGTATTTTTGGAATGCAGGCAGCGACACGTTCCAGCGCCCGTACTACTCAAGGAGCAATTACAGGTGGTATGCCTGAGGCTTTAAGCATTGCCTTCAGGGGTGGGTCGGTTATGGGTATTTCTGTTGCTGCATTAGGGCTTTTGGGTATAAGCGTAGTTTATCTTTTCACTAAAGACCCCCATATCATAAATGGGTTTGCTATGGGAGCAAGCTCAGTTGCTTTATTTGCCCGTGTGGGAGGAGGCATTTACACAAAGAGCGCGGACGTTGGTGCGGACCTGGTGGGGAAGGTAGAGGAGAATATACCCGAAGATGATCCCCGTAACCCCGGTGTTATTGCTGATAATGTGGGTGATTGTGTGGGGGATACCGCAGGAATGGGTGCAGATTTATTTGAGTCTTATGTAGGCTCAGTTATTGCAACTATTGCCATTGGGGCTACTTTAACCTCGCCTTTAAAGTGGATGTATCTTCCTCTTGCCCTTATCGCTGCAGGGTTAGTAGCTTCTCTTCTTGGTATATCTTCTATTGGTATGCTTAAGAGAGTTAACCCTCAGTCAGCTCTTCGCTATGCTACATATATAAGTGGTATCCTCTTTATCTTTGCCTCGTTTTATTTAGTGAAGTTTATCTTGGGGAAGATTGATATTTTCTGGTGCATATTAAGTGGTCTTTTAGCAGGTGTTTTTATTGGTCTTGAAAGTGAATTTTTTACCAGTGGACCTCCCATAAAAGAGGTGGCAAAAAGTAGCGAGAGTGGAGCAGCTACGACAATTATTACTGGTTTGGCAACTGGCTTTGAAAGCACTATCCTTCCGGTCCTTACAATTGCTGTGTCAATTTATGTTGCCTATCGTTTCGGAGGGCTTTATGGTATTGCTATTTCCGCGGTGGGGATGCTTTCTACTATTGGTATTGTTATGTCTACTGATTCCTATGGCCCTATTGCTGATAATGCGGGGGGGATTGCTGAGATGTCGGGCCAGGACCCTCAGATAAGAAAGATTACGGATAAGTTAGACGCATTAGGTAATACTACAGCTGCGATAGGTAAAGGTTTTGCTATTGGTTCGGCTGCTCTTACTGCTTTAGCGTTATTCAGTGCCTACCAGAGAATGGCAGGTATTAAGCTTATTAATCTCACAGAGGTTAATACGGTAATCGGCCTGCTTATCGGAGGCCTTATGCCTTTTATTATTGCAGCAATAACCTTAAAAGCCGTAGGACGTACTGCTAACAAGATGGTGATTGAAATTAGAAGACAGTTTCGGGAAATCAAAGGACTTAGAGATGGTAAGGCAAAGCCGGATACTGCCAGTTGCGTGGGTATTGTTACTCGTGGTGCGTTGGGAGAGATGATTCTTCCTGGTATTTTAGCAGTAATAACCCCTCTTTTAGTAGGATTTATTTTGGGAAAATCTGCTCTGGGTGGATTTCTTGCAGGAGCAACTACCTGTGGTGTGCTACTTGGTATTATGATGACTAACGGTGGTGCCACCTGGGATAATGCGAAGAAGTGGATTGAAGAGGGTAATTTAGGGGGTAAAGGAACATCTACTCATGCTGCTAGTGTTGTAGGGGATACGGTTGGAGATCCTTTTAAAGATACTACCGGCCCTTCTATGAACATTCTTATTAAACTTATGGCGATTGTTTCACTGGTATTTGCACCTCTTCTGTAAGTAAGAAAAATGAATGTCTACCTTATAGCCGTTCTTGTTATTCTTCTGGGGAAGTACTTGTTAGATTTAATCGTAGACATTCTTAATTTAAGTTCTTTTAAGCCCCAACTTCCCCGTGAATTTGTTGGTTACTATGATGAAGGCAAGTATGCTGCTTCTCAGAGATATTTAAGAGAAAAAACCCGCTTCGGAATTATTGAAGACACTTTTTTTACTCTCGTTATTTTGGCGTTTATTCTTATTGGAGGGTTTAACCTTGTTGATGAGTTTGCCCGTCAGTTTAATCAAGGTCCTATAATTACAGCTCTCATTTTTCTTGATGTTTTAATGCTTTTGTTTTATGTCTTGCATCTTCCTTTTTCGATATACCATACTTTTGTTATTGAAGAACGTTATGGTTTTAACCGTACAACTATAAGAACGTTTATTTTCGATACAGTTAAAACAGTTATTCTGGGGGCGATTATTGGAGGAGTTGTTTTTTCTTTTGTTGTATGGTTCTTTATGCGGTTTCCGCATATAGGGTGGTTTTTATGCTGGATAGGAGTAACCTTATTTGAGCTGTTTCTTATTTTTATTGCGCCTGTTGTCATTATGCCGTTATTTAATAAATTTATCCCTCTTGAAGAGGGTGAGTTGAAAGAAGCTATTAACGATTATGCACGTAAACAGAGGTTTTTTGTTAAAGATATTTTTAAGATGGATGCTTCACGGCGAACTTCTAAGTCAAATGCTTTTTTTACGGGTTTTGGTAGAAACCGTCGTATTGTTCTTTTCGATACCCTGATTGAGAAGCATACGACGCAGGAGCTTGTTTCTATTTTAGCTCACGAGATAGGACACTATAAAAAAAGACATATCTTAAAAATGTTTATACTTTCTTCATTGGCCAATGGGTTTATGTTTTTCATTCTTTCTTTTTTTATTAACAACGAGGGGTTGTTTTCTGCTTTTAGGATGAATCATATTTCTATTTATGCAAGTCTCGTTTTTTTTGGCTTCTTATATACTCCTATTCAGATGGTATTTTCAATAATTACCAATGTGGTTTCAAGAAAACATGAATATGAAGCTGACCGTTTCTGTGTTGATACCTACAGAAACCCTCAAGCCTTTATTAATGCCTTAAAGAAGCTTACCGTAGATAATCTTTCTAATCTCACCCCTCATCCCTTAAAAGTTTTTCTTTATTATAGCCATCCTCCTGTACTTAAGAGAATTGAAGCTATACGCAAACACGCCTCTTATGCCCATATTTAGCATAAATAGGATATCCGGACATATTAGAATTGTAAGCTGGGCATTATATGATTTAGCCAATCAATTTTTTGCTGTCAATATTGTCTCTCTTTACTTTGTACGTTGGTTAACTATTGAGAAGAAGGTTCCTGAGATATGGTATAGTCTGGCATTTGGAGTGTCTATGTTTTTTGTGGCAATTCTGGCACCCTTCTTAGGTGCTCTCTCTGATGCTAAGGGTAGGCACAAGACATTTCTTGTTTACTTTACGATACTGGCTGCTTTATGTACTGTGCTTATGGGATTTACAAATAAAGTATGGGTGGGATTGATACTTTTTGTTATTGCTAATTTTGGGTGCCAGGAAGCAGTGGTTTTTTACAACTCTCTTATGTTACAGGTTAGCTCAAAAGAAACGATAGGTTATGTGTCGGGGATAGGAAGGATGTTTGGATATATAGGAGCGGTCGTTGCCCTTATGTTTACAAAACCAGTTGCTTTAGAGAGAGGGTATAGCAGTGTTTTTATTATAACAGGAGTGCTTTTTCTGCTTTTTGCCTTACCTTGTATGATAGTTGTAAAAGAAATATCACTACAGAACAACCTATTATATTTTACTAAAGGGAAAGGCTTAAGGAAAGTTTTTAAAGAATTTAAAGAACAGTTTAAGTTCTGGAAGGAAAATTACCGGTTGGTAAACTTTTTAAAAGCAAGTCTACTTATTTTTGGTGTAGTGAACGTGTTAATTCTTTTTATGTCCGTTTATGTTAGCGAAGTATTTGGGTTGAAGGAGGCAGAGATTATAAATCTTATCATCTTTTCTACATTTTTTGCCATATTAGGGAGTATAGTTTCAGGCATATTGAGTGATTATTTTGGTTGTGACAAGGTTTTTCTTTCTGCTTTTGTTTTTTGGGTTATTGCTTTAATGAGTGGAGTTTTAATTACAGATTCTTTTTGGTATTGGATGATAGGTGCTGTTTCAGGGTTGAGTCTGGGGATAACGTGGGTGGCAAGCCGTGCTTTTATGGCCAAGATTGTTCCTAAAGAAAAAATAGGAGGGGCATTTGGTATTTTTAATCTTATTGGGTATTTGTCAGGCATAATCGGTCCTCTTTGGTGGGGAGTGGTTGTCTTTTATTTAAAGAAGTGGCATGGGTTAGGTTATAGAATTGCCCTTTTTAGCCTTGTACCGTTTCTAGTTATAGGTAGTGTTTTTCTCTTGCGCACCTTCTACAGAGAAAGGCCATAGCTTTATTCTCAACTGTTATTAAATCTATTATTAAAGGTTGAAAAAATATTAAAGAAATGTTTTATTCTAATAGGAGGGGAAAGTATGGCGAGGAGATTCTTGTTGATGTGTTTGTTTATTACAGTGGTAGTAACTGTAAGCGCTGAACAGTATTCCAAAGACAGGCTTCTTAGTAATATAGAGGTAATATCTTATAATAGAGAAAAAGAAGAAGCTTTTTCTTTTATACTATTCATTTTGGGATTACCCAAAAAGACATTTCATTATTCTGGCTGCGATATATTATTCTATCCTGAGCTTTCCACTTCTTTAGCCTCCGAAGAACTTAAAAATGTGTATGTTATTGTGTGTGATGGAGAAATTACAGATATCAAGATTTCTCGTTTTCCTCTTAACCCTTACAATGAATTTGAGACTTACCCTTAGTGAATTCACTTTTAGACCAAACATTTTATGTTAAAATAATACAGACGATGAAGGTTGAAATTAAAGGGGTTATCTTAGAGTGCGTTAAAGGAGATATTACTGACCAGCCAGATTTTGAAGCGGTTGTTAACGCTGCTAATGCTCAGCTTATAAAGGGAGGGGGTGTGGCAGGAGCAATTCACCGTGCCGCAGGGCCGCAGCTTGAAGAATTCTGCAGACCTTTAGCCCCCATAAAACCAGCAGAGGCAGTTGTTACGCCTGCTTTTAATCTTCCCAATCGTTATGTTATCCACTGTTTAGGTCCTGTTTATGGAGTAGATGAGCCGTCAGGAGAAATTCTTGCAAATTGTTATCGCAATATTCTATCTGTCGCCGAAGAAAAGAAAATAGCTACTATTGCCTTTGTGGCTATCTCCACAGGCATTTTTGGATTTCCTATGGAAGAGGCAGCTGATATCGCTTTTAAGACGGTATTGAATATGATTCCTCGCCTTTTGTATGTTAAAAGGATAAGGTTTGTTCTTTATGATGAAGAGAGTTTAAATATCCACAAGAAAGTTTTGGCTCGCCTTTTGGGATGTTAGGTTAATTTTAATGTATTTTTCCTTTTATGGTATGCATTACGCCTTAAAGCATTGATTTTTCTCCTTCAAATATTGTATATTTGAATGGTTAGAACCACAGGGGGGGAGAAGGTGTATCCAGCAGTTGATACCACTGTAATTGAAAGTATAAATAATACCGTTAGAAATATTTCATTAGCCCGGTTAACATCTACTATTGTTTTTTCTTATATAATTTTTGCTGTTTTATCATCTTATTTGATAAGAAAGCTGTTTTGTCTTCGTAAAGAGCTAAGTGAGGTTAAAAAGAAGTTAAAAGAGCATTCTTTTATCGATAGTTTGACAGCGGTTTATAGCCACAGGTATTTTATCAAACGCATTAAGGAAAGCATAAGTTATGCTCAGAGGAAAAACATGTATGTTTCTTTGTTAAAATTAGATATAGAACTCTTTAAAAATATAAATACGATATACGGAACGATATTTGGAAATAAAGTTCTTAAGGAGTTCGCAGATTTTCTTAAGAATGTAACACGTAGTTTTGATATTGTTGCTCGTTTAGGAGACGATGAGTTTGGGGTACTACTTAATTTTACTAATAAGAAAGAAGCTTTAGCTCTGGCTAACCGCATTCAGGAGAAACTTTGCAATAAAAGCTTTGGCACTAAAGACAACCAAATAAATATTTATGTAAATAGTGCTGTGGTAACATTCCCTTCGGACGGTTTTTCCACAGTAGACCTTCTTTCTCTTTTGGATAGGTGTTTAGATAAGTCTAAAGAAAGTGGTAAAAGAATAGTTACTTTCGATGATTTAGCTGAAAGAGACAAAGATAGGTTAAAAATTGCAATTTATACTCCCCATTATTTCAAGAAAAGGACTCATACTCTTAATAACACTCTTGATAAAACGATTATTGAATCAATAATCGCCTTTGCACATGCGATAAAAGCAAAAGATTTATATACTGCTGAACATACAGCAAGGACTGTACGTATATCTTTGTCTTTAGGAAGGAAGATTAATCTTGATGCTCACAGATTAGAAGTTATTCGTTATGCAGCTTTACTTCATGATTTGGGTAAAGTGGGAATACCTGAGAGGATTCTTTTAAAGCCAGCTAAGTTAACTCCTGAGGAGTTTGAGGAGATAAAAAGGCACCCTGTTATTGGTGTAGAGATATTACGACCTCTTCATGAATTAACAGAAATAATCCCTCCCATTCTTTACCATCATGAAAGAGTGGATGGCAAAGGTTATCCGCATGGGCTTATTGATGGTAATATTCCCCTTGAGGCAAAGATTGTTGCCATTGCTGATACCTTTCAGGCTCTTATTTCAGATAGGGTATATAGAAAAGCCTATTCTGTTGATGATGCCATTGATATTATGGATAAAGAGGCCGGTATGCATTTTGATAAGCATCTTATAAAGATATTTAAAGAAGTTGTTTTTAGTAGAGACTATTGATAAATCGTCTATAAATCTTTCCATTCTATTGATTATATTAAATTTATATTGAGACTCTGTAATATAAAGGATAAAATATGTTCATCGTCTGTCCAGAATATCCAAAAACCTGTCAGAAAATTTTAGACAACATAACTAAATAGATGCACCCTCAAGCACTATATTATCTATTGTCAAACCAATATTGAGGATGTAGAATTTTTAGGTAGGTATATATAGCCGTAAGAATATAACTATCATGGCAAAAAGGATATTGGTGGTTGATGATGAACCTGATATAGTAGCGGTAATGAAATTTACCCTGGAAAGCAGAGGCTTTGAAGTAATAACTGCTTATGACGGGAAGGAGGGATTGGATAAAGCAAGAACGTTCAAGCCCGATATTATTATCTTGGATGTATTGATGTCTAAGATGTATGATAATACTTTAGTGGCAGAGCTTGAGAATAATGATACCAAGAATATACCAATTATTTTTTTAAGCTGCTTAGTAGATAGGAGTACCACCTATACTGAGCAGGATATGCGGGGGCGTATTCTTCTGCCAAAGTCATGCAGTGAAGAGGAGCTAATGGAAGCAATAAATAGGGCATTAGGGGGTAATCAAAACAACTTGGTAGATTCTTAGAGATATGAGATGGAAATATAAAGCAAGGTAAACAGAGGAGGTGGTAATGGAGTATAGGTTCATGAAGCATCAGGAAATAATAGAGAAGTTGCCTTCTTTGCTGGAGCGGTGGGAAGTGGGTTACAATATTCTATCCAAACTTAGCAGTGATGACCTCGCTACAAGGATAAAAAGTATTAAGGAAAAAGTAAAGAATAATGATGCTGTAGGGGCTGCAGAGGAAATAAGAGAGCTGGGAGTAGTGATAGAGAATATCCATAATCATCTTCAGGACTTAGAGTCTATTTATTATCAAATGTGGGATTTAGTTAAAGATAGTTGATTATTATAATTGAAAGGAGGTGTTTTTGCCGCACATGTCGGAAAAGAGGAAGTTTGCAAGGCTACCTATAAGGATTCTTGTTAAATGGAGAAAGGCTTTCTTAGGGGGGCAATGGGAGAGTCTGGATACAATAAGAAATATTTCGCGGGGAGGAATATGTATAGCTACAAAACATCAGCTAAAGAAGGGAGATATTATTGAGATAGAGTTGAAGTTACCTTCCAAGAGGATTATTAAGAGTCAAAGCAAAGTGACTTGGGTAAAGGGAATAAATCTTTATGAGTTAGATAAAGACTTAGAGTTCGAAGTAGGTATTGAATTTGTAGATATAAAACGAGAGGACAGAGAGGAATTGAGCAGGTTTGTATTAGAAAATTTCACTTCTTCTTAAAAAATTCTTGTCATCCCCGTTATCTATGTTATAATTTTTTTCTGTTCATTTACAAGTGTTTTTTGCATAGGAATGGCTATTTACTATAAGCTATTTAGCCGAGGTAGCTCAGGCGGTAGAGCGAGGGACTGAAAATCCCTGCGTCAGGGGTTCGACTCCCTTCCTCGGCACTTTTCCCCGTTTTGAGGTTAATCCTTCAGGCGGGGATTTTTTATATAAGCAGAACACCTGACGCAAAGGGGAGTTTGAGGGGAAAGAATTTCCCCTCATATATCTCTAACATCGTTGTTATTCTTCAGGGGTAACAGCGAAGCGTCATAGGGGACAGAGTCCCCTTGAGGAGGAGCGATAGCGACGACGCGTCAGGGGTTCGACTCCCTTCCTCGGCACTTTTCCCCGTTTGAGGTTAATCCTTCAGGCGGGGATTTTTTATCCCTCTTACTAATTTCTGGCAAGGAAACTTCATTGTATTACTTCAGGGTGACAGCGAGGTAAAGGGTAGCTGGTTGGTATTCTTCTTTACCGAGCGTCAAGAGGGACAGAGTCCCTATGAAGGACAAGGATTTTTAGTGCGTAAGCACTCTTGTCCACTACTCCCTTCCTCGGCACTTTTCCCCGTTTGAGGTTAATCTGAACTCGCTTCAAGAAGTGTTGACACATTGGTAATAAAAGGGGCCATAAAAACCTCTTTGGTATAATATTGGAACTAATATCAACCCAATAACCAAAGGAGGTGTAATTATGACCCCACAG
>Ga0180301_10000302_pt1 | contig 38079 bp, 34 predicted proteins | sample GuaBasSediGuay16_FD_121797 | JGI IMG/M metagenome (GOLD analysis project Ga0180301, IMG submission 121797) | Subseafloor sediment microbial communities from Guaymas Basin, Gulf of California, Mexico - Guay16, Core 4569-2, 12-15 cm | ecosystem: Environmental > Aquatic > Marine > Hydrothermal... | reverse complement strand
TCCCAGAGAAGCTAAAGCACTCCTCCTAGTCGCCTCAAAAGTTATTAAAACCGTTAAATCCCATGTTCTATATGAAATTCTTAGAGAGCTCCTTATTAGAATAGAGCTTTCAACACTTAAAGGTAAAGCACTATATTACGGATTAATTATTTTAGCAAGAAAGCTCGGCTCAATAACTAAAGCTCTTAAGGAAGGATACTTGGCACTACTCTACACTGGAATATCCTACCTAAATAATCCACCAATGTTCAAAATCCTTTAACCATGGCAGATAAGTGCTCTTTAAAGGAAGTAACAGTAATCATACCAACACTCAACGAAGCAGAAGCAATAGGCAAAGTTATCGACGAAATCCTAGAAGTAGGCATCCCCCGAGAAAACATCATAGTAGTTGACGGAGGAAGCACAGACGGAACAGCAGAAATAGCCAAGTCCAAAGGCGTAAAAGTCGTCCTCCAAGAAGGCAAGGGAAAAGCAGACGCCATCAAAACAGGGCTTAAACACGTTAGAACAGAATACGCCCTAATAATGGACGGAGACTACACATACCCAGCAAAACACATACCCCAACTCCTAAAGAAAGCATGCAACGAAGAACTAGACGAAGTAATAGGCTTCAGAGCAAAAGGCAGAGAAAACATACCCCTAATCAACAGATTCGGAAACTGGATCCTCATCAAAGAATTCAACCTACTCTTCGGAACAAACCTCAAAGACGTCCTCTCCGGAATGTACATCGTTAAAAGAAGCGTTTTCTCAGACGCTTTCTTCGAAACAAAAGGATTCAGCATCGAAGCAGAACTAGCAGCCCACATAGCCTCCACCACCGGTAGAATAGGTGAAGTACCAATAGAGTACAGGAGAAGGATAGGGGAAAGCAAACTATCAGTTCTAGACGGAGTCAAAATAGGCTTAGACATGGTGTTTCTCGCATGGAGATACAACCCAGTATTCTTCATATTCACCATGGGAGCTCTACTCCTAATACCAGGACTCATCCTGGGAGCCTGGGTCGCATACCACTACTTCTTCACAGGAACAAAATACTACGTCAAAGGACTCATAGCCATAATACTAACACTAGCGGGATTTCAATCATTACTACTAGCAATACTAGCACTATACCTTAAAAGATGGGAACAAAGACTAACAAAAAGACTAAACGAACTACAAACAAACATTAAGAAAACAGAGGAAAACGAAGATTAAAGAATTCCGGCACATTATGTTTAGAGCGACATTAGCATGAGCGAGGAGCCAACTGTTACACATATTGTTAGAGGAGGCGTTTGGCTCTACCTTTCAAACACAGTTAACAATATTAGTGGGTTACTATACTGGCTAGTAATACTAGCTGTAGGAAGCTCAGCAATCTTAGGATACACCTCAGCAACCATCGGACTATCGTCTTTAGTAGCCGGAGTCGTAAGTTTAGGCGTTCCCCTAGGGTTACAAAGGTTCATAGGTAAGTCTTTAGGAGAAAACAACGTTGAAAAGGTTCGCGAATACTTTTGGACATCACTAACGTTTATGCTAACCATATATTTTACAGTATCACTTGCTCTTGCAATCATAGGTTTAGCTGGTTTTTCTTTCGGAAACTTCCTACCAGAAATGTTTCTACTGGCAGCTTTCCTAACACTACTTAACCCGCTATCAACTATTATGGGCTCTCTTTTTTCATCACATATTAGAACAGAATATTTGCTTCTAGGAACAATACTAGGCAATATTGGGAAATTCGCTTTAGGAGTAACATTAGTTACCCTAGTTGGACTCGGATGGATTGGTGCAACACTAGGATACGCAGTAATCCCCATATCAATGTTCATAGTAGGATTAGCTTTCATAGCCAAACACGTAGGGTTCACATTCACCTTCAGGAAAAAATATTTAGTAAATGTTTTAAAAGCAGGCTTTGCTGGATGGCTTCCCGGAATAATTGTTCTTGCAGGGCAGTGGCTAAGCGTACTAGCAGTTTTCGGATACACAGGAGCTTCAATAACAGGCCATTTCTATATAGCATTCACATTGGCAAGTGCTGTATTACTCGTATCGACAAGTTTAAGCACACTCCTGCTACCAGCACTAAGCGGCATGGCCGATGGGAGGAAAAGAACTGCCTGGAAAGCATTCAAAATAGGTTTCTCCGCAATGATCCCCGTAGCAACAGTACTTCTAGCTTACCCCAAAATACCAGCCTACATCCTAGGCGAACAATACAGCGACATAGCGTTGCCTCTGCAAATACTTGTTCTAGCAATAATACCTGTAGCATTAACCGCGGACGTAGGCAGTTTAACATATGCTTATGGAAAATACAGAGAGGTTCTAGGAATAGGGTTAGCACAGAATATTCCAAGAATAATCTTATACCCGACACTAACCCCCACATTGGGAGCTCCGGGAGCTGCCCTAGCCTTCCTAGTGGGTTCGCTAACTGGTTTAGCGTATTCTTTAAAAGTGTCTTCGAAAATAGGTTTCAAAATAAACTGGGCGGACATAGCAAAACTCACCACACCAATACCATTAGCCTACATAGTAGCGAAAATCCTCCCATGGCACATAGGAAGCATTGCCCTACTGCTAACATTCACAATAATATCAGTAAATGTACTCGAAGAAAACGAACTAAGAGAAGCAATAGAAGCAATAATCCCCAAAACCCTCCAAACAAAAACACTTAAAATATTAGAAAAACTCCGCCTCAACTTCGGGAAGCAATGAGCTTCTTCACACAACTCGACATCATAGCATTAGCGTTGGCAACAATACATTTCGGAGCACCACTAACATACTACCTCTACATGAAAAGCAAGTACCTAAACAAGCCCTGGAACACTAAGGTCAATGAGAACTATGAACCCAAAGTCACAATCATAATACCAACATACAATGAAGCTAAGCTAATTGAGAGAAAGCTAGACAACATCTACAAGCAGAAATACCCAAGGAATAAACTGGAGGTTATAGTAGTTGATTCAGCAAGTATTGATGGGACACCGCGAAAAGTGTTAAGGTGGACAAAGAATCATCCTGACATAGTAATTAAGCTTATTGAGGAGCCAGAGCGGAAAGGTATGGCACACGCTCTACGTACGGGTTTCAACCATGCTAAAGGAGATGTTGTAATAGTTACTGACGCCGATGCACTATGGGCTAGTAGAGAAACTTTAAAAGAGGTCATGAAATGGCTTTCAGATGATTCCATCGGAGCTGTTTCATGTATCAAAGTACCTGTAGGCGGCGGATCTATAGAAAACACATATAGGCGCCATTACAACATACTTAGAATTGCTGAAAGTAAAGCTTGGTCAACTCCTATATTCCACGGCGAGTTATCAGCATTCAAGCGCAAGCTTCTTGAAGAAGTTGGAGGTTTTCCATTTGGTGTTGGTTCGGCTGAGAGCCTAGCTGCAATGAGAATTGCGGCTTTAGGCTATAGGGTGATAATTCCGAACACCATTATTGTACAGGAGTTGGTTCCCCGAGATAGCTATGTTCAGTGGAGGATTAGAAGAGCACAACACCTAATACTGCATCTTGTGAAAACGCTTACTTATTTAATAAAAAGTTACAATAGCACATTCTGGGGGATCATACTTATGGAGGCATACCTTCATACTGCTAACCCGTGGTTATTACTCTTAAGCCTGGTACTTTTCCTCTATTCTACACTTATGTTCCAATCGATCTTAGGACTAAGTATCATTGCCTTAGGAATAGTATTGCTAATGCTGAAGCCCTATCGTACATGGATCTTAAACCAAATACTTCTCATGGTAGCACAGATTAGAAATCTCCGAAACAAAGAACTTGTATGGAGAAAACAAAGGAAGAGCTTGAGTAGCTACGTGTCTTTGTACGGTACTTGTGACTGATGGGGCAAGTTTCATAGATAGTTACCTCAATGATCGTCTTATCAAGGAAGACTGCTTCTTGTTTCGGAGAGCACAACGCCTAATGCGGTACTTCACTCAAAGCTTCTAAGAACTCAGGAAAGCACTACGAGAAATTAAGATGAGATGTGCTATAGAATCATTCCTTCATGTAATCAATCCATACCTACTACTTGTGTTAGCCATCCTACTGACGGCAATGCAACTTTTAGCTCACCCATGGCATTAATCCTACCGGTGTTGGACAGCTGGTCATAAGGCAGTATAGGATGTTGCTAACACAAGCAATTATATCTCATAACAGTAGGCATAAAGATCCTATGGATCAAGGAAACAGCTTGGAACAAACAAGCCAAATGGGTAGACCACGGCATTGAACATACAGATCTAAGCATTCCGCTTAGGATCGAACCAGTGAAGAACAAGGATACAGCATCGAAGTAAAGTTAGGCGTAGTGCATAAAAGTTTTTGGCATCGGAGGATTAGAGTGTTAAGACATAGAGTTTTCATACTTAATCCATTCGAAGGATTTTAGAATATTTAACATGGCTTATGATATGGTCGAACCCGAGATACAAGACAAGTCCAAGAGACGGATTAAGGAAGCTAAAGTACTCATCGATGTAAACGCGACCGTAGGATACTACGTTCTCGAAGCACATAAACTAAAACCTCAAGCCATTAAGATAGCTATAGAGCCTAACCCCATAGCATTTGGCATTCTGAAGGCTAATCTGGCAATAAACGGCATCTTAGATAATAATGCAAAGACTCTAAACCATACTTATTTAGATTGAAGATATTAAAAGGGCTAAAGATTGAACTATCTAGGAAAACATCTTGCTTATGGATGTTGAAGGAGTATGAGTAAAGGGAATTCAGGGCATCATAAATACTCTTAACAGATCAAGACCAAGAATAACCATGGAACTTCATGAAGAAGAACCCGAAAGCTTGGGTTACATCGTAAACAAACCCTTAAAATAATTTATAATAGCCTCGTGAAGATGTTATGAAGATAATTCATATAGCTCCATTCTACTATCCCGTTATTGGCGGCGTCCAAGAGGTCGTTAAGAGAGTAGCGGAGTACATGGCTTCTAAAGGATATAATGTTTACGTCGTAACATACAGTAGAGCAATGATCGGTGGTATAGGTAGTCTTCCTAGAGAGGAAGTAATCAACAATGTACGTGTAATCCGGTTGAAACCCGACTTCATATGGAGTTACGGAACCTACGGTAGTGAGTTACCTGAAGTGCTTAAGAAATTAAAACCGGATCTAGTGCACGTCCATGTGTGGAGACATCCGCACGTCTTTCAAGTGATAAAGCTTAAGAGAAAACTATGCTTCAAAACTATTCTCCACGGTCATGCACCGTTTTATAGACTAAGTCAGCTAGGGATAGTAACTTGGTTTTACCATAGAGCTGTCGACTTACTTTTGAAGAGTACTCTGAGAAAATACGATAAGTTGATAGCGCTGACGCCATACGAGAAAAATATACTAGTAAGGAAATTAGGTGTTGAAGCAGAAAGGGTAATTGTCATACCCAACGGCATAGACGATAAATTTTTCAACTTAGCCCTTAGCGCAGGTAAAACAGAAACAAATGTTGTATTATATCTAGGTAGAATTAGTAAAGAGAAAAATTTGAATTTGCTCGCCAAGGCTATGACGCATGTAAAGAAAAGCATCCCAAATGTAAGGTTGGTGATAGCAGGTCCTGACCAAGGCTTAATTACAAAGCTGGAAAGATATATGCAAAAACATGGTATAAACTTTCTATATATGGGCACGGTATCCGAGCACGAAAAATGTAAATTGTATAGTGAATGCACAATTTACGCCAATCCAGCATTATATGAAGGCTTTGGCATAACGCTTCTCGAAGCTCAAGCATTTGGAAAACCCTGCATAATAACTGGCGAAGGTGGACAACTATATGCAGCACCACCAGGGATGACTAGTCTACGTGCAGAGCCTAATCCGAAAGACTTCGCTAAGGCCATCTTGACATTGCTGACTGATAAACAACTCTATGAAAAGCTAAGCACTAACGCGAAGTTTTGGGCTTCTCAGCATGTATGGTCAAGGATACTTCCGAAATACGAAGAGGTCTACAACCAGCTATGCGGATAATACATTGGATTAACACTATAGTCTATGAAGTAGAAACTAACGATAAAGATTTAGTGCTAGTATCCCCATAATTAACAAGAATTACCTGAAGTTGTCGTATATCGCTAAGCATTTTAGGGAAGGTGAAGGACAGAAGCGGGAGGGATCTCCACGAATATAGTCCAAGTTTGCCATCATTACTGGCCTGTAGTTGGTGGTATAGAAAACGTAGTTAGATATCTAGCTGAAGGTATGGCTAAGCTCGGTCATGAGGTACATGTGGTGACAAGTACCTATGGTGCAGAGGATAGACCTAGAGAAGAAGAGATAAACGGTGTCTATGTACATCGAGTTAAGGCGATTAGGTTCAGATACACTGACCTAACATACCCACTAGAGTTCCCGATAGATGTCTTGAGAAATGCCGATGTTGTCCATGGCCATAGCCAGAATAGCTTGTTCACAGTTAAGATGCTTGAGAAGGCTAAGAAGCTAGGTGCTAAAACTATAATGCACTTCATGGCTGTTGACGCATTTAACGACCATCCAAACCTCGTTATCAGATTCTTCGCCCCTCATTACGGTAGATGGGTACTGCAAAAAGCTCTAGAGATCAGCGATGTTAAACTTGTTAGGAGTCGTAGAGATGAAGAGTTCTTGAGGAAATTCGGCGTCGACACCATATACGTTCCTGACGGAGTTCCAGACGAGTTTCTCAAAAAGCCCAGCATGGCCAAAGAGTTCAGGGATAAATACGGAGTTCATGAACCTTTCGTAGTATATGTGGGTAGGCTCCACAAACTAAAGGGAATCAATGTGCTTATCAAAGCTATGAACATAGTCCTCAGGGAGATACCAGAGCTTAAAGCAGTTATTATTGGACCAGGCGATCAGAGACCATATAGGGATCTAGCCCGTAGATTAGACATTGAAGAGCACATAATGTTTCTAGGATTCGTTGATGAAGACATGAAAATTGGTGCGATGGATGCGTCACTCGCGTTGGTTCTTCCAAGTGTATGTGACTACGCCGAGGTGTATCCCATGGTTATCTCAGAAGCCTGGGCTAGGAGCAAACCCGTCATCGCTTCGTCTGTAGGAGGCATACCTTATAGAGTTAAGCATAAAGTAAATGGATTGTTGGTGCCTCCAAGAAATACTCTTATATTAGCTAAGGCGATTATAAAGATGTATAAGGATGGAGATCTCGCAACTAGACTTGGAAGGGAAGGAAAAAAGAGCGTCTATAGCTGGAGTGAAGTAATAGATAAATTGGTTAAGATCTTTCAGAAACTCTAAGACAGGGGTCCATAGTGAAAGTTCTCGTAACTGGTGGAGCTGGGTTCATAGGTAGCCATATTGTTGACAAACTCGTTAATGAAGGCTATAAAGTTAGAGTTGTTGATAATTTAAGTAGCGGTAGAATAGAAAACATTAAGAGGCATATCGAAGCAGATACTATAGAGTTTATTATTGGTGATTTAAAAGATTCTCAGATAGCTTTAAGAGCAGTTCAAGGTGTTGATGTCGTCTTCCACTTTGCAGCTAATCCGGAGGTTAGAGTTAGTACAACTAATCCCGAGATTCACTTCAACGAAAACGTAGTAGCAACGTTTAACTTACTTGAAGCCATGAGAAAGAGAAATGTTAAAGAGCTAATATTCGCTTCGTCTAGTTCTGTCTATGGAGAGCCCGAGACTATACCTGTTGATGAAAGCGCACCCATAAGACCAGTTTCAGTTTATGGAGCAAGTAAAGCAGCTTGCGAAGCCCTTATCCACTCATACTCAAAGCTCTGTGGTATCAAAGCAATTATATTGCGTTATGCAAATGTGGTTGGACCTAGACTTAGACATGGAGTAATTTGGGACTTCATAAACAAATTGCTAAGGAATCCTGCGGAACTCGAAATTCTTGGAGATGGGAAACAAGTTAGAAGCTACATATACATTAATGATGCAGTAGAAGCTACGATATTTGCATGGAGAAAAACATGTACTAATTATGAGGTGTTCAATATAGCGTCAGAAGACCTGTTAACAGTAGATGAAGTAGCAGATGAAGTGATAAAAGTCATGGGTTTGAATAACGTTAAGAAAACGTACAAGCCAGTACTTCATGGAGTAGGATGGCCTGGTGACGTTAAGAGAATAGCACTAAAAATCGAAAGAATAAGGAAGTTAGGATTCAGACCCACTTTAAACTCAAAAGAAGCAGTTAGAGAGGCAACGCTTAGGCTATTAGAAGAAGTGCGAAATCTCTAAACTGGATATCATTAACACGAAGTACGCACGACTGCACACTTTAAGATGCTATGTTTGCACAGAATCATAAAGAGTTTCTTAGAATCCTAGACAATGCAAAAACGAAGGTAATGAAACGAAGAGACCCTCTTCTAGCGTTTTCCGTTCCTTAAGCGAATCTTCATGATATAATCGCTAGAATCAACTATAACTTTGACTTCGGAACGCATTGCAAAGGATTAAACAATACGATTCAGGCCGTTTATCTCTTTCATAATGCCTACAATGAATGAAGCTATTTATTTACCTAAGGTTGTTAAATAGCTAATATGTGTTGCATTCCAGTAGAAATTACATGTAATAAATTATAAGAGTACCTATGAAACTCTAGAAATAGCAGAAGAACATGAAACTAAAGTAATCGAAGTTAATAGACCTAGTGTGGGCTATGCCTCTTACGTAGGCATGTTTGTAGACAAGGCTCTGCGATTCTAGACCCCGATGCTTAGCCATTCATTATCTCTTGCACGTTTAAGAATATAGGTTATAACGTTCGATATGGAACTAGAACCTTATGTAGAGAAAGCTAAGACCTAGCCTAAGATAAACCAATGATAGTAGAAGTAAAGGCCAGAGAACCTACAACAAAACAGTTCGGCAGATAGGGATAGTACAGATAACTCGCGATAAAAGAGTTTGGAAACGTGAATAATGCGCGTTGAAGATATATTTGAGTTCATAGACAATGTGCTGGGCTTAAAGAGGTTAAGCAACATCATAGTATTGTTGACTTCAAGTATTCTAGTTTTCTCGGCGTCTTTATATATTCTATGTATGGCTACGCGCAGACAAGTAGGTATAGAACACGCAGTTGAAGATAACAGAAGATTTAAGTTATTCATAGCACTGTATGCTTGTACAGTACTACTTATGGTTTTTGGGCTCGTTCAGAGCCTTATCGAATACTATATAAGCTCGTCGCTTATAATAGCTCTTATAATCTACATAGATATCTTAATGTTAACTTACATCTGGTTTAATGGAACAAAAGAATTCCCATTCCTCTTCCTCTTCTTCACTTCTTCGTTACTTTTTACGCACTTCTTCTCTAGTAAGGCTGTGTTGAACGGCGTTGATTCTACCGAGACAATGGCTGACACATTACAAATATATTATGAGGGAAGCTTTCGATTTTCCCGTCATGCCGGCTGGTATGATTGGGCTCCTGTAGATGCCATAATGAAAATTTTCCTGCTAAATATTCTTGGAGTTAGTGATCCTTATGACCCGACTGTTACAACATTAATGTATAGTGCTCTTTCGATCTCGATCTTAACTTACATTTTTGCATTTGTAAAGAACTTTCGTGGTAACTTCATTAAGAACTCTATCATAGCAATTTTGCTGCTAGTAGTTCATCCATACTCGCTTCTGGTCGGAATGTCAACTCCTCCTACTAACTTCTCCTTAGTGTTTAGTTTGTTTGCCATAATGCTTGCTTCGAGGATAATCTATAATATTGGTAGCTCGGCAACGAATCGCGTTTTAATCCTATTATTCATAATCTTTGCTGCCCAAGCCGTTCTTGCACATCTTAAGTCCATAATTATTCCTATATATCTATTGACCTTTTCAATTTACTTGAAAATGTCCCGTATGAATGATAAACCTGTTAAATATATTGGTTTTCTAGTTTTAATAAGCATAGTTCTCTTTTTATTAAAGTCTGTGTATCCTCCTGTCCTGTCAGGAATATTGGGGCTTGTTAATGTGATCGTTGAAGGAATAACTACATTCCTATTTGGCGGATGGTCAAGGGATATAATCGTTTATCAAGGAGGACCTCCTCCACCTAAATCAACACTTTTCTCCTTTGCCGCTTTTCCAGGATTCATGACTGCAATCTTTTTTATTGAATTCATTAGAGTGTATAAAGGAGAGAAGGGGGATATGTTTTCTGTACTTGTTCTAAGTGTGGTTTTAATACTCAGTTTAGTAGCCGTAGTAACAAATTTAGTAAAGCCACAGTCTAGATATCTTGGTTATCCGTCAATAGTCTTAGGATCTTTTCAATGCCTAATCTATCTCAGTCGCATGCCGATACACTCTAAATGGAAATACGCGTTAGTGATAATGCTCGGAATCATGTGCCTCACTAGCATCTTCTCACCTAATGCAATGGTCGAGCATTATAACGTATTTACTGGTGGGAGACGACCTAGGGTGGAGAACTTTGTTCTCAGTAGCTATTTACTTAATAACGTTGATCCAGAGTATGTTGTTAAGGTCTTTTATAAGTTAGAAAAGGCTAGACTTAACCTTTACTTTACTCCCGACATTTTATATTATGGTCATCCCTACCATCACATAAATATTTTGTTAGTTGAAAAGTTTCTAATATCAGGATTAATAGACGCTAGATCGTACTGGGATTTCACGGGAGAAAAGTCGTTTGCAAAGTATGCTGGTAGCATTGTTATGCTTGATGCATTAAATGAAAGTATAGTATTTAATGGGTGGAAATGGGTTATGACGTGGAAATGATTGTGGACCTAAATTAAATTGTAGACCGTTCGTATTACATAAGACAGGACGAGAAGATAACGTATCAACACCATATTCAAAAAGTAGAATGAGGAGCTTCTCGTTACAGTCACCATTATAACATATAATAGTGGAGCAACAATAGAAGAGGAAGTTTTGAACTCTCTTTCACAACAAGATTATCCGCAGGTGCTGATCGAAGTAATCGTAGTAGACAATCATTCTGCAGAGGTTACTGTGGATAAGGTAAAAGCCTCTATGGAGAGGTACTGCGACAAATTCTACGACTTCAAGTTAGTGATTCACGATAAGAACTATGGAGTCTCTAAGCTAGAAATGATGCAGTAAGGCTTACGAGAGGCAAATACATTATGATACTTAATAGCAACGTAGTCTTACTTGCTAACGCCGTAAATAGGATGGTTTCCCTTTTAGAATTCAATCCAAAAGTTAAAAGTTGGATTCCGTCAACCATTACTTAGAAACAACCTTATTTCGAGATGAATGTGTGACATGAATCTCGGGAATACACAAACTCATAAGCTGTGCAGATATTAGACGTGAAGTTGTAGAGAAGCCAAGTCTATACGACGAAACCATGAGCTTCCCCGTTTTCAGTAGACGAGGATATTGAGTTTAATGCTTGTATATGAAGAGCTGGGTATCAAGGTGTTTTGCCCGGAGACATATAATCGTAGAGCAACTAACAATTAAAAGAGGCGCACATTTAGCAAAGCTAAGAGGAAGTGTCGAAAAACTAGGTTAACTCTAGGTACCTAATGGAAAACGGCTTATAGGTTATTTGGGGGGAAGCATACTATGTCCTGGTATAAGTTCTTAAGGACTCTGCTACTGAAGCCAAGGACCAGATATATTCTTTCATCACTTTTCCTGCCATGTCTAACACTATTATTTTTCGGATCATTGATACAGCTATCTAGCCTATATATCTCGCAACATCAGCGCTACTCCTAGCAGTATTTTTAGATACACTAAGAGACTTCATCTCATCCCCAAGAAAATTCATATAAATTAGTAATCATAGCATTTTTAGCATGTATAAACAAGTCTATAAGAACCTTAGGCTACACGCCTCTATGCCATAAGGACAAGTTTATCTATACCTTACCCTAGACAAAAATGTCGCCGAAGGGATATTGGGGGTTACTAAGAGATAGCAGAGGCTGTTAAAGCCTCATACCCCGGGGATTGCTATGGAAAGAGTTGCAGCTGTTGTCAGTACATATAACAGAAAAAGGATGTTACGTGAATGCCTCAAATCACTTTTAAAGCAGACACGGCCACCGGATACCGTAATAGTTATTGATGGTCCAAGCACTGATGGAACTAATGAAATGGTCAAAAAAGAATTTCCTCAGGTAAATTACATTAGAATATATGAAAACATAGGAGGAGCAGGACAATTCTACATCGGGATAAAGCTAGCCTATAATAGGGGCTACAATTGGATATGGGTGATGGACGATGACGTCATAGTTGTTAAGAGGGATGGTCTGGAAACCTTGCTCAAAATAGCTCATAAACTAAGATCTGCTGGAATCCCAGTTGGCGCTGTGATACCTCTTCAACCGGTACACGGCAAGTTGGTACAAGTTGGTTCCCTCAGCATATTCGTCGGTGGTTTAATTTCACGAAATGCGATTAGCAAAGCCGGCTTCCCTAGACATGACTTTTTCATCTACTATGACGATGTAGAGTACTCTTATCGAATCATGCGTGCTGGCTTTGCCATAAAGCATGCTCCACCAATACTGGAACACAGAGGATGGCCTCAAAGGAAGCACTTATCCATCAGAATAAAGGGGAAAGAGTATCGCTTACCTATACTCTCGGGGAAGAGGATGTATTATCTGGTTAGGAACGGTATTATATTTGCAAAGAGTTACTCACAGATAACTCTATTGCTTAGAATTGTTGTAGGTGCTATTATTAGAGCATTTCAATACGCTTTAATCCTTAGGCAGCTTGATGTACCTTTTTACGTAGCGCGAGGGATTACAGAAGGTTTCTTAAATATGACTGGAAGAAGGTTTTCCTAACTAAGGTTCAGGGCTATGGTTATGAGAATTTGCTTCCTGATATGGTCAACAAGTATTAGTGGTGGAACAAAGATAGAGTTCGAACTCGCAAAGTTGTTTGCGACCAGAGGTCATGAGGTAGTGTTATTGTGTTTGGGGTCTAAGCGTCATGGATGGTTCGATTTTGGCAATGTAAAGGATAGGATAAGATTTCTTTACATCGAGCCGGACATATACATCCCGTTCATAGGTCGTATTTCGATACACGGGATCATTGATAATGTTAGGAAATTACTTAAAATTCCGTATGAACCTAATAGGATAAGGTATCTTGCAGAAAGAATTCCAGTTGGATGCAATATCTACGTAGCAACGTACTTTCCTTCGGCAATAGCTCTATATCTCTCAAGCGCGAAAGGTAAGAAGGTATACTTTGTACAAGACTTCCCAGAGCTTGTTCTAGAGAATGAAGGTTTGTACGGATTGAAGTTGTTTGAATTTTCTCTACGACTACCGTTCGATGCATTCATCTGTAATTCTAACTACACAAAAAAGGTAGTGATGAAGGTAAACAGTGAAGCAAGGTTTTTCGTAGGCGGTATAGGCATAGATACGTCGATTTATAATCCTTTTGGTGATAGAATGGCTCATAAACCAAGGAATAGATTTGTGGCAATGGCTATCATAAGAAGGCAGAAGTTTAAGGGAAGTGAGATAGCCGTTAAAGCTCTTAACATATTGGCTAAAAAGATGCCAATTCATGCTCTGCTCGTTGTAGAAGATCTCGATATATTCAAGAGATTAAAACCTGAATTTAGCTTTATAATGTATAGAAATGTGCCAGAGCGCTTAATGGCTAAGCTCTATAGATCAGCAGATCTCTTCATATTTTCATCCTACGCAGAGAGTTTAGGACTTCCACCCCTTGAGGCTATGGCTTGCGGAACACCTGTTGTTATGACTGACGCAAAGGGAACTAGAGATTATGCCATAAACAACTATAATGCTATTGTAGTGAAACCCGGCGACCCCCGCGCGATTGCGGAAGCTGCATGCCAAGTTCTAACAGATGAGGTATTGAGAGGAAAGCTGATAGAAGGTGGGCTGGAAACAGCTAAGAAGCGAGCATGGAATGTGACGTTCCCTTCCATTGAAAGATTCTTTTACAAATTACTTGGTAGCACATAGTAATCATTGAGGTTTATCGGTGATCTCGTGGGCGGCCCAGTTACTGTTTGCTGATTTGTTTTCACCTCGAGAACTAGAGACGCTTTGCATACTGTGATCGGAACTTTTTAATGACTAAGCATATCTCTGAGGCGGTGCTTGACTTTTGACTTATTTGTATCTACAGTATCTTTAGACTTTACGCCAATAAGCTTCACTTCAGAAGAAAGAATTGGGGTGTTACGAAGATTACAGGAATAATCCGATATCGCAAGTGCTATCCTCATTATCCCTATAAAGGAAAATTTACTAGCTATGCTTTATCAATGGGAAACTTAAAACGCTTTTATGAGGTGGTCTTCTGGGGAAGAACCACATGGACCCTTATAAAATATTCTACACAAGAACTTATTATGGAAACTCCATGAGTATATTTCATGTTAGACCAGCGATATGCAAATTTCCTAACTTCTCAAATAATTATGGTAGGGAGCATGATTAAGGGACGCCCAATAGAGGTTTCAGGATTTTTCTGTTATTACTTAGTTCTCTATACTTGTGCTAAATCTATTGTAAAAGGACCCTTAATAACCTGTATCTTATCTCAGCTTCAAATACTCTGAGTAAGTATCAGACTATCGCCAATATTATGCAACACTATGTAAAGTTTGATGCTGTTCTACACTAAATACACCCGTATGACGAGATTCTCAGAGCACCCTCTATAATCCATTATCCTAAGACTATCGATAAACTATACATATATACGATCTAGTCCTAGGTATGGCTACAGAGAATCTACGTAACGACGAAGTTTTGTACTCCAACTTTGTTTTCTTGCATTCATCACGATATGGAGTATCTCGTAATAACGCGAGGAGTAGATGAAGGCTTAGCTTTACTTCAAAGAAATATAAGTATAGGAAGCCAGAACATATTGAACATCATTGAATCCGCGTTATCGCACTTAACTTCAGCCACAGCTAGAACGCACTTGAGAGGCGTAAAACATCTTCTCGGCTTTGAAGCTAATGGATAGATTAGTTTGTCTAGATTAGCTAAAAATTTTTTGTTCCTTGAGAGACATGAATACGTCAAGAGGGAGCGATATGGTGCAAGGTAAGGTTGCTATTATTGTGTTAACTTACAATACTTTGCCTAAACTTGAAAGAAGCTTCTTTGATAGAGCTGTGCAAAGCATATTCGATCAAAGCTATCCCAATGTAGAGGTTATCTTTGTCGACAACGGCTCTAGTGATGGAACTCCAGACTACTTAGAGACCATAGCTAAGGGTAAAAGGAACTGCAAGGTTCTAAAATTAAAGAAAAATTATGGTTGGTCTGGAGGCAACAACCGTGGAGCAGTACTTGCTAGAGATTCTGAGTACCTTTTCTTCATGAACGACGATGTGATACTTCTAGACAAGAACCTCATAGGTAAGTTGGTAGAAGCCATGGCTAGACATCCCGATTTAGGAGCTATTCAACCTCTCATAATAAATAAAGATGGAAGTTTGAGCTACGGATTTGATCTAGGATTCTCGGGTCTTCCTGGAGCAGTAACAAAGCCGAGAAACCGTCCACTATCTGAAGCCTTCTTTGTTGGTGGGGCAGCCCTCCTAACAAGGAGTAATTTATTTTTTAATGTGGGGATGTTTGATGAGGATCTATTCCTTTTATCACGACGATGCTGACTATGGATGGAGACTGAAACTCCTAGGCTACAGATGTGCTTGCATAGTAAGCACCAAAGCCTACCATATAGTTGGAGCCACTTTAGGTCTTGGAAATCCGCGTAGCATCTATTTGATTGTAAGGAATAATATATGGATTACAGCCAAAAACTCGTCATTAGCATGGTTTTTGCTACGATTCTTGCTCATGTTAATCGAGGTGTTAGTGAGTTACTTTGGACACATGCTCCTAATAAAGAAAAATGGAAAGGCAGCATTACTCACATTACGTGGTATTTTAGATGGTCTAATAAACTTGAGGGTCGCATTTAACAAAAAAGCCAATATTATGAAGTTTAGAAAGGTAAAGGAGAAGGCGATAAACATGCTTATGAATCCCTTGATAGATGCATATTTGATCTTCCCCAGGAAATTAAGGAAAGCATTCGGATTAAAGCAATAGAAGTCACAGGAGTTGTAGTTTATTTCACTCCTTGAAGCTCTTTGGGAAGAGGTTGCGGTTTCGGTATAGTATTATAGAATAATAAGAGGTTATTACTAAAATTCAAAGGAGCTAGAATTCATAGGGAAAATTACCTCATTAGTTTCAAGATTGTGTTAATATTAGGTATACAAAGAAAAGCGCAAAGAATGTAATCTGCGTAAAACCTATGAGGGAAGACTAAATGTTTGGATTCCTTTTGGATTTGCTTTACTATACAACGATTCCGTCAAGACTTTGTGCATTAGATCTAAGGAAGAAGGCGAATAGAGCTCACACACTGAACCAATTAATAGACTTGGTCTTTAATTATAAACCCATACTATTTAAAAGACTGGACATTCGACCTTTCCAAATTAGAGAGGAGATATTAGAGCTTTTGAGGATCCTTAAGAGTTTAAAGCCACGAACTATTTTGGAGATAGGAACTGCTCGTGGTGGAACGCTCTTCCTCTTTACACAAGTCGCCAAACCTGACGCTATTATAATTAGTATTGATTTGCCAGGAGGACCATTTGGAGGCGGTTATCCGTCTTGGGAAAAAATCCCTATACAAATCGTTCGTTAGATATCCAACTCAGAGAATCCATTTACTTAGAGCCAATTCCCATAACGTAAACACCTTAAAAAAGGTTAAGAAAATTCTCGACAACAGGCTAGTTGATTTCCTCTTCATAGACGGCGATCATTCATATGAAGGTGTTAAAAAGGATTTCGAAATGTACTCACCACTAGTAAGGAAAGGCGGGATTATAGCCTTTCACGATATCGTCCCAGGACCTCAAGAAAATGTTGGCGGTGTACCAAAGTTTTGGAAAGAATTAAAGAAGAAGTTAGGAACCATTAAAGTGATGGAGATAGTGAAAGATTGGAATCAAGGAGGTTATGGTATAGGTTTAGTAATAAAGGGGTGATGGTAACTAGACTGGATGTGTCTTCATTATACATTTGTTTAAGGATAACTATAGGGTAATTCGATAAATTGAGTGAAACAATGTGTGCAATCATTAGACATATTGCATAGATATAAAGATACGATCCTTAATACTTATAGATATGCTCGTATCGTTTCAAGATCCAACACACCTTAAGCAAAAGCATATTTAAATCTAATAATGACTGAATTGCTTCCGTTTAGGTTACCCTCATTCCAAATCCCGTAGATACTAAACTTTTAACTTTAATAAAAAGAGAGTAAGAAAAGGTGGTGTAAAGCTGGGGTTAAGCTTATGGAACGTATAATTGTTTTTAATAAAAACTTCTTGAGATTCTTAAGACAAGGCAGGCCTCTCTTCAATATGCTACGTTCACCTCAGTATAATTTCAAGAGACTTATCAATTACTTACTCATAAGGATACAGTTTACACTAAGAACTACAAGAGTTATAGGATATCCTTATGACATTATCATAGATCCTTGCAACATCTGTATGCTACATTGCCCATTATGTCCTACAGGGATAGGCGATACATCACGTACCAAAGCTATTTTAAGCTTTAGACTTTTCAAGAAGATTATTGACGAAATAGGTGAATATGTGATAAGTGTTAACTTCTCAAATTGGGGTGAGCCGTTATTAAACAGACACCTCCCAGAAATGATCGAGTACTGCAAGAAGGTCAAGTATATACCCTTTGTCAAGTTTGACACAAACTTAAATGTAGTGTTGACTAAGAATACCGCTAGGAGGTTACTATTATCAGGTCTCGATTTGCTTAGCGTATCGATTGATGGTGTGACTCAAGAGACCTATGAGAAGTATAGGAGAGGCGGGGATCTACGAAAAGTGTTTGACAATTTGAAGCTACTAATCGATGAGAGGCAAAAGTTAGGACTTGAGAAACCATATATTATATGGCAGTTTCTAGTTTTTAAACATAACCTACATGAGATAGAAGAGGCGATTAAGATTGCCCGCAAATTAGTCGATGCTATAAAGATAGCCTCTGCGAGGGCATATACTGGAACCGACGTTATTAAACCGACGAAAGAGAACTATGAAATCAGTAAAGATTATCTACCGAGCCCAGGGAGTCCTTGGAGCCACTACGATAAAGACCTTAAAAGGGTGGGCTCTAAGAAAATTTGTGACTAGCTGTGGAAGAGAATTGTGATAAACCCTAACGGCTCAGTATCACCATGTTGTGCATATTACCCTGAAAAGTACGATTTTGGCAACATCAGCAATAAAAGTATTAAACAAATATGGAATAACCACAAATATGTATTAGCCAGAAAGATTGCAAAGAATCCCTCAGAGTCCATACCCTATTTACAGGAGAAAATTCCGTGCGCTATATGTATACCGTTAGGTAACTTTGTAGATGTTTAACGGTTTTCAATTTAAATGACAATAATAAATCACTAACTACTACTTTAAATTGGATTGTAAGATTGTTGTTATTAAAGATTATCCACTTAGCATGAAGGCTTATGCTTAGATTTCTAACCTCTAGAAATTTATCAATGTACAACACATAAAGTACTTCCACAGCAGAGAATACTTAAAGATAGGATTGAGGAAGAATTTAATAAATGGCATGGTATTGTCGAAGAGCATATTAAGAGTCTTAAACATGAAGCTGAGAAGAGGTAGTAGTCAAAGGTAATGTACAACTGCTCTTTAATTGATAAGATATTCTTGAGCAGTCAGGAATCAGTGAAGACCTTCGACAACATCGTGGAATAGGTAGGTAGGCAGAAAGAATATGGGGCGGGATGTGTGAAAATAGCTTTGGTTAGGGGAATGTGCATAGCGTATTTGGTTGGTGTTTACAGATTTATTGTTTTCTTGGCGGAAAGATCGATAAGACCGTGTTCGTTATTGTTAAGGATGTGTTGTAGGGTGGTTTGGTTTGAGGTATTTACCTAAGGTTTCTGTTATTATTCCAACATATAATAGGAGGCATGTACTTTCTAAGTGTATTGAGAGTGTTTTAGGTCAAACATATAGGAATATTGAATTGGTTGTAGTGGACGATTGTTCTACTGATGGAACTTATGAGTTTTTAGAGGAGTTAAGGACTGCTCATGGTGGAGTAAAGGTTGTACATAATCGTGTAAGGAGGGGTTTACCGTACTCGAGGAATGTAGGTCTTGCAGTATCAAGTGGGGAATTAGTATTTTTTTCCGAGGATGACTTAATACTTAGTAGGGATGCTATAGAGAAGCTCGTAACAACATATTTGAAGTTTTCAAGAGTAATTAAGGTAGGAGGAGTAGCTCCAAGATTAATCCTTATTTCAAGAAATAAAAGTTACGTAAAGGTAAATTACTGTAATTACGTACTGGGACTTATGAATTATTTAACGGGTGAGAGTTGCTACAATTATGATGTTGAGCGTGGCAGTATTACGTTAGCACAGTTTCCTCCAGCTACAACACTATATCCCAGAACATTGTTCAATGATATAGGAGCATATTATACTGGATACAAAATTAACTATGGGCGTGAATGCGACGATTTACACATAAGGGCGTTGAGAAAAGGCTACATATTCATTTACCAACCGGACGCAATAGCATACCATGTGTCAGGGTTTTCCGGCGGAACAACGATAGAAAACGCATTCCTTAATAGCCTAGCGCATTCACTTAACCATATTATCTATCTGGTAAGATATTTTAAGTTAAAAGTATTTTTTATGTTTGGAGCATCTATGTTAAAGAAGCTTCTGAAAACATTACGTCGAGTTAGCTTCAAAGAAGCTCCTAATACCATAACATTTATTGAGGAGCTTGGTTATAGAAGAAGCCTCTATGATGTAATTCGAATTCGGAAGTAAAAATAAGCTATTACAAAATTAATTTAGGATAGAGCATAAGACTTGAATCGGCCGAAAATGTTAGGGCTAGGTGCAGATTTAGCGGATAAGGTGTTCGTTGACCACGATAATGTAGCTACTACAGTGTTCGTCCTTAACAATCTCGAGGAACTAATGGAGGCGTACGATGGAAGCTCTTATAACCTAAGCATCCCAGTAGAAAGTAATAAACATAAGGTGTTCAGTAATGATGTTGAGAAGAATAATTTTAATAACTGTTGACTCATTAAGGGCGGACTACTCAGAGCAGATAGTGGCGAGTACACTAAAGGTTCTGGGTAGGGGCGTTAATAGAGTAGCTTTTGCTAATGGGCCGGGAACGCCTCAGTCATTTCCTGCTATATTGGCTTCATCTTCGTTTCTCTTATTGAATTCTAATCTTAGTGTACCTACATATATGATGACGTTGCCGGAAATCTTAAGTAAGCATGGTTTCGTTACGGTAGGGGTGCATTCTAATCCGTACTTAAGTCGGGTTTTTGGTTGGCATAGGGGTTTTAAAATATTTTATGATCATTTCGATGAGGTTTCTTCGCCAAAATTCTCTATAATGAAATTGAGGCTATTACGTAAAATACTACATATGTTGGCGAAAAGGAGAAGCTTATATGTGAAAATTCTACCAACGCTAAGAAAACTTTATCGAGCACTAATTACTCTGAGAGCTTCTAAACCACCTTACGTAGATGCTAAAGATATAACTAATATAGCACTTAACATATTGAACTCATATAGGAACGATAATCTCTTTTTATGGATACATTACATGGATGTACACTGGCCTTATAATGTACCTTATGATGAACTTGCAAATGAATGTGAATTCAATACGTCAAAACAAGCATTAAAATTTCTCTATAAAGTATCACCAACGAGTGAGGAAGAAACACCATCTATGGATAAACACGTCCTAGATAAGGTGAAATGCCTATATAAAATGTCTATAACCTATGTAAGTAAAAATATAGAGAAAATATTAATATCATTAAAAGAAGCAGACTTGCTAAACGATACCATGATAATAATAACTGGAGATCATGGTGAAGCTTTTCTTGAACACGGAGTATTTGGACACCCCTTCCACACACTATATAACGAAAACCTTCTTGTCCCAATTATCATATGGCATCCACATCTCCAACTGCTAAACAGTAACTACAATTTACCTACGCAATTGAGGGAAATTCCACCATTTATACTTAAAACTTTAAACATGAAAGTGCCTTCGTCATGGACAAAGCCTACGTTATTTCAAAAACCCTTAATATTTGCTGAATCAGCTTATGTGGATTCGGTAAACCTGGTGATAGACAAAAGTAAGTATATTGTTGCCGTAATTGATAAAAAATACAAGCTAATTCTGGATAGAATAAGAGAACGCGTTGAACTATATGATTTAGAAAAGGATCCGGAAGAGAAAAACAATATTGTTTACAATAATAAAGATGTTGCAAACAATCTATTGAAAATAGCAAATAAGTACGTGTTAGCGTTAAAAATACACCATAAAATACGCTATAAAATGGAAGGGAATAATGCTAATTAGAGATAGGGCGAGGGTTGTACATGTCAGCAAAGATTAGAGTAAGTATTGTAATGTTATCTGTAGCTATTGTATTAGGCTATGTCTTTGTATTGTATCGTTATTATAGTCGTTTAACTCGTAATGAGATCGCTACGTTAACGGGGGTCATGGTACTTCTTCTTCCTTCTATGATCCTCATATCACGAGAGGGACGTTATAAGCCGATGTTTCCGAGAATAAATTTAGGAAAGATGGAGTGGGTTCTGCCGATTCTTGTTTTTCTTTCTGCTTTTATTGAAACATGGTTTCTCGGTCATACAGGGCTTTTCACCGTTGTTACGTTAGTGTGTGGATTAATGTTTCTATCCCTCTCTAAGCCGAAAGCTGAAGTAGCTTCTAAGGCCAGCTTGCTACTAGCACTGATAATATGTGTTCTCTATGGAGTTTATACACCCACTTTTGGTAATGATACTTGGCGTGATGCCACCCAAGCCTTGCAAATAATCGAAAGAAGAGGAATGATAAACCTAACCATTGTTCATCCCGCTTATCCCTTACCTGTAGTCTCCATTTTATATGCTATGCATAGCATAATAGCAGGGCTGAATACTCTCTGGTCAAGTAGCATTATAGGCTTATTTTACCTAGTGCTTCTTTCGCTATGGGTCTACTTAGCAGCTAAACGTCTCAACACAGAATACCCTCACATATCTGTGGTGTTGCTTCTTTCGGTTCCATTAGTAGTTTTGTGGTCTGTCTGGTTTATACCGCAAGCATATGCGCTTCTAATGGCTATACCTTTACTTTTTCTAGACTTGCCATTAGCGATTATCTTAATTTTTGGTGCTGTAATGGTGCTGGGGCATGGAGGGCAAGCTCTATGGACCCTGATAATGTTGGTTCTCTTAGTTTTCGCCAAGAATATTCTTAAGGCTAAAACTTATGTTCCGAAGTCTATTGCTGTTAGACTGATTATAATTGCTCCCATCTTTATTCTCTACGTTATCTTTACTCCGCTTTCGACGGCTTTAAAGGGTGCTGTTACTAGAGTAATTAGGGTTATCGAGTCTTTCCTTGTTGCCAGCGGGAAAATGTCCTTAGCTGGCGAGAAAATAGCATCGGCCGCTGCTTCTCTTCAACGCCCTGTATCTTCAATTTCAGGCATTATACCTATTATGGTGCTTGTGGTACTGGGTGTTATAGTGCTAATTGAATGTAGAGATATATTAATACGTTTACTCGCATTTGGTTCCTTGGCTGGACTGGGTGTAGCCTTTGTTGGAAATGTTGTGTTTCCGGCATTAGATTTACCGAGATATTTGGGTTTGGGTTCACTAACTGTGCTTGCAACACTGTCTCCGCTGGGAATACAAGCGCTTGTGAGGCGAGAACGTGCTGGAACCCTTTATGCTCTTCTATTGGTATTCTTAGCGGTAACATCTTTTGGGTTCTCGGGAGCATTAATGCCTGGGAACCCGTATACAGCAAACCCGTATGCGGCATGGTCTATCTCGGGGCTCATAACATACGATGAAGCACAGACATTAGAGGAAATTGCACCTATGCTATGTTGCAATGACTATTTAGTAGATTGGAGAGCAGGTTCTTACTTAAGTTATAAGTATCTCTGGATACAACCACGGTGGAGAGGATTTTACGACCCAGAAACACAAAGCACCTTTACATTTGCGGGAGCTTATGAATTCTACGTAACACCTGAATACCTTACAAAATACAATGGAGTGCTTATATTTCGTAAAGTAGCACCTAGAATACCTAGAGCGTTTTCTCCCAATATCGAGACGTTTTTACGCAATTCGCACAATATAACATGTATACTCTATGATTCCCCCGCAATCAAGATCTATCATTTCACTAAACTAGGTGTAACAACTTGAATGATAAATATTTAACCAAAATGGTATATTCAGGAACCAAGCTGACATTACTGACTTTCTTTAGACGGTAGCTATTAAAATTTTAAAGTTAGTGAATTACTCTCTTATTAACTTGTATTAATTTTGCGAGTTCGCAACGTTTTAGTGGAATACTTATTACCCTCTACTCGATATGCTTCTTCGTAATAGCAACTTATGTGCTATTACTCATACTTAGTAAAGGTAGAGAAATCATAAATGTAGTTTTACCATACGGCTACTATAGGGGAATAAGGAAATGGACATAGCAATATTTACGCACGGCGATATTAGTAATCCTTCCTCGCGTTTAAGAGGATATTACATTGCGAAAGAATTTTCAAAGCTGGGATTTAACGTAATGGTTTTTCCGCGTCCTCGCGCCAAAGGTAATTTCTTTAAACGTGCTTCGAACATAGCCATTGATGTAGTTAGGAAATTGAATATGCTTTTCCGTATAAATAGACAAGTGACAGTCTTTATCCAAAGAGGGATTTCTCGTATTCATATTATGTCGTTGATTTTTGTGCTATTTGCGAAGATTAAAAAACATAAGATTATATATGATATAGATGATGCTCTATTTCTTGAAGATAAAATATCAATTAATACAATCATAAGACTAAGTGACTTAGTAGTGGTCGGATCACGTGAGCTTTATAAGTACTGCAAGAAAATAAACAAAAATGTAGTCCAAATACCAACTTCAGTAGATATAGCAAAATATAAAGAAATACTCTCTATTAGACTCAGAAATCGCTATAGTAAGAAGGAAAAAGTTGTTCTTGGCTTCATAGGTTCACCAACTACAACTCGGTATCTCGGTATTCTTGTAAAACCATTAGCGATTCTTAGTAGAAAATATGATTTTGAGTTAAGAGTCATATCAGCACCTAGCTATAGTGCCTATGTAAAATATAATTTCATTTTTGAAGCATTTAAAAAACGAAACGTTAATACTAAACTTATACCTTGGACTCCATCAGAAGAGATAAGACAACTAAGTCTTATAGACATAGGATTAGCTCCACTAACTGATGGCTTATGGGAAAGATACAAGGGTGGATTTAAGGTCATAAATTACATGGCTGCAGGCATACCACCAGTAGCTAGCCGTGTTGGAGAGCACATATTTTTAATACATGATGGTGTAAATGGCTTCCTTTGTAAGGATGAAAAAGAATGGGTTGCTAAATTGGGTATCCTAATAGAGAATCCAAGTCTAAGACTTAAGATGGGACAAAAAGCAGCCGAGCATGCACACAAAATGTTTAGTTTAGAGATAAATGCTAAGAGACTAGGCTTATACATAAAGCATCTAATTCAATAAATAAGACCAAGCAAGATATGTCTTAGGTTTATACGGGCAAAAGAAGAGTGAGTATTACTCACATGTTACAGTACCTAAAAAAAAAAAAGACCTAAAAAACTTGGTACATCGCTAATTATGAGGGCTCAAAGATTCTTGTAAAAGAAATCTATGATTAATCTTGACCTTAAGACAGACCTTTTATCTCTGTCTATTGCTCTCTACATGAGGCCTCTTAGGAGGCTCAAGAGCATCAATGAAGTGCTAGATCTCTGCCTAGTGCATGCTTATACCCAGGCACATTAGACCTGCTAAGGTTGGGGAGATCGAGGCATTATTAGGCTTCTTTAAAGGTTCGAAGACAGCTTAAAGATATCGCTTGTAACGGTAGTGAGTTGTATAGGTTGCCTGCCTTACAAATGAAGGAGGAAATATTGTCCCGTACCATGACCCATAAAGGAAAGAGTAATCCGAAGCTAATTTTTCCTTTTTTAATTTCAAATTTTTAATAGCTTTTTTGAGCTTTTCTTCAGATTTTCTCGTAATAACCTGGATCAAGAATCCTGGTTTTCTCTTGGTTCACTTCTTCTTAGGGCTCTTGAGCAGAAGTATTAATATGGAGGACACCGCGTTATTATTGGCGATGGGAAAAATATTAAGAGTATTTTGGAAATAATTAATAAAGAAGTTTATTTAGAGCTTGATTTCTAAGGGCTCTGGCGAGGGCTACAGCTTTAAGGATTTCACTGCTTCTTTCCTTAAGCGTTTAACGGTATCCTTCGTGGCTTCTATTTTAGAGGCATATGAAATTATTTCTTCAAGCCCCTGGTCAGTCACGTTAAAGATTCCCTTAAAGTTCTTGTAATAGATTGCGATACAGTGTTGTTAAGCTAATATACTTTAACTCATCTTGAACATGTTTAGTCATATATCCTTGAAGATACTTCACAAGTAGAGGAATCCCCAATAGTTCATCGTATAAGAAAATTCCGTGGCCCATCCTTCTATGGCCCTTCAACAATTGACTGTGATCGCTAGTCGCTATGATCAGAGAGTTACCAAATATTCTTCTCGTATCCAAAATCCTTGTAGTCACAGACCTAAAATATTGCTGTTTTCTTAAGTTTTCCTTCCAAAGACTTAGCATGCACCTTCTTGAGGATGACGATAACTATAAGTACTATGTTGAGATTGTTCGGCATAGTTCTTGGCGTGACTTAAGAAACAAGTATGTCTGCGAATATCTTGCAATTAAGATTTATTAGACAGTTCATGAATACTCGGAGTTGAAGTAGTAAATGAGGGAAACTGATGAAAATCAACTTCACAATGTTTAGTACGCGTTTAACTGGTGGGGTTAGAGTAATACTAGAAATAGCCAACAGGCTCATTGAGAGAGGACACGAAGTAACAATAACAGGTCTCGGATCCGAGAAGGATCATAAATGGTTTCCATTAAAAGCAAAGACAATTTATGTAAAACGCCCGAAGTACGTATCTATTATAAGCTACGGGATACGGAAACTTCTTAGTGATTGGTTTGACTCCTATCCTGTGACTGAGATTAAAAAGCTTATAGAAGCTATTCCTGAGGATATAGATATAAATGTAGCTACTTTTTGCTTTACAGCATATGCAGTATTTGCGAGTGAAAAGGGCGTTCCGTTCTACCATATGCAACATTATGAACCTTTATTTTTTGATAATCAGTTTCTAAGGAAATTAGCTGAGGGAACATATTACTTGCCACTAAACAAGATAGCTAACTCGACATGGCTCAAAAATCTCATGAAGGAGAGGTATAAGTATGATCTACCTGTAATTAATCCTGGAATTGACCATAATGTTTTCTATCCAAGAAAGGTTGAGAAGAATAATAATAAATTAAGGGTAGTTGCTTATGGAAAACAGACGAGATGGAAGGGATTTCCCGAACTGCTTAAGGCAATGGAATTGGTGATGAAAGAACGTAGGGATGTTGAGCTTGTAGTGTATGGAGTTAGAAAACCAAACTATCCATCCAATATTCCCTACACGTTTATAGAAAAGCCTTCCGATGAAGAGTTGGCTAAGTTATATTCTTCAGCAGATGTTTTTGCATGGGCGTCCTGGTATGAAAGTTTTCCATTACCGCCGATAGAAGCTATGGCTTGCGGAGCTCCTGTAGTAACTACAAGATATGGAACAGAGGATTACGCGTTTCATGAGCAAAACGCATTGGTAGTTCCACCAAAAGATCCCAAAGCACTAGCTAAAGCAATATTAAGGCTACTCAACGATGAACATCTAAGAGAGCAGTTTAGAAAAGAAGGTCCAAAAACAGCAAAGAAGTTCACATGGGACAAAACAGTAGATAAAATTGAAAAGCTGTTTAAAGAGGCTTTGTCAAAGGGTTAATTTCATGCCACTAGGAGATGTTCTTAGCTATAATTCAGAAAATCCCATTAGCAGAACGTACTACAAACTTTTCAGGATTCTTGGCCTTCATAGCCACATTAGGTTGCAAGTCGTTAAGAAGTATATAGATAAATCGAAGGACAGAAATGCTGATATTGGTTATGGATGGGGATTAATAGCGTTTGAGTTTGTAAAAGAAACCAGTAAGCCTATAGATTGTGTTGATATAGATCCGAAATTAATAAAGTTCGGTAAAAAGCCCACTGAGAAAGCAGGTATAGATAAGATAAGGTTTATAGTGAATTCATTACTAAGTCCATCAAAATTGCCATGGAATTATTATGATCAAATACTTCTGATCGATGTTTTAGAGCATGTAAACGAAGATCTCGAATCATTGCTTACAATTAATTCTCTTCTTAGAATGAATAGTATATTAATTATTTCTACAACTCCAAATTATCTAAAGTATTTTGGTCGCGATTTCGCAAGAATCATTAATCATGTAAGGGATGGATATACTATAGAAGATATGAGAGAGCTATTGAATCGTAGCAGCTTTGAAATTGTCGAGTGGTCTTATCGCACTAACTTCTTGTCTCCTTATCTTTGCAAACTTTGGTATAAATATAGCTTGCCAATTAAAATGAAGGCCGTGATGTTTCCATTCTTGGAATTTTTATGGTTCTTCGATTTTGTAGGTAAAGGAATTAACAGCTACGGAATCGCACTTAAAGCTAGAAAGGTGAAACAAATATGAAAATTGGAATCTTAGGTGGTGGCTTAGCCGGAGTCTCTTTGGGGTACTTCTTAAACAAGAAAAACTATGACTTTATTATTTTGGAAAAGGATTTGGAGGCTTCGGGGCTACTGAGGTCTGTTAATATTGATGGATTCATATTTGATGTAGGAGGCTCCCACATAATATTTTCAAAGGACAAGAGCATATTGAATCTTATGGTTTCAGTTCTCGAAGATAATATTGTCAAAAACAGGAGAAATGCAAAGATCTTGTATAAGGGTCGCTTCGTTAAGTACCCGTTCGAAAATGGTTTAGCGGATTTACCGGAAGAAGATAATTTTGAATGCTTGTATTACTTCGTTCAGAACCTGATTAAGAAGGAGAAGGGTGAATTGAAACCTCCAAATAACCTAAGAGAGTGGTTTTATTATACTTTTGGTAAAGGAATCGCCGAAAAATATTTAATTCCCTATAATGAAAAGATTTGGAAATATCCATTGGAGAAAATTAGCACAATATGGGTTGAAAGGGTTCCGAACCCCCCAGTAGAGGATATAATAAAATCGTCTCTTGGAATTCCAACAGAAGGTTACACACATCAATTATACTTTTATTATCCGAAGTTTGGGGGGATACAAAGCCTGATAAAGTCTTTTGAGAAGTCAATAAGAGCGAGGATTATTACTAATTTTGAAGTTAAGAATATTAGAAAGGAGGACAATAAATGGATAGTTTCAAATGGGAAGAAGGAGTTTGTATTTGATAAGTTGATCTCTACAATCCCGGTACCGGAGTTGGTTAAAGCTTTAGATGATGTTCCCAAAGAAGTCGTTGAGGCCGTAAATGATTTGAAGTTCAACTCTCTCATTACGGTTGGAATTGGGATTGATAAAGCAAGAATTAACGACTTTTCTTGGCTTTATATCCCAGATAAGGACGTCTTGCCTCATAGAGTTGGTTTTCTCTCGAACTACTCACCTTATGTAGCACCAAAGGGTAAATCTTCCGTTTTAGCTGAGATCACTTATCGAGAAGGTGATGATATCAGCAGAATGAAGAATAAAGAGGTCATAGAAAAGACTATAGAGGATCTAGACAGACTTGGAATAATTAACAAGAAAGATGTAATTTTAACGACAACCTATAAATTCAAATACGCTTACGTAATTTACGATCTAAATTACAAGAGGAACCTTAAAGTTATATTAGAGTATTTTAATGAGGTAGGGATTGATTTAGTAGGCAGATTTGCAAAATGGGCGTATTTAAACATGGACGATGTGATAAAAGAGACAAAGGATTATGTTGAAAGACGATGCCATATATACTGGAAGAGCTGAGAGGTGTTTGTAAGTCAGTTAGGGATCTTGTTCTTGCTGGTGGTGAGGGTACCAGGCTTAAGCCTTTGTCGCTTAGCTTGTATGAGCATCTCGCTCCGTTGCTAGGTAAGGCTGTGATCGAGTGCTCTATTCAGCACTTTGTTGATGCTGATGTTAGGAACACGGTGTTGTTGTCTATTGTTTAGGTTGTTTGGTTTGTGAGCGTCTCGGTGATGGTTCGAGATATGGCGCACGCTTCACCCATATCAAGCACGGGCTCCTAGACACCAAGGAGTACTCGCAACAAAACGAGAGGCACGTTAGGTGGGATGTATTGAAGATAGGAATCTCATGGCTAATAAAGGAGGGAGTGATCCTAAGTGAAAGAGACAAGAAGTGTTCACCACTAGGAGGAATGGAAACAAACTTTAAAGTATTAATATAGTTAATGCTAAACGTTACCAATCTGTTGCAATTTTATTAGTCGGTCTTTCTTTATTAAGCTACTTCCCTCACTAAGCCGCTCTCCTTCAAGGCTTTCAAGATCTTCTTGGGTCTCTCTATTAACTCTCTGATTTCTGCTTCGAGCTCACCTCTTGAGAGCTTTCTCCTTGCTAGGCCTAGCTCTATGGCTTTCTCCGCGACGGCCAGGGCTTCCCTGACGAACACTTCTGTCTTCTGCATTGATGGCATGATCCTCTCTTCGTGGAGCCCCGTCTCCTCCACGTAGTCTGCGATGGCTTTTGCTGCTGCGTAGAACATCTCGTCAACCATCTTCTTGGCCCTTACAGTTAGAGCTCCTCGGAATACTGCAGGAAAGCCTAGACTGTTGTTTATCTGGTTTGGGAAGTCGCTCCTGCCCGTAGCGACTATTTTAGCCCCGGCTTCCTTGGCTTCCCAGGGCCATATCTCGGGAACAGGATTGGCTTCTGCAAATACTATGGGATCCTTATTCATCTTCTTAATCCACTCCTTCTTTATCACGCGGGGACCCGGTCTTGATGCTACAATAACTACGTCGGCGCCTTCTAGAGCTTCTGGAATACCTCCCCGTTTCCCAGGCTGGGTTTCCGTAGCAATCCTGTACTTCCATGGATTAATTCTCTTAAGCTTATCCATGTCTTCCCTCTCCGGATGTAGTATGCCCTTACTGTCTACGACAACTATGTTCGCAGGTCTAGCGCCGAAGACTTTTAGGTACTTGTAAGTCGCCATGTTTGCTGCTCCACTACCCACTAGGACTATCTTCGTATCTTCTATCTTCCTCCCTGTGAGCTTAAGTGCATTAAGCAACCCCGCTAGCGTTACGAGTGCTGTGCCTTGCTGGTCGTCGTGCCACACGGGGATGTTAAGCTTCTCTTGGAGCCTCTCGAGGATGTAGAAGCAGTCAGGACTTCTAATGTCCTCAAGGTTTACTGCTCCAAAGCTTGGCTCTAAGGCCTTAACTATCTCTACGAACCTGTTTGGGTCTTTCTCGCGTATGACTATTGGAACCGCATCCACACCACCTAGGTACTTGAAGAGCAAGGATTTGCCCTCCATTACCGGGAGGGACGCCTCTGGACCTATGTCACCGAGACCTAGAACCCTTGTGCCGTTGCTCACAACAGCCACATAGTTCCAACGGAAGGTATACTCGAATGATAAGTCTTCACCGTACTCAACCAAGGCCTTGTGGATCCTCCTAGATGGTTCTGCAACCCCCGGCGTGTACCATATGGAGAATTCGTCGAAACTAGTCATAGGAACCTTGGGTATGACCTCGATTTTGCCAGCATAGAGTCTATGGAGTTTTTCGGCCAGAACGAACCAATTCCTCTCGTTCCCTTCTTCGGGCATATAAACCGCCTACATGAAATATGTTTCCCAGACGTTAACCCGCCATTTCTATTTTAGGCTATCTCCTTGATTATTTTTACAGTAAAGGGTACTCCTACCTCCCTAGAGATCCTTTCTAGCTCGTTGAGAACGTTTCGGTGTATAGGAATTCCTATCTTCAACCTTGTCTGCATGGTGAGCCATGCTTTCTCGCCTGGTATCCATATGTGCTCGGCTTCAGAGTGTTTCTTTAAGGACTTTATCTCATTAACCATTTTCTCAAGTCTTTCGAAGAACTCGTTGGGCTCTATGAAAGCTTCTATGTTTATGGCTGCTATGGTGTGGCCCACATTTGCTGGGCGATCGCTTATTGTGTGTCTAACATGCCAGCCCCAAGCTGCTCCAGAAAGTACTCCAGAGAATATGTCTACGAGCAACGCTATACCTGAGCCCTTATGTCCTCCGTGTTCTTCTCCCAAACCTCCAAGGGGTAGGAGGGCAGCTCTCCTCTCCCTTATCGCCTTCAATACTTCTTTAGCGTCTCCTGCTAATATTCTGCCCTTATTGTCTATAGCCCAGCCTGGCGGGATCTTCTTGCCCATCTTTGAGTAAACCTCAATCTTACCTACAGGAACTACTGAGGTGGCCCCACCAAAGAGTATGGGCGGAGAATTCTTCCGGGGAATCGCTACGGCTATAGGGTTCGTTCCTAGATATCTTACAACAGTGTTGGTGTAGGCTACTAGGGGTACAGAGTTCGATGCCGTTACTCCTATGAAGCCTTGTTCGGCTACTTTAAGCGGGTAGTACCCGGCTACGCCGAAATGATGACTATTTCTCACGAGAACAAAGCCTATACCGTATTTCTCCGCCTTTTCCACAGCCACTCTCACAGCATAGAAGGCTACGGGATGACCAAGACCATTATCCCCATCAACTAGAGCCGTGGCGCCATAGTCTCTGATAACCCTTATCTTTGGCCTGAGGTTTATTGTGCCCTTCTTTATGCCACCTACGTACCTGCCAACCCTCTGGACACCATGGCTAGAAATGCCCATGAGATCTGCTGTGACGAGGACGTCAGCAACGACCTCAGCGTGCTCCTCGAGGACTCCCAGCCCTACATAGACGTTCCTCACCCATTCCTTCAACGATTGGTGGTCAACACGTACATACTCCTCCGGGGGTATAGGCTTCTCACGCTCATAAAACTCTAAAAACAAACACACTACACCAAATAATAGGTATGCCTTAGGTTTGTTTTAAGGCTAATTTACGACACCTTCTATGAAGCTTAAAAATGATATCTAAAGAGGTTCTTGATGGACTATTTATGATAAGGGAGATGAAGTTGCCATAATAGCACTTAGAGTAGAGTGTTATTAGGAATATTTTAAATGTTCCTCGGAAGTTAATAATGTTGGAGATAGAGATGCGTATTCTGCTTACAGGTGGTGCTGGCTACATAGGTAATGTTATGGCGAGGTATTTTCTTGATAGAGGATTCGATGTTATTGTTCTTGATAGGCTGTTTTTTGGTGTTGAACCTGTTAAAGATCTTCTTGGTGAGAATAGGTATCTCCTGATACATGATGATGTTCGGTGGTTTGATCCTTCAATACTCAATGGTGTCGACGCTGTTGTTGATATGGCTGCCATAGCTAATGATCCTGCGGGCGAGTTAAACCCCGAATTTACCATGGATATTAACTACTATGGTAGAGTTAGGGTCGCTAATCTTGCTAAGAAACATGGTGTTAAGCGGTACATTTACTTCTCAACATGTAGTGTCTACGGTTATCGGGAAGGCGTTGTTGATGAAAATAGCGAACTTAAGCCCTTGACAACTTATGCTAAAGCAGCTGCTCTTGGCGAAAAAGAGGTTCTTCCTTTAGCTTCTAAAGAGTTTACAGTAACCGTTGTTAGACCCGCTACAGTCTACGGATATTCTCCTAGGCTTAGACTAGATCTTGTCGTAAACACTATGACGTTCACCATGTTTACCGAAGGAAAGGTAAAGGTATTTGGCGGTAACCAGTATAGGCCTCTTGTTCATGTGAGGGACGTAGCGAGAGCTGTGGAAATGATCATAAATGCAGAACAGGATAAAGTTAATGGTCAGATATTTAACCTTGGTTCTGATGAACAGAACTATAAAATCATAGATTTGGCTAAGGAGATCTGTAAAGCTCTTGCCAAAGACCCCAATGAAAGCATAGAGCTAAGACCTCAAGATGTCGATACACGCTCTTATAGAGTTAGCTTTGCTAAGATAAGGAATATGTTGAGGTTTAGGCCTAAGTATAGAGTTGAAGATGGTGTTCGAGAGGTGTGGAATGCGTTAGGGGAGGGAAGAGTCAAGCCATCAACTAAGAACTGGACTGTCAAGAGATACAAAGAGCTCTTGGAGAAGTATCCTGCGTCCCTAATTAAACCTATAAACATTGTTCTTCCGTAGGGATAGCCATGAAGGTTCTGTTAACAGGTGCAAGTAGTTCGCCCGGATTCAAAACTCTGATAGAGCTGGTAAACAAGGGCTACACAGTATATGCACAATACAATACACATCCTATAGAAACTCGGCATACTAATGTAGAACCTATAAAACTTGATTTGACACAATATGATCGAGTAGTGGAAACCTTCAACTCCATCAAGCCCGATGTAGTCATTCATATGGCGGCATTAGGGAACGTAGATTTATGTGAAACGGATAGGGAACAAGCTTGGAAGGTAAACGTTGAAGCAACAAGATTGTTAGCGAAGCTAGTTTCAAAACACGGTGCCATGATGCTTTACCTGTCAACAGACTATGTATTTGATGGGGAAAGAGGTATATATAGTGAAGAAGACGTTCCCGACCCCGTTAATTTCTATGGACTCACCAAGTTTGTGGCTGAAGAGATAGTTAAAAGCTTAGTTGAGAAACATATTATTGTCCGCTCAAGTGCCATCTTCGGCTTAGGTATGGGTAGAAAAAACTTCGGTAAGTTCCTAGTAGAGGCTTTGAGCAAAGGTCAGAAAGTTAAAGCTATTGTTGATCAATGGCTTTCACCGACACTCAACACCTTGTTAGCAAAGGCTATTATGGAGCTTTTGGAGAAGGAGATTTATGGTCTCTTTCATATTGCTGGTGAACGTGTTAGCAGATACGACTTCGCCATAAAGTTAGCTAAGAGGTTTGGGTTCAATGAGAACCTAGTGGAACCTGCGAAGATGAGTGACTTTAAATGGATTGCTAAAAGACCCAGAGATTCGAGCTTAGACTGTTCAAAAGCTAAAAGCTTCTTATCTACAAACTTTGACTCTCTCGATAATTCACTAGAGCTTCTATATAGTGAATGGATTGCGATGAAAAAGATTCAGGAGTTACGGAACTGTGAAAGTTCAGGGTTTGGTTCTTGTTGCTGGTGAAGGTACTAGATTAAGACCGTTAACTTTTACCATACCCAAACCTTTAATACCAATACTTGGGAAGCCTATTGTTGTACGCATCGTGGAAATGCTTAGGAACAGTGGTATTCGAAATCTTGCCTTTGTAGTTGGGTATCTTGGTCAGTTATTTAAAGAGGTTCTTTCAGATGGTAGACATTTAGACGTATCGATACGCTACGTTGTACAACTCCGAAGGCTTGGAATAGCCCATGCCATACATAGAGCCATTGAGGAGAAAGCGATAGATAGACCTTTCATAGTTTATCTGGGAGATAACTTCTTCGAGGAAGGGATAGAGAGATTTGTCAAGGAGTTTATGGAGAATGAATATGATGTATTCATAGTTCTCACCAAAACCAAGGATCCAACACGTTTTGGCTACGTAGTACTTGAAAATGGCCGTGTTAAGAAGCTCATCGAGAAACCTAAACAGCCACCTCCAGGAGGCTATACATTGGCAGGATTCTACGCCTTCAGAGATCCCGACCTTGTCGAAAAAGCCTTCAAGACGCTGAAACCATCATGGAGGGGCGAATACGAGATTACCGAGCTTATTCAGTGGTTTATTGACAAAGGATACAGAATCGGGTACATAACCACATATGGTTGGTGGAAAGATATGGGAACACCTGAAGATCTTCTCGACCTCACGTACCTCATGCTTGACAAAATATCTACTAAAATAGAAGGAGACGTACGCGGAGATGTTAGAGGTCGTGTAGTGGTAAAGAAAGGAGCCGTCATTGAAGGAACAATATTTGGACCTGCTTACATAGGTAATGATGCTTACATATCGAAGAATACTCTGATAGAACATTACATCGATGTAGAGAGTAGAGCAAAAATAGAAGGAGGTTCATTAACACGATGCTTAATTCTCGAAGAAGCTATGCTAAAGTTAGATAGAGCTAGACTAATTGACAGCATAATAGGTTCTAGATCCTATGTAGAGCTTGTGGAAGGAGACTACTCATTAATAATAGGGGAACGGAATAGAATAATAAGAAGCCGATGATCCGCATAAAGTAAACCTTGAATTGCTTAGCCTACATATTTTAGTGGAACATAACCTAATTCTAAAATACTTGGATTCCTACATATCTACGTCGGGACACTCCGATGCCCTTTGAACAGTTTAAACGACTCGAGATACCCGATGTAATCCTTACAAAATACAAGGTATTCGAAGACATACGGGGATTCTTTGCAGAGCTATATAAGAGAACAGACTTTCTAGCCAATGGTGTTCCTTACGATTTTGTACAAGTAAACCTAAGCTATTCGAAACCAGGAGTTGTCCGAGGTCTACATTATCAGCTAAGACCCTATGAACAGGGTAAGCTTGTATATGTTGTTAAAGGAAAGGTATTTGATGTGGCTGTAGACATAAGAAAGGGTTCGCCATGGTACGGAAAATATGTTGCAGTAACCCTAGAACCCGGAATAGCACTATGGATACCGCCAGGATTTGCACACGGTTTTCAAGCACTAGAAGAAACATTGTTCCTCTATTTAGTCACTAAGGAATACGCGCCAGAATATGAGAGATGCATTAAGTGGGATGACTCTGAAATAGGGATTCCATGGCCAATTAAAGAGAGGGTAATCCTAAGCGAGAAAGATGAGAAGTGCCCGCCATTAAGAGTTGCCGAAACAAACTTTGAATACTAATCTCTAGCCAAGATATTCCATTGGTTCGCCATAGCTCACTAAACTACGTATCAACAACTATACGAGTAGAGATGTAGGTCTGTGGCTATGTAGTTGATGAGGTATAGGCATTTCTATAGTCACTACGACGTATAAACAGTTTTGAACACGCTCATACACTTATTGAATGTATCCGATATCTTCGGATTTCATCTTCGAAGATCATTCATTATTATAGCCCGTTCCCCATCTGTTGAAACGCATTAAGATTCTTATAAGTAAGCTAGTAGATTCATCCTTGCCAAGGAGGTGGTTGGAAGATTTAATGCAAAATAGTGCTTATACTTTGGCTGTAACTCATAAGGATAAACATCTATTACAAGGACAATCCAGTCATTTACAACCATGCTGTCTCTGCATATACTGCTTGATGGAGGGTATGTAACAAACGTGTTTATTGCTGTCTCTCTATTATGGAGTACATGGTTTGCTCTAGTGTTTCGGCTACTTTACTCCAGCTATGTCTTTTTGCATGTTCTAGTCCTTTCTTGATCATAGTTTCTACGTCGACCTCCCCTTTGTATATTGATGTTATTGCTTTGGCTAGTGCTTGTGGGTTTTCTGGTTCCACTATTAGGGCTTTATCTTTGGATATTACGCCTGTTAGTTCGAAGACTTTGCTGGCTACTATGGGTTTCCCGTAGGCTAGTGCTTCAAGTACTGCTAGTCCGTATCCTTCTTCTCCTCTGGAGGGGAATATGCATACGTCAGCTAGCCTATAGTAGGGATCCATGTCCTTAACATTTACCTTAACTACAACTTTGTCTCCGAATTTTCTTGCTGATTCCTTTATTTTTCTAAGGTATTTTTCGTAACCTGGGCTAAGCCCTCCTATAAGCCATAGTTTAGCATTAGGTATTTCCTCTACAACATATTTGAATGCTTCTAGAGCTATGTCGTGGCCTTTGTTTGGTGCGAATCTTCCGGGCAATAGTATGTCGAAGTAATTGTTTTCAACAAAAGTTTTTTCGAAAGGACCTTCTACTCCCTCAAAACCCAACACCAATACTTTATCGCTAATGTTGACATCTGCTATTGTTTTTAAGTCCTCTAAAACCGATTTGGACGGAACCACTATTTTCTTAGATTTACCTATTACAGCCTTCACTATGAGCTTTTTAACGTAGCTCATTAGGTTTTTTCTAGAAATAAATCCTACATCATGTATTATCGTTATTACAGGCTTATTCCTTAGCAGTAACGGTGCTATTTCACCCCAATAATTATTTACCAGCACTACGTCGGCTGGAATTTTTGAAGTCCTTCTAGCAGCCCACAATGAGAATTTAACGCTGTTAAGTGTTGAAAGGCTTTTTAACCCCATGCTGTAGACAGTGTATTCTCTATGTGTTTCGCTTGAACCTACACTGGTGAGCACAACTACGTCATGTTTATTTGCTAGCTCCTTCACTACGCTGAACATGAACTTTTCAGCACCACCATATACGTGAGGCCACCATCCGCGTGAAATCACCACTATTTTCAACATACCATTAACACCCAATACTTAGTTAGCACTTCACGCTTATGTCTTAAAGTAAGGGTTTGACTACTTTTAGGTGCTAAGCTTCATTAAAGCTATTGGTTTTCTGTAGTATATTAGAGCTACTTCGCTGGACACTATTACACTTAGGGACCTATTGTATTTACTCTTTAACATTGCTTATCATTAATTATGATTTGTGGATATGCTAAATACTTATGTTTAATGTGTGCAGTAAATCTTATCGCTTAAATGTAGTCAACTAATCTTTGAGGACATAGAGGGAGGGTGTGTTGGTTGGTTAGGGTTGTTGTTACTGCTAGTGGTGGTGGTCATACTGGTTATGCTGTTGCTCTTGCTCAGAGGCTTCATGGTAGGGCTGATTTATTGTTCATTATTCCGAAGGGTGA
>Ga0180301_10000301_pt1 | contig 38110 bp, 33 predicted proteins | sample GuaBasSediGuay16_FD_121797 | JGI IMG/M metagenome (GOLD analysis project Ga0180301, IMG submission 121797) | Subseafloor sediment microbial communities from Guaymas Basin, Gulf of California, Mexico - Guay16, Core 4569-2, 12-15 cm | ecosystem: Environmental > Aquatic > Marine > Hydrothermal... | reverse complement strand
GCAAATCTTTTTAGAGAAATGGGGGTGGGCCAAGGGGACTGTATCGCCATCCTGCACCAAAACAGCCATGAGTTTCTGGAGACCTACTTTGCTGCAGCTCAAATCGGTGCCATTCTCAACCCACTTAACTTTAGGCTCTCCCCAGCGGAACTGGCCTTTATTCTAAAAGACTCCGGCGCCTCTGTACTCATTGTCGCTTCTCGTTTCAGCGACACGGTGGCCGCCTTGCCCAAACACAAGGTAGCATTGACCAAGGTAATTCTTACGGGCAACCAAAAAAGGGAACTCCCTTATAGGACCCTGGCATATGAAGAAGGTATCCAGGGCCAAATTTCAACACCTCCCTCCGTACCCCAAATAGATGACGACCATATCGCCCATCTCTATTATACCAGTGGTACTACTGGCAGGCCCAAAGGGGTCATGCTCTCTCACAAGAACGTCTGCACTCATGCCCTGGCCGCCATTGCTGAACTGGGAATCAGGGATACGGACATATGGGTTCACGTGGCACCCTTGTTTCACCTGGCCGATGCATGGGCAACCTTTGCATTGACCTGGGTGGGAGGCAGGCATGTGACCGTGCCCGAGTTCAAGTCTGAGGCTATTCTGGCCACAATGGAAAGGGAAAGGGTCACCATAACCAACATGATTCCAACCATGCTCAATCTTCTTGTGAATACGCCCGGAGTGGAGGGCTACGATTTTTCCTTCCTTCGTGTACTCCTGAGCGGTGGAGCCCCTATAGCCCCTGATGTGGTCAGGCGGATCATAGAGACGTTTCGATGCGATTATATCCAGACCTACGGTATGACCGAAACTAGTCCCTACCTGACCCTTTCCAAGCTCAAGGAAAATCTGCTGAGCCTTCCGGAAGAGGAACAGTTCAACTACAAGGCAAAAACAGGTCGCCCCTTTTTGGGCGTACTACTAAAGGTGGTGAGAAAAGATGGTAGAGAGGTCGCCCCCGATGGGAAGGAAGTGGGTGAAATCGTCGTAAAAGGGGACATTGTTACCCCCGGATACTGGAATAACCCCGAAGAAACTGCCAAGGCTATAAAGGATGGGTGGCTTCATACCGGTGATATGGCGGTTCTGGACAAGGAAGGGTATGTCAACATTGTGGATCGAAAGAAGGACATGATCATCACCGGTGGGGAGAACGTGTATTCCGTGGAGGTAGAAAATGTCCTCTATAAGCACCCTGCGGTGCTGGAGGCAGCAGTCATTGGAGTACCTGATCCTAAATGGGGAGAGGCGGTGAAGGCCGTAGTGGTTTTGAAAGACGGTCAGAGCACCACGGAAGAGGAAATCATCTCCTTTTGCAAGGAAAGAATAGCACACTATAAGGCCCCTAAATCAGTTGACTTTGTATCTGAACTTCCCAAAACGGGGTCAGGTAAGATCTACAAGAAAGGGCTAAAGGAGCAATACTGGAAGATATAAAGCTTTTCTACTCTCATTAAAACCCGGTACAAGGAGGTTTATCATGAAGAATTTATACAGGTTTGCAGTTTTGTTTGCGTTTCTAGCGGTACTTGCTTTCACCACCACTTCTGTGGCAGTGGACAAGATTGTAATTGGCCACCCTGCCTGCCTGTCGGGAAAATATGCCAAAGCGGGTGAGCAGGCTGTTGGAGGCATAAAGGCATGTGTGGACTGGGTAAATAATGTCTACGGTGGGGTAAGCATTGGGGGCAAGAAGGTTCCTCTAGTTTATAAGTATTATGACTGCGAATCCAAAAAAGAGGCGGTAACAAGCCTCATAGCACGACTGATCAATAGCGATAAGGTTCAGGTGGTGTTTGCCCCCTATAGCTCAGGCCTGACTTTAAGGGGAGCCCCGGTAGCCGAGAGCCGTAAAATGCTTTATATGGATCACGGAGGTGCCAACAACAAGATATTCCAGCAGGGTTTCAAATATGTGGTACAGACCATCGGACCTGCCACCAGGTATCATGAGGGAACTCTGAATATGATCCACAAAGTGGACCCATCTGCAAAAAAGGTGGCTCTCGCATATGAGGACAGTGAATTTGCGAAAATGGTTATGGTGGGTGCTGAAAAACGTGCAAAGGAGCTGGGCTTTGATGTGGTATTCAAACGGACTTATCCCAAAGGGGTGACGGATTTGACCCCGCTTCTTTCCGCTATGAAAGCAGCCCGTCCGGACTTCGTGTTAGGTGGCGGTCATTTTGAGGACGGACAGCTTTTTAACCGTCAGATGGCTGATCTTGATATCAACGTAAAGGCCCTTTCTCTGATCGCTGCGGCGACTTTGCCCGCATTCTATAAAGCCTTAACCACCATGGCCGAAGGTGTCATGGGGCCCTCCCACTGGGAGTATGGAGTTAAGTACTGCAAGGCCGAAGCCAAAAGGATAGGAATGATTTGGGTTGGACCTTCCCAGGACGAATTTGTTCGCCTATTCAAAAAGGCTCTGGGAAAGGATATTATTCCGGACTATCATGCGGCTGAAGCGGGTGCCCAGGTGCTGGCTTATGTCCTTGCGGTGGAAAAGTCCAATTCTACAAACTCGGACAAGGTTAGAAAGGCCCTCGGTGAGCTCAAGTTCATGTCCTTTTATGGCGGATGGGATATTGACGAAACAGGCTTACAGATAGGCCATTCCATGGTCGATGTACAATGGCAGGGCGGCAAACGTGTAATAGTCTGGCCCGAAGAGGCCCAAACAGGGAAGCTCTATTATCCAATGCCGACCTTTAAAGAAAAAGCCAAAGGCAAACTAGCTATACCCTGATCCGCTGCCATACCCAGTGCCTTTCATTTTTCACTCCTCCCGGCGGAATTATTTCCGGGGGGAGTAATTTCAAGATTCTTGGAGTCCCCAGATGGTATTAGAACAGCTTACAGGAAATCTTCTGCAAGGCCTGGTGCTTGGGGCCGTTTATGGAATGGCCACTATGGGCCTGTCCCTTATTTTTGGTGTGTTAAAGGTGGTAAATGTAGGCCATGGGGCCTTTATAATGGTGGGCGCCTTTGTGACCCTTTGGGCCTTTACTACATTAGGGATGCCACCCCTTGTTGCGATCCCTTTGGCCTTTCTTATAGGGATGGGGCTGGGGTTCGTGTTTTATTACTCGGCCATTAAGAGATTGATTAAGGCTCCTGAGTTGGCCTCTCTCCTTGCCACATTCTCCATAGGTATATTGCTTGAAGAAATCGTAAAATTGATTTTTGGCTCCGAATTCAGAGGATACAACTGGGTGGTACCCAAAATCGACCTTGGTGTAACAGTATTGCCCATGTCAAAGCTCTATGCATTCATCGGCAGCATTATCATCGCCCTCCTTCTCTATCTTTGGTTCAACAAGACGCGTGCTGGCACAGCCATGCGAAGTGTCGTGGAGGATACTGAGGGGGCAAGAGTTTGTGGCGTCAATGTGGGCTGGGTTTATGCCAATAGTTTCGCCATTGGTATTGGCCTTACAGTGGCAAGTGGCGTTTTACTAACCATGTTCATACCAGTGGGAATTAACCCTTATATGGGAGGGGGGTATACCCTTAAGGCCTTCGTGATCGCGGTGCTTGGAGGGCTCTCTTCACCTTATGGAGCCTTCTTTGGTGGACTTGTCTTTGGCCTTATCGAAAATGGCTCCTATACCCTCTTTGCATTAATCCCCGGGGTTGAGCCATTTGCACTTACCAGGTTCCTCTCTTTTGTAATGTTGCTGATCATCCTTTTGATAAGACCAACCGGTTTACTGAAAGCGAAGTGAAGACCATGAGAAAACAATCTGCTAAGTACAGCCCTTTTATCCCCGTACTTACTATTTATGTCCTCATATTCCTTATCGGAAAAGGGGTCTCGGGGATGTGGCAAGTTATGGCCATGTTGACCTTTTACTGCGCCTTGGGTCAGGCCTTTAACATCTTTCTTGGGATGACGGGCTATGTGGATTTTGGCTATGTGGCATTTATGGGCGTCGGCACCTATGGGATGGCCCTGACAATAACCCATTTGGCAGAGCGGGGTATTACTGGACCGGCCGTGATCGTCTTGGGAATGCTTTTAGCCCTGTTGTTCCCCACTCTTCTGTCCATGGCAGTTGGCGCAGTGGCCCTCAGACTCAGGGGCGCATATTTCGCCATAGCTACCATAGGAGTAAATGAAGGGTTCAGATATCTCATTGAGGGGGCCAAGATCTGGAACGGGTCCGAGGGCATCATTTTCATGTCCGAGCTTAACCGGGTATTGGGCAGGGAGGCTGCCAGCTCCCTGTCAACTTTCTGGTCCGATGTTTTCCTTTTTGTTATAGCCACCCTTGCTGCCCTTGTAACCCTTTACTTCATGCGTACCAGGATAGGATATGCTCTTACCGCCCTTAGGGAAGATGAGGACGCGGCAAAGGTCATGGGAATCAATGTGACCAAGTACAAGATCATGGCCTTCATCACCAGCGCGTGCTTCGCCGGATTGGTGGGTGCCGCATCCTGGGCACTTAAAACACCATATGTGTTTCCGCCGGAAGTATTTGAAATCCATTATACTATTGAAGCAATTATTATTGTCCTTCTCGGGGGCGCCGGCACCCTTCTAGGTCCAGTAATCGGCGGGCTCATCTATGGGCTGTCCAAATACTACCTTTCTATTTTTCTGCCCGGCTTTCAATTACTGATATTTGCTCCTATTATAATTATTATAATCGTGGCATTCCCTGAGGGAATAATGGGTATGGTAAAAGAAAAGGCCAAGGGATCGTCCCTTGCTCGCTTTATTGTATAGGTGTTGTTATGTCATTACTTAGGCTTGAAAATGTGACAAAGCGGTTTGGCGGCCTTGTAGCAGTTGATAGAGTATCTCTTACGATAAACGAGGGAGAACGCGTTGGTATTGTTGGGCCCAATGGAAGTGGAAAAACCACCCTCTTCAATCTGATAAATGGTGTTTACATTCCAGACGAAGGGAGAGTCATCTTCAACGGCCAAGACATTACCCGGCTCCCCCCCTATAAAAGGGCGCCTTTAGGGGTGGGCCGGACATTCCAAATTCCCAGGCCATTTGCTTCGGCCACGGTCAGGGAAAATGTAGCAGTTGGTGCCATGTTCGGGACCATGGGTGGGCAACTGAGTGTGGATCAATGCTTGGACATGGCAGACCGATATATCAAACTCATGGGCCTTGAAGCTCATTCTGAAAAACCCGCAGGGAGTCTTACCCCTGTGGAAAAAAAACTGATGGAAATTGCAAGGGCTCTAGCCATGAAGCCACGGTTGCTCCTAATGGACGAGGCTATGGCTGGCATGCATCCTAAAGACATAGACAAAATGGTACAACTCATTAAGGACGTCTCCGATAAAGAAAACATTGCCGTGGTTGCCATGGTGGAGCATATTATGCGGGCCGTGGTAGGTCTTGTGGAAAGGGTGGTTGTACTGCATCAGGGATCCAAGCTGGTGGATTCAGCAACAAAAGAAGCTTTGGAAGATCCAAAGGTAGTGGAAGTTTACTTGGGTCATCCGCCGGAGGAATAAAGAATGTTGCACGTAAAAGAATTGGAATCGGGTTACGGCCCCATGCAGGTGTTATGGAAGCCAAGCCTGAATGTGAAAGAGGGATCCATTACTTCCTTGCTGGGGCCTAATGGCGTTGGAAAAAGCACCTTCCTCATGACGGTGTTTGGCTCTGTGCAACCCTGGGCTGGACAAATCATTTACGATGGAGAAGATGTAACCCAATTGCCAACCCATATAAAAGTTGATAAAGGACTTACCCTAGTTCCAGAAGGGAAGCATCTTTTTGCAGGGATGACTGTGTATGAAAATCTTATCATGGGTGCTTACTTGAAACGAGCCCAGCAACACAAAGAGGAATCTCTTCAATTGGTTTACACATTGTTCCCTCGACTCAAGGAGAGAAGTAGACAGATGGCTGGATCTCTCAGTGGAGGGGAACAACAAATGGTTACTATCGCCCGGGCCCTTATGACTAAGCCAAAAATGATCATGCTTGATGAACCGAGCCAAGGGCTTGCTCCCCTTTTGGTCAAGCAGGTCTTTGATACAATCGAAAAAATGAGAGCCCAGATGGGCCTGACAATATTGCTCGTGGAACAAAATGCCGACGCTTCATTAGGGGCTGCAGATTACGTGTACGTTATGCACGAGGGGAAAATTAAAGCCGAAGGCACTCCCCAAGAAATCAAGAGTTCGGATGAAATAAGAGAGGCCTATCTGGGGCTATAGCAGCTTATTCTGTTCCCACATACACTGGCCTGAACCTGTCTTCATTCCACTCAAGTGCCTGTCTTATCTGCATAAGCATTCTTTCTTTGTCTTTTGGCATCTTACCTGAGACATCTATATAATTGGTATAGTGGTCACTGTGTATCTCTGAAGTCACCTCTAAATTCTCCACAATCCTTTGAGTCTCCTTCAGCACCTGATGCGGGGATAGGACCTGAAATCTTCCTTTCCTGATCTCATGTAAAAGCAAGGTATTTATCTTGGGGAGGAATGTCCTGAAACGGATGAAATCCGGATCAATGGCATTCAAGGCCCTAGCCGTGGCCACGGCGTGATGTTCTGACCTCTCCACTCCACCTATACCCAAAATCACATACTCGCTCAGCTCTATGCCAGCCTCCTTTACCCAAAGGCCTGCCTCTATCTGCTGAGAAGCGGTGGTGCCTTTCTTGATTCGCCTTAAGACCTCGTCGTCGCCGCTTTCCAGCCCCACATGGATGCGCGTCAATCCGCTCTCCTTCAATCGGATCAGATTTTGGAGTCCCTTTTGATGAATATATTTGGATGAGCCGTAAACCGTTATCCTTTTAAGGCCGGGAAATACTCTATGGGCATAAGCGCATATCTCGGCCAGTTCATGGGTTGGCATAGCAATGGTGTTGCCTGCCGGGAAAAAGAGGGTCTTTATTGTGTCTCCATAAATCCTCTTGGCTTCATCCAAATCCTCCTTGATCTCCCTCACAGGTCTCACTCTAAAAGGTGGGCCCTTTTTGTATACCATACAAAATGTGCACTTATTGTGGGGACAGCCCACCGTCGCCTGGATAAGGAGACTGTCTGCCTCACTAGGAGGCCTATATATGGGACCTTCATACCGCATACATTCAGGTATTTAGGGGTTTAGGCTGGTGGCATCTATTTTGCATCTTTACATTAAGTGAAGTCAACAGATTTGCCAGAAGCCAGATTAATATCGGGCAACTGAGAAAATTATTGGAGAAAATGCCCCCCCTTTTTGCGCAAACACGGTGTGAACTCGATCATGACAAAGGAATCTGAGAGGCCACTATTGGAGAAGCTGGAGGCAGGCTATGGACTCCCCGTGCTCTCGCCGGTAGCCGTAAAACTGGTGGAACTAGCCTCTGATGAGTGCAGCTCGGCCCAGGATCTGGTCAAGGTGATTGAGAAAGACCCACCTCTGGCCTTGCGACTGGTAAGGCTTGCCAATAGTGCCTTTTTTAATCCCAGGGTGCCCATAACCAGCTTAACGCAGGCCGTGATGCGCATCGGCTTTGACCGACTCAGGATAATGGCCCTGTCCATTTCCCTTCGCGAGACCTTCCCTCTAGGGAGGGTCGGGCCCCTGGACTATGAAAAATTCTGGAAGGTATCCCTTTATCGCGCCATAATTTCCAAATCCCTGGCCCCCTATTGTAAGTCAGTAGATCCCGAAGAGGCCTTTGTCGCAGGACTTATCATGGAGATAGGGCTACTAATCCTATTCGATATCTTCATAAAAGGCAAAATGGAAGATGTAAGCCTAAATTTGGAGCCCCTGGAGGACCTGCTCGCCTGGGAACGTGAGCAATTCGGCGTAGATCATAGGGAAGTGGGCATCTGTGCCCTGACCTATTGGAAATTCCCCAAATCCATTATCCAATGCCAATGTCCTCAAGCCCCAGAGCAATTGGAGACAATCTCTAACGACCTATGCAAGATATTAGAGCTGGCCAGAATCTGCTCTCAGGTCCTGTTCCAGGAAGGAAGCGGGTTTAATACCATATTCCGGCAAGGTAAAAAAATACTCGGTTTGGACCACAGCGTCATGAACATGATAATCCTGAGCGCCTTTGATCAAGTGGACCAATTAGCATCAGAACTCAATCTGGAAATGCATCGGGAGAGGGATCTATTAGGACTTATGGAAAAGGCAAACAAGGCCCTTAGCCAAATCTCAGAACGGATTGCACAGGGCTATGAAAAAGATGGGCCCAGATCTCTGCCCACACTACAAGGGATCGCACAAGACCATACCGTAGCCAATACGCTCCAGGCAGTGGCCCACGAAATCCGAAATCCTCTCACAGCAGTGGGAGGATTTGCGCGCAAGCTGGCCTCAATGCTGGATCCTCATTCAGAGGAAGGGAAATATATAAATGTCATCTTGGACGAGGCATTACGGTTGGAAAAACTGCTTTCACAAATGACCCAGGACCAATATCCCCCCTGCCCTCCTAGCTAATCAGTTCCTTGGAGCCGCCCTAGGCCAAAATTTCTACCAGGGCCCTTGTGAGATCTTTGAGCCTAAATGGTTTTTGAATAAAACCCGCACAGCCCAAGTCCATAAGCTCTTGCGCCTCGCCATCAAGACTATACCCGCTCGACAACAGCACCCTCACATTGGGATCCATCTCCTTGAGCCTCTTGAAGACCTCTTTTCCACTCATCTTGGGCATGACCATATCCAGCAATACCACATCAATGTGATCCTTATGTTCTCTAAAAATCTCTACGGCCTCACTGCCATTGGATGCCACATAGGTATTGTACCCAAGGGCCTCCAAAAGTTCTTTGCCCACCTCGGCAATGTGCTTTTCATCGTCAACCAGGAGAACAGTTGCTTGTGTTTTTTTGATCATTTCGTTTGCCTTTTTTTGAGGTCGTGCCTGTTTTTTGGACGCGGGGAGATATATCTTGAATGTCGCGCCATGCCCCTTCTTGGATTCCACATCAATATAACCACCATGGCCCTTGATGATGCCATATGCTGAGGCAAGACCAAGCCCTGTGCCGTGGCCCATCTCTTTGGTAGTAAAGAAGGGATCAAAAATCCTTTCTTGTGTCTTCTCGTCCATTCCTATACCCGTATCACGAATGCTTAGCAAGACATAGTTTCCCGGCTTTCCTCTATACACCCTACCTTCCAGTTCTTTGTGGGTCGTATTTCTGGTACTGATAAACAGGTCCCCTCCGCCTGGCATGGCCTGCCATGCATTAACGTAAATATTAAATAGGACCTGCTCAATTTGTGTCTTATCCGCATCAACCAGCCAAAGATCCGGAGACAGATCATGATGGATAGTAATTTGCTTCTTGGTGCGGCCAAAGGTCTCTGAGGTCTCCCTAACTATCTCATTTACGTCCAGGGCCTCTACCTCATAGCGGCCATGCCGCGCATAGCCTAGGAGTTGACTTGTTAGCTTGCTTCCACTTTGAATCTGTTCCTCTATGTTTTTAAGCCTGTGGTAGTGGGGATGTTCCTCGTCTGTCTCAAGCAGCATAAGAGAGACGTTGCCTTGGATGCCCATGAGAAGGTTATTGAAGTCATGGGCAATGCCACCAGCAAGAGTTCCGATGGCCTCCATCTTTTGTGCCTGTTGGAGCTGTGCCTGGAGCTTTTTCCTCTCCGATATATCACGAATAACTACCAGCATCCCCACAGGGTTTCCATTGGGATCTGTATACCTTGATGCGCTAATGCTTACATCGAGCAGGTGCCCATCCTTGGTAAGCCTCTTCGTCTCAAACCCATGACATGGTGTGCCTTTTTCCACCAGTGCCTTTATAACGGCCATGGTGGCCTCTTTCTCTGAATCAGGTAGAAAAGGAATCCGCTTCCCTTTAACATCATCCAGGGTCCATCCGAACATTTCGGTAAATGTGGGGCTAACGAACTCGGCCCTCCCCTCCAGGTCATATAGCACAATGGCATCTGCTGAGGATTGGAGTAATGAGCGATACAACTCCTGAGCCCTATTGGCCTCATCGTAGAGTGCACGATACCGTTTCTCGCTCTCCCTTAGCTTCTCCTCAGCCTTTGCCCTAGCAGTGATATCCTCATAGGTCATTAGTTTCCTAGAATGCCCGAATGCCGTGTTTATGAAGTGGACGATTTTTTCCTCCCCATTCTTGCATCGTACCGGGAAGACCCGCTCTTTCATGACCCCGGTTTCTTTGAGCTCTGCAGTATCTTTTTCCCATGTCGAGATTACTTGCTCTCGAAGCTGAGAGTCCGGGTAGGCCTTTTCAAACCATGTACCCTTGTTGGGTACGTCCTCCAGGGTATATCCAAACAACTTGACAAATTGAGGATTTACATACTCAAAGGTGCCATCATCCTTCATAATGGACACCCCAAAAGGCGCATCCTCCACCAGCTTTCTGAAACGCGCCTCACTTTCCTTGAGAGATGTCTCTGCCTCTTCCCGGGACCTCTCTACCTTGATCCCCTCCCTGATCACATAAAGCATGAGCAGGCCCACCAGGCCGAGGATACCCAAGGAGATGTAGAGCAGCTTTCTGCTCATAGCACCTATTTCGGCCTTGGCATCCTCAATATAGATCCCTGTCCCCACAATCCAGCCCCATGGCTTGAATCCCTTTACAAATGAGACCTTTGGAACAATACGGTTGGGATCATCCTTCCATTGCCACATGTAATCCACATATCCTTGGCCCTTTTCCTTCACCACCTTCAAAAATTCTCTAATAAGGTATTTACCGTTTTCATCTTGCAAATCTATAACGTTCTTACCCTCAAGGTCCTTTCGGTAGGGGTGCATAATCATCTTGCCGTGAATATCGTTTATCCAAAAATAGTCCTTCATTTCCGGGCCATAGCGCAGGGACCGGATCCGCTCCCTGGCCTTCCGCTGGGCTTCCTCTAAACTCACGCCTCCTTCCCTTACCTGTCTTTCGTAAACAGAAAGGCCGTTGCATACCAGTTCCACCATCTCCTTGATCGTGTGGCGTTTGGCGCCCATAATGGAATTCTTGAACGAGGGAAAAATGCCGAAGGTAATGAAGAGGACAAAGAGGAGAAAGGAAAAAAATGCGGGTAGAACGATTCGAAATGCCTCTTTGTGCCTTATTCCCTTGAAACTGCTCACGTCATTCATCATATAATCCTTCCCTATCCCGGCCGGGAATGTTCCAGCATAAAGATTCCGCAATATGTCTTAGAAAGCAAAACCCTTGCCAAAAAGCAGGATTCCCAGATCCATGTCTTGAGATGAGGCTATGGTGCCCTCTATAAAACCATTACCGTGATGAAAGCCTTGGGCAATAGTGGTTGCCCACATCCTGATCAGGCTCTGGAGAAGGCTTCATTAGAACGAATCAACAAGACTCATGCGGCGGTCTCCGCCAAAACGAGCCAGTAAAGAATCCATGAAAACAAAAGATTAACACCTTGGGGGAGGTTTCGGGTTTCGTCAGTGCATTGACGCTATCTGACCGTTTTTTGGCAAACAATTCAGCTAATCTCAACCCCGAGGAATTCCCAGTGTCTACAGAATCCCATGTGGGTTCTGTTCAAGATTTATCATCCTCGGATAAGAATATGCAATACTTGGCCTTCGAACCAAGAGACATGGAATTAGGAAATCAGGCACCAGGAAAATTAGCCTGAAGGCTGACAGCTTAATATTCCGGCCCCTGAGGTCTCCGTCCAAATATCTCTATCTCCGATTCATGAATAGGGACTAGATAGGCTGTATTGGGTTACTCGGCCAACGCCCATTTTCCATCTTTTACCACAACCATAACAAAGGAATCTATGGAAAGGCCGTTATGATCCAGGGGCGAGAAGTTGAAGACACCGTGCTGGCCCACAAAGCCCCGACGAAATTCCAGGTGCTCCCGGATCTTGGGCCTGATAGGCCCCACTGTTTTCAAGGCATCCACCAGCAAAGAAAAGGCGTCCCAGGCATGGCCCCCAAAGGAGGAAATCTCCTCCCCATATCTCTCCCTAAAGGCCTTCCGGTAGGCCATAATCACCTGCTTTTGGGGATGATTTTCGGGCAAAAGGGGACCAACCATGCATGGCCCGAGGGGACAAAAAACACCTTCTCCAGCATTTCCGGCAAGCGCAATGTTCCGGGGACTGCCAAAGCCATGGCTTTGATAAAACGGAATCACACTCAGGCCCATTTCCCTCCAATGATAAAGGGCGATTATCTGGGTCGGCCCCACAGACCAGTTAATGATTCCATCACAACTTAGTTGTTTAATCTTTCTGAATTCCTTTACCATTGAGGTCTGTCTCGGGCCGTAGGTCTCTTGGGCCACAATGCTCATGCCAAAGCCAGGAGCCAAACGGGTCAGCTCTTCTCTTCCTGACTCACCAAATTCCGTTTTGGCGGTCAAAATCGCAATCCTGCTTATACCCCTTTTTTTCATGTGGGTGTATATACGAAGCACGGCAAGGCTATCGGATTGAGGAGTCTTGAAAATCCACTTATACTGCTCCCCTGCTTCTCGATTGGCCGTTACAATCTTGTAGCTAGCAGCACAAGAAATCAAGGGCACCTCTGAGGCCTCGGCAATGGGAAACACTGCCAAAGACGTCCCACTCAAAGAAGGACCTATAATGGCCAAGACATCCTCTTCTTCTATAAGCCTTTTAACACCCTCCGCGGCCATCTTTTTCTTGCTGCCATCGTCTAATATGATAAGCTTAATGGGGTGTCCGTGGATACCCCCTCTGCTATTAACCTGTTCCACCAGCATTTCTATTGTTTTCTTTTCCGGAATACCCAATAGGGCGCCACGGCCGCTCAGGGAAAGTATTGCACCTATTTTATAAGGCGTCTGGGCAGAACCCGAATACCCAAGACTCGTGAAGAGACAAAGTGCCACCACAAGCAAAAACAGCAGTGTTTTCTTCATCATCCTATCCTCCTTGAGTTTTTCTGGGAAACCCAGACACCAAATCTACCAAGCAACACTATGGGCTGAAAATTCTATTGACTGCTGGCAAGCAGGTCCAAAAAAATCTCTTCTTTTGGGCTATTTATATGATTTATTCCACCAAGTCAACTAGATCTACCGAGGGGCCAAGCACGCTTGTGAAAATTGTGACAAAGCCCTTGACAAAGGAGCCCGCTTTCCTATAAAAGCCGTACCTGCGTATCTTTGAACTGTCTACATTTCACGGTATCGCACAAAGGCTGCGAGTGTTGTAGGTGTATGAACAGGTGAATCTATTATGAAGAAGGGAAAAAAACCAAAGGGAATCCCACTACCCAGTGCTACCATATCCCTGCCTAGACCGTTAAAGGCTGACATCCGACCCAACAAACTCGTGTTTCCCCTTACCTCTAGGTGGGGGAATCTCACACCAGCAGTAAAATCAGGGGATGACATTTCCGAAGGCCAGCTCTTGGCCATGGATAGCCGAGGGGTAGCGCCCCCTATATTTTCTCCTTGCTCTGGGAAGGTCACGGGTATCACGCCATGGACCAACTTTTCGGGACAAGACTCCCCTTCAATCATAATACAGTGTAGTTCTGTCCCCCAACACTCTACTGGAGCCAAGCTAGGGGTCTCTTGGCGAGAAATGGACATACATACCCTGATCAAGAAGATACATAAATCAGGAATTCGTGAGGCAGATTCCTATAGATGGCCGCTCGCCTGGAGGCTGGCCCAACCAGGGCTACCACCAGTGGAATCTGAGCATAATGGCCCGGATATCTCAAGGCCCATCGATTTCCTTATCATCAATGCCTTGGATAGACAGCCGGGTGTTTTTGTACGGCAGGCAGCCTTGGGCACCATGGAAACCGAAATTGCCGACAGCATCTCCTTGCTGGAGAGGGTCTCAGGTGCACGGAATACAGTGCTTGCTGTTTGGAAGGACCAATATATACCGGACTCCTTGGAGACAGAACTCGGGCAACGGGGAATCAATGTTGCCATGTGCCCGAATATATATCCCATTGCCCTTGAACCATTGCTAATCCGCTATATTACGGGCCGAGATGTTCCCCAACCAAAGGGTGATCCAAGAGAGGTAGGGGTCGTGGTGGTGGACATGGTCACGGCATTACGGGTATACAGGGCTGTAAGAGACAACCAACCTGCAACAAATATCCTTGTTCAGATTAATGCTCCAGCCGCAGGGATCGATTATCAGCAATGGGTTCCAGAGGGAATGCTTGTAAGTGAGCTGTTGGATCAGCTTCCTAGCAGGCCCAAAAACACCTCAAAGCTACTACTGGGAGGGCCCTTCTTAGGCTTTGCCCAACACACATTCGATGTCCCAATTACTGGAAACGTGGATTCGATCATTATCCAGAGTTTGGGGGAAGTCTCCACCTTTGAGAACAGAGCTTGCATAAATTGTGGCCACTGCGTAAAGGTGTGCCCCATGGGGCTACTTCCAAATGACCTGAGCAGGCTCTGCGAATACGGCAAATTTGAAGCGGCTGAAAAGAATTATCTCTTTTATTGTATTGAATGTGGCCTATGTGCCTATGTTTGCCCGGCCAAAAGGCCTATGGTTCATTTTATACGTTTTGGCAAGCAAGAAGTGGAGAGAATGCGTGAAACAAGCCAATAGTTTGTACTTGAACTTGAAAAGGAACGAAACATGAAGCAACCTGAATTATACGTCTCAGCTTCTCCTCATATCCATTCAGGGATAACTGTCAGCTCTATTATACGAGATTTCATCTTTGCGCTCCTCCCCGCCGTATTTGCAGGATGGTTCTTTTTTGGCTGGTTGGCCCTAAAGGTGGTGCTCATTTCTTCGGCAGCCGCCGTTTTGACAGAGATCCTCTGGGACAAGTTGATAGGCCGCCCTATTGACATTTCCGATGGAAGTGCCCTGTTCACCGGCTTGATGCTCGGGCTTTTGCTGTCCAATCAAGTCCCTTGGTGGATCCCTGCCTTGGGTGCCATGGTAGCCATAGTGGCGGGTAAGGAGCTTTTTGGTGGACTTGGGAATCATCCTTTCAATTCCGCCCTGGTGGGATGGACCTTTCTAGCTATATCCTATCAGGATATTCTCGAAAACTATCCTATGCCAGAGCCCCGCTTCCTATTGCAGGCCGGAGAGTCCCTTGCCTATCCCGCCATCTATACCTTGAAGGACAGCGGCGTGGACGCGGTAGTGGATGTTCCCTGGCAAGATTTTATCCTAGGCAACGTTCCCGGTGAGATAGGGGCCATCTGCATGGTTGCCATCCTGCTTGGAGGGGCTTACCTTTTGTACCGCAGGGTCATAACATGGCATATCCCGGTTTGCTTCATTGGGACTGTATGGATTTTCGGGTACATCACCTCTCTCATTGACCCTGAGACCTATGCCTCAGGAACTTTCCATGTACTGGCCGGGTGGACCCTACTGGGTGCCTTCTTCCTGGCCCCTGAGTTGGGGACCGCACCCGTGACTCCTGGAGGCAAGATCGCATATGGCATAGGTTGCGGTCTGCTCACCATGATCATAAGGATCTGGGGAATGTACATGGAGGGCATCCCATTTGCAATTCTTCTTATGAATGCTGTGACACCTTTACTTGACAAAATAAGGCCGAAAGTTGTCGGGAGGGTAAGAGAAATTGCGTGAGCTATTTAGAATGGTTTTTGTCCTGACAGCCATATGTGCTATATCCGCGCTGGTGCTCGCCTATGCCAATAAGGCCACGCGGGCAGCTAGGGAATATCAACTCCTAAAGTACGTGGAAGAGCCCTCTATTCGAGAAGTTTTAAAGGGATATGACAATGATCCCATTAAGGACAGGGTAGAAATGTTCATAGGGAGGGATAACAAGGGCAAGCCAATCAGAGAAACGATTTTCCCTGCCAAGAAAAATGGAAAACTCATTGGCATGGCTTACTCTACAGAGGGCCATGGATATCATGGCACTATTGAGGTGATGGTGGGTGTTGATATGAATGGCACCATTACTGGCATCAGTATCATGCAGCATTCAGAGACACCGGGACTTGGCGCTAGAGTGGTGGAACCTAAGTTCAGAGACCAGTTTAAGGGACTAAAACTTTCAGGTGACCTTAATCTGTCCACTGAGGGTGGAAAGATTGATGGCGTGAGCGGAGCCACTTACTCCAGCAAAGGAGTTGTATCAGCGGTTCGAAAGGCATTGGAGCTTTTCCCTAGAGCCAAAAAGGAGGTCAGCTAGGCGTATGTCAGTAGCACAGGAGTTCACTAAAGGCCTCTGGAAAGAAATTCCCCCCTTCCGTCTTGTTTTGGGACTCTGTCCCACGCTAGCTGTCACTACAGCCGCAAAAAATGGAATAGGAATGGGGCTTGCCACCACCTTTGTGTTGGTATGTTCAAATCTCCTGATATCCATACTGCGCAATGTCATTCCCAAGAAGGTCCGGATTGCAGCATACATTGTGGTGATTGCCTCATTTGTGGTCATCGTGGAGCTTACGATGCAGGCATACTTTTATCCCCTTTACAAAATCCTTGGTATCTTCATCCCATTAATAGTGGTCAACTGCATTATATTGGGAAGGGCCGAGGCCTTTGCCTCAAAAAATTCCGTAATACCCTCCATTGCCGACGGCCTTGGCATGGGGCTGGGATTTACCCTGTCTTTGACTTTACTAGGGGCCATTCGAGAAATATTGGGTAACGGAACTGTCTTCGGAATCCATATCATGTGGGAATCATTTAAGCCCTTTTCTATCATGCTTAAGCCACCAGGAGCCTTTATCTGTCTGGGGCTTATCTTGACCCTGATGAACTGGGTCAGCTCCAGACAAAGGAGTCATTGAAGAAAAGACTTGTGGGGCAAAGAACATAAAAAGTTTAGAGGAAACAGCCTATGTCTGAATATCTGGTCCTTATTATTAGTGCCATATTCGTCAACAATATTATTTTGGCGCGTTATTTGGGCAATTGCCCTTTCCTGGGTACCTCCAACAGGATGGATACGGCCATCGGAATGGCCATGGCCGTAGTATTCGTCATCACGCTTTCAAGCGCGGTCACATGGACTGTTCAAAACTATGTCCTGATTCCTTTTGAGTTGGAGTACCTTCAAACCATTGCATTTATCCTAGTAATTGCTTCCCTTGTGCAATTGGTGGAGATGTTTCTTCAAAAGTCCATCCCCGGCCTCTACAGGGCCTTGGGAATCTTTCTCCCCCTGATCACTACCAATTGTGCTGTTTTGGGCGTGGCAGTGCTTTCCGTTGAAAGCCACATGAGCTTTATTAAGACCTTAGTATTCGCCTTTGCCTCAAGTGTAGGTTATGGGCTTGCCTTGACAATCCTTACTGGTATCCGGGAGCGTTCTGCCACAGCCCCTATTCCGGTTCACCTAAAAGGTACACCATTGGGCCTCATTACAGTAGGCTTACTTGCCCTAGCCTTTCTCGGGTTCGCCGGAATGGTCCAATAACTAGGATGATCAGAAAAAACAAAGCACTGTGTAAGAGGGAGTAAGCATATGCTCGCGGCTTTTATTGCTATTGGTGGTATTGGATTAATCGCTGGTCTTGGACTGGCTATCGCATCCAGGATCTTCTATGTATATGTGGATCCAAAGGTAGTGGAGATAGAGGAAGCCCTGCCCGGCGCCAATTGTGGAGGGTGCGGCTACCCGGGATGCAGCGGCTCTGCTGCGGCCATTGCTGCAGGAGAAGCCCCACCCAATGTATGTGTGGCAAGTGGACCTGAAGTTCACAAAAAAATTGCTGCTATCCTAGGCGTGGAAGTCAAGGAAACAGAACCTGATATCGCTCGGCCCGGCTGTTACTATGGTGTGGGCAAGGCGGACCTAAAATATCTTTACAACGGAATAGAGGATTGCAGGGCCGCAATGTTGCTCAATGGGGGGGCCAAGGTCTGCCCCATCGGGTGTCTGGGCCTGGGAACCTGTGTGCGTGCATGTCCCTTTGGAGCCCTTTCCATGGGGCCAGATAACCTGCCCGTGGTTGACACTGATCTCTGCACCGGGTGTGGCACGTGTGAAAGGGTATGCCCTCGCCACATTATTACGCTCACATCCAATTCCAAGAGAATTCAGAGGGAGTACACCACTGATGAGTGTACAGCCCCTTGCCAAAGGGCCTGCCCTGCGGGAATCGACATTCCCGCTTATATTCAGGCCATTCAGGAGGGTGATTATCTGGGAGCAGTCCGAATAATCAAGGAAACCAATCCCTTTCCGCTCGTCTGCGGAAGGATATGCGTACATCCGTGTGAAACGGTATGCAGAAGAAACCTTGTGGATGAACCGGTTGCCATCAATCACTTAAAGCGGTTTGCAGCCGACTATGAAATGAACTCAGGCCAAAGGGTCCAGATCCCCAGGGCCCCCACAACCGGCATGAAGGTGGCTGTTGTAGGAGGTGGGGCCGAAGGTCTTACCGCAGCCTACTTCCTGAACCGCCTTGGCCATGAGGCCACTGTGTACGAGGCAGCTCCCATACTTGGGGGACTTTTGAGAACAGGCCTCCCACAAAACAGGCTTCCCCAAAAGGTACTTGACTGGGAAATCGATGGTATTCTGGAGGCCGGAGTGGAAGCCAAGCTGGGCCGAAAGCTTGGCCGGGATATGACGATCCCTTCCCTCCTAAAAAATGGCTATCAGGCGGTCGTTGTGGCCACTGGTGGATGGGATACCCATATAATACAAAAATCCAATGATATGACCACCTCTCCCTTACCAGGGGTAAGGCTGCTGGTGGACTTTATGCTCAAGCGGAAGCAAGGAAGCTCCCTGCAGTTAGGTGATTATGTGATGATACTGGGAGGCGGGAATACGGCACTGGAGGCGGCAGATGCCTGCAGGGAAATGGGGGCCAAGGCTGTGTATGTGGTGTTCCGCTCCAGTGAAGACAAGGTTAACCTTTCCCGTGCAGCCATTGAAGAAGCAAAAAACAAGGGAGTGCAGTTCGTGTTCTGTGGGGCCCTTTATAGGATGTTCGGAGAGGATGACAAGCTCACCTCTGTGGAGATATCGCACCTAAGCCCCCAGGGCCAAGAGGTCTCACGAGAAAAGGTCCTGGTGGATACCTTACTTCTGGGAGTAGGTCGATTCCCAGAACTTATCTATGTTCCCTCTACAACAGGCTCAAAGGAGGCGGCTGCACCTACTGGAGAATCATTGAGCTGGGAAACGGTCGCACCCTATCCGAGTCCATTTGCTGAAGAAGATGTGGGGATCTTCCGTCCAGGCGAGGCCAAAAGTGACTACAGGGCTGTTGTGGAGGCCATCGGGGCGGGACGGCGGGCAGCCAATTCCGTACATCGTCTCTTGAATGGAGCGCCTGTTGAGGCCCCTTCCAACATGATCCGAAAACACACTATGGTCTTGAATCTTAATCAAATAGAACCCATCCCCAGCATCCCTCGCCACAAAATGCCAGAGCGTCCCATGGAGGAGCAATTGCGCGATCCAGATGCAGAAATTGCCCTTGGCTATTCCGAGGAAGAGGCCTTAGAGGAAGCAAAACGCTGTCTGCGCTGTGGTCTTATTTGCTATCGTCGGCCGGAAGTTGAGGCTCGGCACTAAGAATGACTCTGGTCACCCTAGGGATGTAGTATTCTTTTGACAACGCCGATCTATCAATCCTCTTGAGGACAAAGAATGTAACACCCATGGCCAGTCCCCCGGCCAGTATGGACGCAAGGGGCGGAGACATATTCAGGCTCGGGGCCCAGAGATTTCCGAGATAGGCCCCAATGAGAAGCGCAATCACAGGGATGAAGTAAACAAACAAGGAAAGCTTTAGCAGGGATCTTCCCGGCACACTCAGCTCTACCCGATCGCCCACCTTGGCCTGGAGGTCATTAATCACTTCCACCTCCATCTCCTTGCCCTCGAATACATCGCACATCCCCCGGGAGTCACAATGCTCGCACGCCGAATGCCTTTGTACCTTTACAATCGCCTTTCTTGAAAATACCTTTTCAATAACGCCTTGTTCCTTAACCATGATCCGTCCGCCTTGCCAAAATCATCTGTTATCAAATCTTATGTGGTTTCCATGTATAAGTCAAAGATTTCTGCATGAAGCCTTGGGCGAGCAGGGAAATGACACTTGCCCGCCTATGGTTTGTGGAGGGCTTGTCCGCCTTAGGCGGGTTAATTTGGCATTGGAAGCGAGCTTTTTCTTAGGAGCCTAATATTCCGGCTCGTGGCTTCTGAATTCCGTGCCTTAATCCTTTCCCCCTGCTCACTACATTTTCAACTTGATAATCGCTCCGCCATAAAGGTAGATTCGTGACACCAGTTCAAGAAGAAAGGCTTGAGGCCATTGGACCTTCAAAGACCACACGGGCCACAGGGCAAAAAACTATTTTTGAAGTTGAGGAACATTTTCCATGGAAAAGAGCTTCTTGATACCACAAGATGAAATCTTTATGCGCATCAGTAGGCTTCAAAAAGAAATGGAAACAAGGGCTATTGATGGGGCCCTCATTATGCAAAGGGTAGATCTCTTCTATTTCACCGGTACCGCCCAAAATGGGTTGCTTTATGTGCCTGTCCGTGGCGAGCCCCTCCTCATGGTCAAGCGATACTACCCACGGGCCAGGTCTGAGTCGCCCCTTTCCCGCATCATTGAAATAACCTCAGTGAGGGAAATGCCAGGGCTCATAATGGAAAGTTACGGCGGTCTGCCTTCTATAATGGGACTCGAAATGGACGTAATACCGGTCCGTGAGCTCACCTTCTATAAAAAGCTTTTCCCCTCGCTACACATGGTAAATATCTCCGAGTCCATCCTAAAAATAAGGGCCCTAAAGAGCGATTGGGAGATTCGTCAATTGGAGCAAGTGGCAATAAGGTCCAAGGCCTCATTTGACTTTGCCCTGGAATGTGCATCTGCCAACAAGACAGAAATAGAACTAGCCTCCCAGGTCCAGACCCATGCCCGGTCCATGGGACATGGAGCAAGACTCAGGCTTCGTCATCATGACGAAAGGGCTATTCCTTGGAATATACTGGTATTGTCAATACCAGATATGGACACTCCTTCAGCGCCTTATCCCACCAACAGGGCCCTTAAGCCCCCTTGCCTGGTGAGGCTCGATTTCAAGTGGGTATACAAAGGTTACCACCTAGATGAGGTGAGGATGCTGGCCCTTGGGAAAATTTCAGAAGAGCTGCACAGGCTTTGGGAAGCCCTTGTGGAGATCCATGACCATATGGTGGAGCAGGCCCTCCCCGGCCGACCCATCCAAGAGCTTTATGTGTCAACAAGAAACAAGGCCAAGGCCTTGGGATATGGGGACCTATTTGTGGGCGTGACCCCACAGGGGTGCCCCCGCCCTGATGCTCCCATAGGTCACTGTATAGGCTTGGAGTTGTATGAGCCTCCAGAACTCCGTATGGGAGACCGCCGCATACTTATCCCACAGATGGTTTTGGCCTTAAGGCCCACATTTATTTTGGACCACAGGTTCCCCATTTCAATCGGGACGGTTTTGATGATTACAGAGACAGGAAATAAGCTGATCAGCAAAATACCGATAGAACTCTTTCATAAGTGAGTCTTAGGGTACAAGCCAGTAGTATTAAATGAGAATAACTGAAACGCGATATGTTAAGGCATAGGTTCAGAAAGGATACTTAGCACTTCTTTAAGTTCGTCCTTTAGGGCTTGAAGCATGGAACGATTCATGGATGGAGAGCGGGATTTTGTCTGCTTTAGTCTTTTCTTGGCCCCTTCAATGGTCATTCCCTCTTCATAGAGGAGGCGTTTAATCTCAAGAATAAGTTCCAGGTCTTTTCTTTCATAGGTTCGCTGATTTGAGTCAGCCCTTTTGGGTCTTATCTGCGGGAACTCCTTCTCCCAATACCTAAGCACATAAGGCTCAACCCCAATAATCCGGCTGGCCTCTCCAATCCTAAAATACCTCTTATCATCCGGGATCTCTACCACCACCGATCCCCCCTGCGTATGGGTGAGCAATGTCACGGGCCTGCCATCAGCCTTCTCTTAAACGGCCTCCAGTGGCTTTCTTGATCTCCTCGATGATCGTCTCATGCAGCCGATTCACCTCATCGCCGTCAAGCGTACGCTCAGGAGATCGGTAGCACACGCGAAAGGCCAGGGCCTTTTCAGAAGGTGATATGCCCTTGCCTTCATATACATCAAAGATGTCTACAGATTCAACCAGTCCCCCTCCACTTTCTCTAATGATGCCCTCCACGCGGGAGCTTTCAATCTCTTTTGACACGATGATGGAAATATCCCGGTACACTGCGGGAAATCTGGCAAATGGTTTAAACTTTTTCCCTTCTGGCATAAGTGGCCGAAGTGTTTCCATATCCATTTCAAAAAGATAAATATCGCCCTTTCCCAGATCATAGGCCTCTTTTGCACTGCGGTCCAACCGGCCCACACGCCCAACAAGCTCACCAGAGACCAACACACAGGCTGAGACATCTGGGTCATATCCAGGAAAGTCTGCCCCTTGCCTAAAGGACACCTCTCTGAGACCAAAGGCCTCAAGAAGTGCCTCTGCCGCCCCTTTTATGTCAAAGAAATCCGCTTCCCGCTCCTGAGCATACCACTTCTTTGGCTGGACCGTGCCTGTGAGCAAACCAGCCACCATATATCTTTCACTGGGCTGCCGATCCTCACCCCTGTCCACAAAGACTTTCCCCCATTCAAAGAGCTTCAGACCCTTTTCCCTTTGAAACAAATTCTGTTTGGCGGCTTGAAGCAGGCCTGGTACAAGGGATGTTCTCATTACCGATTGGTCAGTGCTCAAGGGATTGACCAGCCTCACAAAGGCCATCAGTGGATGATCAGGCCCAGCACCGAGCTGTTCCAAAAGCCGTGGTGAGATGAAGCTGTAAGTGATCACCTCCGTGTATCCAGCGGCCGTGAGTACGGATCTGGCCCTGGAGGCCACGGTGGGCTCCCAGTATCGGCCTTCCTCAGAGCCCTTTATTTCAGGGTAGCGCAAGGGAATATTCTCATATCCACTGATCCTTGCCACCTCTTCAACCAAGTCAATTTCCCTATGAAGATCCACGCGAAAGCTTGGTGGCCTTACAACAAGGGCCTCTTCCCCCTGCCTTTTTACATCCATTTGTAGGGCAGTAAGGTATTTCTCCATCTGGGCCAAGGATAAGTCCGTACCCAATAGGCGATTGGTCTCTGTCACCCTTATGGTGATACTGGGTGGCTCCACCTTCTTGGGATACGCATCCAGCACTCCCTTGGCCACCTGTCCTCCGCCTATCTGCTGGATCAGGGAGGCTGCCCTATCAATGGCCCTGACCACGCCCCCTATGTCTATCCCCCTTTCAAAGCGATAAGAGGCCTCGGTCATAAGGCCCAGGTATTTTGCCCCTCTCCTAATGGTAAGGGGATCAAAAAAGGCGCTCTCCAGCAAGACATGTTTGGTCCCTTCAAAGATCTCTGAGTTTAGCCCTCCCATGATTCCTGCCAACGCCACAGGCCTTTCCCCATCACAGATAAGCAATACCTCATGGTTTAATTCCCGAGTCTGTCCATCCAGGGTGGTAAATCTCATGCCCTGCTCAGCCCTTTTGACCTCTATACGATGACCTCTGAGGCGGTCATAATCAAAGGCGTGCAGTGGCTGACCTAGCTCCAAAAGCACATAATTGGTCACATCCACGATATTGTTGATACTTCGGATCCCACCCAGATGTAATCTGTACCGCATCCAAAAAGGTGAGGGGCCTAAACGAACATCCTGGATTACCCGCGCGGCATAACGAGGGCATCCCTTGTCATCAATGAGTCGTACCTCGGCAAGTGATTCAACAGGGGGGCCTTCTTCACGAACTGTAAGATCAGGGATCTTAAGCTCATTTCCGGTTATGGCCGCAATCTCCCGGGCAATACCGATCACAGAGGCGCAATCAGGTCGATTGGGTGTAATGGCCACCTCCAAGACCCAGTCGTCCTGTGGCATCACAGAGGCCAGAGGCGCTCCTGCATCCCAGTTATCATCAAGTATCATGATACCAGTATGGTCATCGGTCAGGCCCAATTCGTCTTCGGCCAGTAACACACCAGCAGATACAATGCCTCGGATCTTGGTCTCCTTTACCTTTGTACCATCGGCCAGCACAGCGCCAGGCAAGGCAAGAGGAGCCTTGACCCCTTCTGCCACATTGGGGGCACCGCAGACAACCTGGATGACTTGCCCACCAGCATCCACATCACAAATGGTCAGCCTTTCCGCATTCGGATGGGACCGTACTGATGTTATGCGACCCACCAGGATCTTGTCGAAGCGCAACTCCAATGGCTCCAGGGCCTCCACCTCCAACCCGGCCATGGTGAGGGCATGGGCAAGCTCCCTTGCCTCCATCTGGATATCCACAAACTCTTTTAGCCACTTGAGATTTGTCTTCATGGTCCTTAGAATTGGTGCCTATCAAAAATGGCCATCTTCGGATATGGGGCCAACATTCAGGCCCCAAGCGAAAAAACATGGAATTCAGGAGCCAGAAGCTAGAATATTAGGCTCTTAACTAACAGAAAACGCAAGGCGACGGGACATTCCCAAAGCGGGCCTATTTTGTCCGTACGCTTTGCTACGGACTCCCCACCCCTGCGGGTGGGTCCCCAGTTTAACCCCCGTAGCCAGCCTGCCTGCTGCAGGCAGGGATGGTGAAGGGGGTAACCTGCCTGCCAGCAGGCAGGAATCGGCAGTCCTTGCCCGCCAGGATTGTGGCGGGAGATGAGCCAAGGATGGCGTAGCTGACGTAGCGCCTGCCTGGCAGCAGACAGGGAGGGAATGTCGCGTTGCCCGAAGTGAGGGCTCCTAAGATTCCCTGTTTGTTTTACGAATTACCCGAAAGCACAGCGTTCCTGCCTGGCGGCAGACAGGCGGGCAGGTTGCTGACTACCTCCATCTAGAAATCCCCGATTCATGGGTAAAAGCTAATTAAGTGCTGTTCTAAAACTGTCGCAAGAACCTCATCTCATTTCTATAAAACATCTGAATGTCGTCGATCCCGTACTTGAGCATGGCAATACGTTCAATGCCCATCCCAAATGCAAACCCAGTGTACACCTCCGGATCATAATCAACAAAACCATAAACAGCAGGGTCCACCATGCCTGAGCCCAGTATCTCCAGCCACCCCGTCTGGCCACATGTCCTGCACCCAGTACCCCGGCACAGCACGCACTGAATATCCACCTCAGCACTGGGCTCGGTAAAAGGGAAAAAGCTTGGTCGAAATCGCACGCCCGTTTCCTTGCCGAACATCTGGTGTACGAAACTAGTGAGTGTACCTTTCAAGTGGGAAAAGCTGACCCCCTTGTCCACCAAAAGTCCTTCCACCTGATGAAACATAGGGGTATGGGATACGTCAGAATCCCTGCGGTAAACCTTGCCCGGAGCAATAATGCTTACGGGTGGCTGTTGGGATTCCATAACCCTGACCTGCATGGGGGATGTATGGGTTCGCAACAGCAGGGTGTCTGAAATATAGAAAGTGTCCTGCATGTCCCTGGCAGGATGATCTTTTGGGATGTTCAGGGCCTCAAAATTGTAGTAATCCAACTCGATGTTAGGGCCCTTGACCACCCTGAAGCCCATTCGCTGGAAGATGTCACATACCTCTTCAAGGGTTTGAGTAATGGGATGTATATGCCCAAGCTCTGGCCTCCGCCCGGGTAGCGTCACATCAATGCGCCTGGTGCCTTTTTCCGCTTCCAAGCTCAGGGTCCTGCGAAGCGCCTCGAACCTCTCCGTGAGCTTCTTTTTTAGAAGGTTTGCCTGTCTCCCGGCCTCTGGACGCTTATCCGCAGGGAGGGATCCGATCTGCCTCATGAGAGAAGTCACAAGCCCCTTTTTCCCAAGATAAGTGACCCGAAACCTTTCCAACCCAGCGGCATCTCGGACGGCCTCCAGATCTTTCAACGCCCTAGTCTCAAGCTCTTGGAACCGATCCCTCATTTTTCCTTCCATAACTAATGTCTCTCCGGCAACTGGAATCTCCATATGGCCCTTGATACATGAATGCTACTATCACTTGTTGGCCGCGAGCAAGGGCCCCATCATTAAAAGGCCTATTACCCCTTGCAACAGTTTATTGGAGAATTCCGTTTCGGAGAAGCGGTAGTGGCTAGGCCTGCTGGGCCATTGAGGCAAGCTGGGAAAAAGCTGCGGGGTCTCTGACGGCCATATCGGCGAGGATCTTGCGGTCCAGTGCTACGCCTGCCTTCCTCAGTCCGCCCATAAGCTTGCTGTAACTGAGCCCGTTTTCCCTGGCAGCAGCGTTGATTCGAACGATCCATAAACGCCTAAAGTCTCGCTTCCGGTTCTTGCGGTCCCTATAGGCGTACATACCCGCCCTTTTGACGGCTATGTTGGCTGACTTAAATTGTTTACTATGAGCGCCTCTATAGCCTTTGGCAGCCTTCAATACCTTCTTGCGCCTTCTCCTGGCCTTAAAGCCTCTCTTTACTCTTGGCATGACTAAACCTCGTGTCTCCGTATATCTGTCTTGAAATACCTTCTAATGCCCTTTCTTTCACATATAGGGCAACAAGCGCTCTACCTGCTTGGTATTGGTGCTGTCTAACAAAGCAGATTTTCTTAAATTCCTCTTCCGCTTCGAAGCCTTTTTCGTCAATATATGACTGGCATAGGCCTTACGCCTTACCACTTTTCCCGTGCCTGTCACCTTAAATCGTTTGGCAGCTGCCCGTTTTGTCTTCAATTTTGGCATATTGTCCTCCGCATCACCATACTAATCCCTGGGCGTTTGGGAGCTGGAACCTATCCCTACGTCCACTTAAGAATATCTGATCCTACAATTTTCGCTAGTCCTTATGGCTCCAGTGGGAGCCCTTTAACAATGCCCTTACTTCGGCACTAAAAGCATACTAATGGTATTTCTTCCTTCTTGTCTAGGTGGCTGTTCAATAGTTCCTTTTTCTTCTACCTCTTCTGCCACCCGTTTCAACAACTCATACCCCATATCCATATAAGCCATCTCCCTGCCCCGAAAGAAAACCACCACCTTGACTCGGTTCTTTTTGTCCAGGAATTTCTGGATATGCCTTATCTTGAAGTTGAGGTCATGCTCATCGGTATGGGGTCTGAGCTTAACCTCCTTTACCTGGAAGACCTTACTCTTCTTTCGGGCCTCTTGCAACTTCTTGCTGGCCTGGTACTTGAATTTCCCAAAATCCATGATCCTGCACACGGGCGGATCCGATTTCGGCGAGACCTCCACCAAATCCAGGCCCTCCTCTTTTGCTACGCGAAGGGCTTCATGAATGGGCAGGATCCCCAATTGCTGGCCTTCCACGGAGATCAGTCTAACGTTTCGTGCCTTAATCTGCTCGTTAACCCTTACGTCGGTGTACTTCTTTGCTATGGCTTACCTCCTTTGGCTGCATTCCTCTTTAATGCGTTCAATGAACGCCCCAATACTCATTAGAGGTAGATTTTCCCCACTTCTAAGCCGCGGGGTAATCCCCTCTTGCTCCACCTCCTTATCTCCCACTATCAACATGTAGGGAATTTTAAGGAGCTGGGCCTCCCGCACCTTAAGGCCCAGTTTCTCGTTTCTGAAATCGCCTTTCACGCGAATTTCCGCGGCCTTGAGCGTCTCCAAGACCTTTTCCCCATAAGGAATATGCCTGTCAGTGACTGTAAGCAATATAGCCTGTACAGGGGAAAGCCAGGTGGGAAAAGCACCTGCATAGTGCTCGATCAGTATTCCTATGAATCGTTCAATAGCACCCAGTATGACCCGATGAATCATGGCGGGCCTATGCTTTTCCCCGTCCTTGCCTATATAATAAAGATCAAATCGTTCAGGCAATGTAAAATCACACTGGATGGTGGCACATTGCCACTGCCTTCCCAAAGCGTCCCTGAGCTTGACATCTATCTTTGGCCCGTAGAATGCCCCTTCGCCCTCATTGACCTCATAGGGTAAGCCATTGTCGTCCATGGCATTCATGAGCGCTTGGGTAGCCATTTCCCAGTCTTGGTCACTGCCGATGGATTTTTCCGGCCGAGTGCTGATTTCTAGGTCATAGTCAAAATTGAAAATACCCATCACGTCTTTGACAAAGTCCAAAACACCCTTGATCTCCTGGTTCAGTTGCTCCGGGGCACAGATAATATGCGCATCATCCTGTGTAAATTCCCTTACACGCAACAACCCATGAAGAACCCCTGAACGCTCATGCCGGTGCACAGTGCCCAGCTCAAAATACCGTTTTGGCAAATCCCTATAGCTCCTTATCTTGGAGCGGTAAATCAACATGTGTGCCAGGCAGTTCATGGGCTTAATGCCATAGGACTGTTCGTCTATTACCGTAAAATACATGTTTTCTCGATAGTTTTCAAAGTGCCCCGATTTCTTCCACAATTCGGTCTTCAATATCTGGGGGCCCTTCACCAGTTCATAGCCACGCTTGAGATGTTCTTTGATCTCAAATTCTTCGATGATATGCCGCAGCATAGCGCCATTGGGATGCCATACGACCATTCCTGCGCCTATTTCGTCATAGGTGTTGAATATCTCCAACTGCGGACCCAGGCGCACGTGATTTCTCTTGCGGGCCTCCTCCAGCCTCTGGAGATAGGCCTTAAGCTCATTCTTGTTGGGAAAGGCCACGCCATAGATCCGGCTCAGCATGGTGCGCCTTTCATCTCCCCGCCAATAGGCTCCAGCCACTTTCGTTAGCTTATAGGCCTTTATCATCCCAGTGGAAGGAATATGCGGACCCCTGCACAAATCTGTAAACGTACCCTGGGTATAAAGGGAAACCTTGTCATCCTGGATATCATTCAAGAGTTCAATCTTGTAACTCTCTCCTGCTTCTTCAAAGAAGCGAAGGGCCTCCTCTTTGCTTACCTCTTTTCGCACAAAGGGATAATCTGCCTTGATGATTTCTGCCATCTTCTCTTCAATCTTGGGCAGATCCTCTTCCTTGAATGGCCGCTCATAATCAAAATCATAATAGAAGCCATCCTCAATGGCCGGTCCGATAGTTACCTTTACACCTGGGAAAAGCTCCTTGACGGCCATGGCCATTACGTGGGAGGTACTGTGCCTGAGCACTTCGAGCCCCTCTGGAGAATCAATATACACGGGATCCAGCCTGGAGTTGCCATCCAGGGGAGTGGAAAGGTCCCGCAACTGGCCGTTCACCTTTACTGCCACTGCCTCCCCAAGGCGTCTCACCTTGAATCGCTTTAGGGCCTCATATGCAGTGAGGGACTCGGCCTGGATCACCTGGGAATCTCCCTCTTGAATTTGAATATGGTAATCCTTCATCTCAGCCATGCCCAAAGAAAATAAGGCATCTGAATGAAGCCATTCCCTACTTCAGATGCCTCTCAATTGTTAGTCTATTTAAGGTGAAAATTCGTGAATCCAACTTATTATAATCTTTTTCTCCTTACAACAGCAAGATTAACTTGGTCCTACGCAATAGAAAGTCTTCCAGTCGGCAGGAAGCTTAATATTTATAATCGATAACCTAAAGAAATGCAAGAAAAAAATAAAAAATCGCCCTCCTTGGATCTTCTCCCCCTTACAAAAATAGGTCGCCCAAAGGCGACCTAACCCAACTTTTCATTGTGGTAGGCACGACGAGATTTGAACTCGTGACCCCTACCGTGTCAGGGTAGTGCTCTCCCCCTGAGCTACGTGCCTATTATTTAAAAAATTATCAACCCTCTTTTCCAATGTCAAGCCTTATCCTTTGTCACCAGAGGAGTGGTTATGCCTTTGACCATTGCCTATAATATGGAACCAATAGTACATATAATGGAGGCCGGAACTAATGGTAAAAAGGCCGGTAAGCCAAAATATGCCCCTCTGAAACCCCTTTGAAAAATGGAAATAATCCAAAGATAGAACCACAAAGACAGTGGCCAGTTGCAGGCAGGTAGTGGCTTTGCTTAGCAATGAAGGTCGGATAGTTACCTGTAAGTTATTGAGGAAGAGTACCAGCACCCCCAAAAGTATCAAGATATCCCGGCTTATCACGATCACGGTCAACCACGGGGGTACAAACTGGCGTATGGAAAGCACCACAAAGGCGGCCACAAGGAGGATCTTATCTGCCAGGGGGTCCAGATAGGAGCCCAGTGTGCTTTTCTGATTAAACAGCCTTGCCACAAGGCCGTCTGCTCCGTCGCTCAGTCCCGCGATGACAAATACCACAAGTGCAGGAAGGAACCTCTCATTGATCAGATAGATAATAAAGATAGGGGCAAGAATAATACGCAAGCTAGTAATAAGATTAGGTACTGTCATGTTTCCCGCCTGAAGTCCAATCATTTCTCTTGGATTGCAAACTCGCTTACTGCCCAATTAGCAATGTGACCTCATCTCCCTGCTGTTCTACACCCTTAATGGGCACAGGCAGTCCATCGTGATACATTACCAAATTGGCAAATTTGTTCTTGTCTCCCTGGAACTCTACCTCGAACGAGACAAAATGGCTGCCAATTCGGCTCTGGGTGAAACGCTTCACCCCTGGAATCTCCTTGCTAATGAAATCCCTTAGCCTTTTATATTGGACATAACTTTCAAGTCCTTTTAAAGTCACTACAAAATGGCTATACGCCTGCTGCACAGCCCCACCAGCCTCTTCAATACAGGACTCAAGTCGGGGCATCATCTGGCGGATCGTCTCATCCAAGGCATTAACAATCTCTTCACGACTCTGCGCACTTCCCCCTGTCCAGGCCTGTGTAAGCTGGCAGTATTCTGTACCGTCGCTCACCCTGACTACCTGAAAGGCTACGGAGATTCCCCCGTCCTGGCCGATCAAGCTCTTACCATACAACACCACATCCGCGTCAAATACCTCACCCCATTTGCTGATGGAAGAAAGATCCAGCTCGCCCCGCCTCATCTCAGCAGAGACCCCTGATGGGGGCAAGGAAACAGTGCGATTAATAAGGTCAAAACCCTTATCCTGGAAGGCCCTGAAAAGGGCCAGCTCCGTGGGATTCAGCGGCGACAGCTCATCAGGGCTGGACCACCAGTACTTCAACTTGCCTGCTTCCTCTTCTCCAACCAGGAAAAGCAACTTAATGGCCCTGGTCTCCGTTTGTAATAATCCTGCCTCCTGTAGTCGGTCTCCAGCAAGCTTCTCATTTACCTTAATCTGTAAAAGCAGGGCGTAATGATCCCCTACTTGTGCTTCCCTAACAATGTAATAATTTTCAACCAGCTCATTAGCCCTGGGGATAACCCCTTCCACAAGCCGGTCCAAATATTCGGCCGCAGCCTTTTCTCCAAGACGCCTCACCAAGTAATGCTCCACTCCCCTCTCAATGGCAGAGGAGACCGCCTTCTGCTTGGCAGCGGCAATATTATCGTCAATAATCTTTGCCATACCCAAAGATAGTATGGAATTTCCCTTTTCTGAACCCTGTTGGTCTTGGCAATGAGCAGGCTGGTGTCCAAGGCCGGAAAATATAATCATGCTGTACAAGAGAAAAAGCAAAAAGCGTTTCACACCAGTAACTCTTGTTTCCTTGGCTGCAACTCCAATTACATTGGATTTTCTCCTCACCGCCAAATCTCCTTCACCTGTTCTCCCTGACAATTTACTGAAGCATTACGGTCCCTATCTATGCTATGGTCCTGAATTTTTAAGGAATTTATCCAGCATAATTGAGCCTACAGCATCACCTTCTTGGGAAAACCCGTGCATGGTATGAGAGGACTAGGAGCGCAAGTTTATCTTTTAGCCGTCGAATGGCCAAAAGTGCATCCGCCCCTGAAATCAATTCCATAGGGTCAAAAAGCCCATCCTGCGGTCCCATGATCTTTTCCTTTACTGCACATACCATAACATCACTAAAATAGGGGGCGTTTTTGCTCACATCCTCAAAAGGGGATTTCCTTTTTTTTAATTGTGTACCCAATCCCGGTTTCTTTTCAACCTTTCTAAGTATATCGGCAAGCATTGTGGCAAAATCCGATCGTGTTACAGGTCGGTCCGGGTCAAAAGACCCCTCGGGCAACAGGGTCAACCCTTGGATCCCCAAACGAAGTACTTGGCTGATCTCTTCCTTGTAAACATGTCTTGCAGCGTCTTCAGGCAGTACCAGTCCCTTGGTGGGCAAGGCCATATCCACAAGGCCTGCGCGCACATAGAGCTTGTCAATCCCCAATTCTCGCACAAACAGGGCAGCAGCTTCGGCCCTAGTAATTGAAGCCTTTAGGGCAAGTCTCTTGCCGAGAGCGCTATCTGGCCTTGCCTCTAGTATCTTTTCTATCATTACAAGCTCTTTTTCCGCCCTCTCACTGAGTTCTCCACGCATTACAATGGCCTTTTTGAAGGCCCAGGATGCCTTTAAAAAACGATGTGCCTCTCGATAAGCCACCCCCATATAATAGTAATGAATTGATAGATTTGGCTGCTCCTCCAAGGCCTTACGAAAATACCTCTCAGCCTCTTCCATCCATCGCGGCCCTTTCTGCAATGTTATTAATCGCAAAAATCCCACATCCGCCAAGGCCTTGTCTTCGTCCGTGACCGCCCAGACCGCCGCCTTTTCCATCGCCTCAAAGGCGGCCTCAAAACACTCCTTCATGCCCAGGGCAAGCCCCAAACCACGATAAGCCGGGGAATAGCTAGGATCCAACTCCACAGCCTTGCTGAATTCCCGCCTTGCGTCCTCTATCCTGTTCAATTCCAGCAGTCTGAACCCGCTCATAACCCGATGCTTGGGCGAATCAAACACAATCTCTTTGGACACTCCAGCACACCCTGCCAACAATAACAGCACTGTGCAAATGCCCCATGCAACCATAAGGCCCTTCCGGACGGATTTACTGAAGCCCACCATAAGAACTCCTTCTCATCTGGATCCATAAATTAGCCACGTGGCCCTGATACATAACGCGATTTATCGCCTCAAGCCCAGTGGTCCCCCTGCCCGCCTCGGACGGGCAAGGCTGCAGGCCTGATCCTAACACCAGGCTACACTGATTCCTTACTTCAATGCTCATACAAAGAAGCCCCCTAATCAACCAAAAACACCACCCGACACTTCTGAAAAAGCCTCACGTTTCTGGGATCAGATCGGATTTTTTCGGCATCAGCATTCGTGACCATTACTACTGTAGGCCGATCTTTCAAAACGCGAAGGGCCTTTAGCGTCAGGGGTCTTTGTCCTAGCCATAACTTCCTGATTCGCGAATCAGGGGGCTTGACATACTTTACCATACCTTTTCTAATAACGTACTCTCTGCTTACATATACCGGGCCAAAGACCTCCTCCCCGTGCTCATCAACAATCCTGGGAATCAGGCACGGCCTGAACCCTATACCCCTACAGTCTAAAATAAGGCCAGTATGTTCCTTATTCTTTTTCATTGGAGGTGATGAGGGCTGGACAATGGGTGAAATTTTTCGGATCGAAGGAGGGAGCAATATCTCACCGAGGTCAGCACTGAGCTTAACGGCCACAATAACACGAACCTCCTTCTGGTCACTAAAAGCAATATTGACAATTTCTGCGCCCTTATCGCTCCAGAGCAACCTTTTCAGCTTACCTTCACTGGCCTCTGTCCAATCCCCTACCTTGGACCGGGAATCAACGGGTATATTTTTGATCAGTTTAAGGAGATTTGCTCTGGCCGCAGCTACGGCCGCCTTTTTTGCAACAGATCTGGCTTGGGCTTCGCTATCAGTCACTGGGGGAAAGCAGGCCTCACCCACAGCCTCCACAATAAGATTGGTCCAGTCAATTTTTCCAAATTTTAGTACCTGGATATAGTTTTGGGCAAATGCCATGGCCGGCAATGTCAGCCAAGTGGCAAAAGCAATTGCTAAGACAAGCGCTACTTTCTTGTTATTACCCATGTACAAACTCTTCTATCTTTTTTAAAATATCATGGTATTGATCAGGTTGCACCCAGTGGGCCTTTGGTTCGGCACGGAACCATGTGAGTTGTCTCTTGGCATATCTCCGGGTATCCCTTTGCAAATCCTCAATGGCCTCGTCAAGGCCGCATTCTCCCATAATGTAGCTCACCATATGCCTATAGCCAATGGCCTGCATTGGTTTAAGGTGCCGGGAATACCCCTTTTCAAGCAATTTCCTGGTTTCATCCACAAGCCCCCTTTCCACCATCTCCACGCTTCTTCGGTTGATACGCTCATAGAGGATTTGTCTATCGAGATAAAGACAAAATTGGAGATCCTCCAAGGGTCTTTCTTGAAAACCATGCTTCTGGCCTAGCTCAGAGGGCCGTCTTCCGGTCAGCTCATATATTTCAAGGGCCCTTGTGACACGTATTTTATCATTGGGATGGATCTTTTGAGCAGCCTCCGGGTCCACATTAGTTAGCCTGGCATGCATTTCTTGCGGCCCATATGCCTCGTACTCATGGATCAAACGCGCCCTTAAATCAGGATCAGGAGGTGGGCAGGAAAACAGCCCTCCTAGCAATGTCCTTATATATAACCCAGTCCCACCCACCACAATACATATCTTACCCCTTCCCACAATGTCCTCTATACAAGAAAGCGCCAGAGACCTGTATATAGCCGCATTAAAGGGTTCATCAGGATAGACCACATCCAGGAGATGATGTACAACCTTGCTTCGTTCCTCAGCCGTGGGTTTCGCAGTACCGATATCCATCCCTCTATAAACCTGCATGGAATCGGCGTTTACTATTTCAGCTCCCAACTCCTGGCCCAATGCAATGGCAAGGGATGTCTTTCCCGTGGCAGTGGGGCCTGCGATAATGATAACTTTGGGCCTATCCTGAGCCATAGCTCAAACCACCCTCTTGAACATCCTCTCCAGCTCATAATAGGTAATTGTCCTGGTAATGGGCCGACCATGGGGACAGTTGGTGGGAAGGCGCAATCGGTTGAGCTGGGCGAGAAGGGCTGTCATTTCTGCCATGCTCATAGTATGGCCAGCCCTAACGGCACCGTGGCAAGCCATAATGGTGATCACATGCTCCAAAATAGACCCTTTATCCACAGGCCCCTCTTTTAGCGCCCCAATCAACTCCACCAGTAACTGATCCCAGTCGGCATTTTCTAACATAGATGGGACAGCACGCAAAAGCACTGCCTCTCCACCAAAATCCTCCACATCAATTCCCAACTCGGACAGAACTTCACCTCTTTTTTCCAACGTCCGCTTTTCGCTAACGCTCAAATCAATCCTCTTGGGCACAAGCAGGTTCTGAACCTCAAGTCCCGATTTCTTTACCTGCTCCATGAGCTTCTCATAGAGCACCCTTTCATGGGCTGCATGCTGATCAACGATCATAAGGCCGTTTCGATCCTGACACAGGATATATGTCCTGTTTAACTGCCCTATTACCGTGATTTGTTCGTCAAAAAGGGGAACTTGAACAGAATCCGTGGTCAGAGGAAAGCTAACAGGTTTGGTAGCTGGCGAGGATGGCTCCCACCGTACTTCTACAGGCTCCTGAACCTCACCTTCTCTATCCCACGTGGAACTACCAGGATAGATGTGAATCCGGCGGCCAAGAGCACTGTCAACCAGCCTCATAATACTCTGAAACAGGAGACCTGGCTGTCGGAATCGAACCTCTTGTTTGGCCGGATGTACATTGACGTCCACTTGAGAAGGCTCGGTTTCAATGAATAAAACCACCTGGGGGTATGCTCCCTTCATGAGTCTCTGACCATAGCCATCCATGATCGCCCGGTTTATCAGGCGATCCTTCACGTTCCGTCTGTTAACATAGACATATATTCGATCCGCCCTGCTGCGGCTGAACTCTGCGGGGGCTGCATATACGGTCATACTAAGCCCTGATTTGTTAAACGTCTCCTGAACCATGCCCTCTGCCACAGACCGGCCGAAAAGGATTGCCAGTCGGGGTATAAGCTGCTCAGAAGACGGCAAATTGATCAAGAGCTTTTGTTCATTCTCCAATTGAAAATAAATATTCTCAAAGGCCAAGGCCAGTCTTGAAAATGTGTCAATAATCTTATCCGCCTCAGTCCTTTCCCCCTTGAGAAATTTCTTCCTTGCTGGGACATTATAAAAAAGATCCCGCACCTCTACCGTGGTCCCTTCCGGTGCGCCTGTCTCTTCAATATCCTCCAATTTGCCACCGGATATCTTAAGGGTATGCCCAGCTACGGCCTCAGCCACCTTGGATGTAATTCTCATGCGCGACACAGAAGCAATGCTGGGGAGCGCCTCTCCCCGGAAGCCCAACGAACTGATGGCGAATAGATCCTCCACACTTAAGATCTTGCTTGTAGCATGCCTTTCAATACTCAGCAAGAGATCATCCCGCGACATTCCGATTCCATTGTCGCTCACACGAATAAGGGATTTGCCGCCCCCCTCTATTCGCACCCTTATTCGGTCTGCCCCGGCGTCAATACTGTTGTCCACTAGCTCCCGAACCACAGAACTGGGTCTTTCAATGACCTCGCCAGCCGCGATCTGGGTAGCCACCTCTTCCGATAGGATCCTTATTCTACTCATATCCGAAAAATCTCTTGATTCCTAGGGGTGGGGAGATAGGGCCGCCTTGAGCTGAACAGACGGGCGAAGAGCCCTTGCCGCCTCAAAGGTTTTGCTTTCCCTTTTCCGTTCGGGTCATGCTTGAGGCACACGGAATGAGGTGGGTCTCGCAAAAACTCCTCCACAAAAAGGGACGAGACCATTACCATGCGCACCACATAATCCCTAAAACCATCCCATCGAAGTGTTTTTCCTCCAAACAATCCAGGGACCGTATCATATAGGTAATCAGAAATTCTTACGCCCTGGGTATAAATACGCTTACTGGCCTTTAAACCGTTCTTCCTCTTGTGGGTCATGGAACGAAGAATTTCATCGCAGGCCCTCTGATCAGTACCGAGCACATCCTTTGCGATCTTTGTATAAAGCGGGCCCACCACATAGTCGGCCCTGATCTCCCAGTATATATGCCCCGTACGCCGCTTGTTGGGGAAAATGGCGACAAGGTTGGGGATAAACACGTTGTGGGCGATCACATCTGCTGCCAAATGCGCCAAAAATCCATAGGCATAAGCCTGTTCCGTGGCATTGCGCGCCTCATTCAAGAAAGCAAAGCCTCCCTTCCAGTGATGTGCGTGTCGGGTGCTTCTGATCTGGCTTTTCATCAGAAAGAAATCTGCAGCCAGAGATCCATAAAGGTACTCCAATGGATTGGACGCAATAATGGATCCGATTCCGGGAAAAAGATCCCTTGCCATATCCAGGGTATGCAGCGCAATGACCGTGTGAACACCCGGACCCCAGGCAAAAGCCTTGGAGGCACCAATCATGTCCAGCAGAGCGACGATCCCCAGCATAAGAGCTATTTTTGTAACGAAAAATACAAGTTTCCTCATACGATAGTTTGTCAAGATCTCTTCTCCTCTTGTTTCAATCGCAGCTCATGGTCTTGTTCTTGGTTTCTACAAACTATTCCATGGTCTCAGCTATTGAGACAGTTCGGTCGCCCAGCATGTTTACGTAGCTTCCCAGCTCATTATCATACCAGCCATAGATAACCGCTTGGGTAACAGCTATCCGGATCATCCTTTCCATCCCTGCGGCCGGATTTTTTCCTACTTCTACCTGGCATACCTTGTCAAGGTCGATACTTACTTCAGCGGTCCTGGTATGGGTCTCATGAGCCTCGATAATAGCCGCAGCCCTTGGCAGCCCTATGATATCTGACGACACATTCTGCTCTTCGGTGTAATGTAGGTATCCCCTCGGATCATTTGCTGCAGCCTCTTGGTAAATGGTATTGATCAAGTCTCTACGAATGGGTTCTCCTGAGGGTTCTTCCTGCAGATTCACCACCAAGATGATCAATGAACCGGTGGTATTTGGAATCCGTACTGATTCTGCAATAAAGCCTATCCTCTTCATCTCAGGGATCACAAGACCAAGGGTATCAGCGGCCCCGGTCGTGGTCAGAATGATATTGTTCATGACACTCCTGTTTTTCCTGAGGTCAGTTGCTCCTGCCTTGGGCAGCCTATCAAGGACCTCCTGAGATCCGGTTACTGCATGTACCGTGGCCATGGAGGCCGTAAGGATACGGTCCGCGCCAAAATAGTCGATAAGTGGTTTCATCATATGGGCGAGACACGTGGTGGTGCATGAGGCATTGGAAATCAACCTATGTACCCTTGGGTCAAAGTCATTCTCATTCACACCCATTACTGT
>Ga0180301_10000299_pt1 | contig 38169 bp, 46 predicted proteins | sample GuaBasSediGuay16_FD_121797 | JGI IMG/M metagenome (GOLD analysis project Ga0180301, IMG submission 121797) | Subseafloor sediment microbial communities from Guaymas Basin, Gulf of California, Mexico - Guay16, Core 4569-2, 12-15 cm | ecosystem: Environmental > Aquatic > Marine > Hydrothermal... | reverse complement strand
ATTTCAGCCCGCAAAACTTACATAACCATACTCCAAAGCTGAGCCTCTTAAGTGAGCCGGGAGTCCTACAACGAGGGCATTTTGAAGGAGCCCGCATTTTAAGCTCAATTGCCAATACTCTCTTACGTACCGTTGCACCGTATCTCGCGCCGTATCTTGCGACTGGGCCGACAAACCTAGTTCTGCCCATTTTTATAGCCCCACAGAGGACAACTTACTTCTTAACTCCTGGCTTTTAACTTTAGCTATATTGAAAGCTTTATGAACATCGTCGACCCCAAAGTATCCTGGAGCACCTTTTTGTATTGCGCATAAACTGCCATCTTGCGAAAAGCCGAAAGTTAAGCGACAATCAAGGACGCTTTCCTCTTCTAAGCATGGGTCCACGAGCAAATATTTGTCTATTTTAGCTATGGTTACTAGCGTTGGCTTATTAGTTATTGGGGGCTTAACTCTCGTGTTTAATACTTGGACTTCACGTCCCTCTACTTTGGTGTTTGGTATTGTCGACGAAAGCAAGGCCGCTACAGCAGATAGCGCTGAAGCATCCATTAAGTTCCCGTCGTGATCTAACACGTATATGTCTACCCATGTGATCCACACTCTCTCCCCCGGAACTAAGCACATCTTCTCTAAATCTATCATCCCCGACTCTCTAATTACTCGATCAACAACTCTAGCTAATTCAAGAGCATTTTCGTCAGGTGGACCTGGCTCAAAAGTTGGAGAGGCAAGAGGCAAAAATTCCGCATTTACAGACAAAACACCTTCATTTGGCGTATCTGAAAACGGCTCTCCAATCTCATATTTTATGCCAGTGAGTATGGTTGTTGATCCCATTTTAACTATTGCGGAGCCATCAGCTTTATCGATTACCCCTACTTCAATGGATATGGGTCTAAAATCCTCCAAACCTCTACCGTCCAGTCTCCTTCCTCTTTGAGCTAACTCTATTATCTGCTGACGCTTTACAGTGGATATCACCTTTTCAGCCAACAGTTATCCCTCCTTAATTGATGAGACTTCTGCCAAACTAGGGGCATAATACTCCCTTAGTGCTTGTTTTTGCTTGGCATACACTTGTTCACATCCTTTAACGGCGAGTTCGAAAGCTTGTTTAAACTCCTCTTCAGTAAAATGCCCATCCATTTGTAATAATGTCACTACTTTTTTAGAAGGCATCATCGCAAAAGGCATGTCGGCCTCCCCGTACTTATCTTCAATATCCATGACATCAAGCACAAGCCTTCCCTCCACCTTCCCAACTGCTATAGCCGCTACTAAATCCTTCATAGGTATGCCAGCGTCAGCCAACGCAAGCGATGCCGCAATGATGCTTGCGCAGCGCGTGCTACCGTCAGCTTCTAAAACCTCCACAAAGACATCTATCGATGTTCTAGGGTAAAGTTCTAGGAAAAGAGCTGGTTCAAGAGCTTCCCTTATGACTTTTGAAAGCTCGATTTCTCTTCTAGAGGGGGCCGGAGATTTCCTGACATCAACTGAAAATGGAGCCATGTGGTAACGACATCTTAGGATGGCACGGTCTGGCAACGCTAAATGCTTTGGATGGAGTTCTCGTGGCCCAAAGACAGCGGCTACAATTTTTGTCCTACCGAGCTCAACGTAAGCTGATCCGTCAGCATTCTTAAGAAAACCTATCTTAAGCGTTAAGGGTCTTATCTCGTCAAGCCTCCTTCCATCAACTCTTCTTCCATCCTCGCTTATCAACTTGATAGTCTTCTCCATCATCAGACACCTCATGACTTTGACCTCATTTGAAGTATATAAGCGCGTACTCTATCAGTAAGTCCGCTTATGTGAGCTTCCCTCTCAATTTTCTTTATGGCGTTCGCAGCTATAGCCTCGTCTTCAGGGGTTTTTCCTCTAATCCAAATTCTACCATTTTGGCCTATGGTTATTTGACAGCCTGTCTCTTTTTTAAGCATGTTTATCATGGAGCCTTTCCTGCCAATTATCCTAGGTATTCTCGTAACATCAACTTCCAGGACAATGCCCTTTTTTATCTTACCTAACCCTCTACCTTTAGCTGTTAGTGCAGGATCTTTAGTCCTATCAAAAGCTAGTATCTTCGCTACTATCATCTCTCCCACGTCTAGGTGTTTTCTTATATCTTCCTTAGCGGGGTTTATCGGCTTTGATAGAAACTCTGACGCGAACAATACGGCGTTGTATGGCGCGTTAATATCCACGAGCCACGAGGTTAGTGAGACATCAATGACGTTGCCTATTACTAAGTCTCCTTGTTTAGGCATGTACCTTCCTCTAAGGCTTACAACAGATACTGCCTTGTTTTTGAGCTCCGCTAGCCCAATAGCTGATGCGTATAAGCGCTTTCCATCCCTATACACGTTTTCCCCAGCTTGGTAATCCCCCTCAGCTAATAGATCTCCAGGAGCTACTACTTGCTTAGGCGTGAAAAAGATGGTCAAAAAAGTGCCCACCTCACGCTCTCTTAACAATCTTAACTTCAGCTTCACCTTTAGTTAGCTCATTCACCCTATCTATGAAAACTTGCTGTAAACCAGCAGGTATAGTTATTTCTCCAGACCATGAGCCATCAGAGCCCCAATTTGAGGAAGACACGGTTCCCATTTTACACAACACTGAATAAGCGCGGCTTGCGTACTGTGGCGGGAGCTTTACGTAAAAGGTAGCTTGTGAGATCTTTAATGGAAGAATGGTCCTTAAAGCTTTAATGATCTCGTTAGCTTGTTCTTCGACTGACTTAAAGGGGTCTATTTGAACTTTGGCTTGACTTAATGCGTTTTCAATTCTTAGAGGAGGATGTGGCGTGCCAGTTTTTGGATCTACACAGTTTTTAGCTATGAAGTCTATGATTTGCCTCCTCTTACTCTCTATTAAGGCGCGTCTTTGTTCAGCTGTTAACTGAAGTTCTCCTTTCTTGATTATTTCCTCAGCTACCTTTAACACATCGGTTGTCTTGAATACTTTCTTAAGCGATTCATCTGACGCCTTTAGCCCTTTTCGAGCATCTTTATAAACTAGATCACTTATTAGGGCTTCCTTAATGGAAGAGCTTTTCCCTGATTTTATTGCCCAAGCCAGGTCAGGATCTACTAGTACTTCGAAGTGTTCTCCAAAAGCGCTTAGCCTTGCGATAACAGCTTTATCCGCTTTGGGCATGAGAACCAGCCTTTACCTTCGAGATATATCCCGAGACTTCCTCGGTGGACAATTTCTTAAACTTTCTAGTCTTGACATCCACCGTAGCTACCTCTACTTTTGTTGGATCGATACCTCCTTCTATCACTTGGTCTAGTGAGCGAAGCGCCATAACTATGCCGGTTTCTAGCTCTATTTTCTCTGAGAAGTTCTTTTCAAAGAATTCAGTAACTTGTTGCGACCCTGCGCCTATTGAAACCACGTAATAGCCTGCATATGCACCACTAGGCTCTGTCATGAAAAGTCTAGGCCCAAATCTATCAACACCTGCTATGAGTAGTGATACGCCAAATGGCCTTACGCCAGCGTGTTGAGTATACAACTGCTTAATTTCACTTATTCTTCGAGTTAAATATTCAACATCTATTGGCTCGTCATAAAGCATCCTGTTAATCTGAGCTTCAACGCGAGCTCTATCAATTAAGACTCTAGCATCTGAAGATAATCCAGCAAAAGTGATCCCTATATGCTCATCAACTTGTAATATCTTCTCCATGGAGACATGATCTATTAACGGGCTTATTTTCTTCTTCTCAACAACTAGTAAGACTCCATCTGAGCAACGCATACCGAGAGCAGTCCAACCTCTTCTAACAGCTTCTAATGCGTATTCCACTTGAAACAATCTTCCATCGGGTGAGAATATTGTTATAGCTCTGTCATACCCCATGCCTGGAGGCGTGAACATTTATTTTACCTCCTTCTCGTCGCTCATAGCCATGAAGTTTCAGCCTTAAGTTTTTAAGAGGATTTATCTTCTTATTCTTTTCGTCTCACTACAAGGATCGTCATGTAGATTACCTAAGCGATAAGGCAAGTAGTAGATCTCTTTCGGTTATTATGCCCTGTAAGCCTTCTTGATCAACTACAAGTAAGGCACCGACTCCATACTTGCGCATAGCATCAGCTGCTGACCCGAGGCTTTCACTTGGAGAGATGGTGAAAAGGTTTTGGGACATGATCTCTCTTACAGGAGTCGTTAACACTTCCTCTACGTTACCTAGTATGAGCTTACGAAAAGCTTCTCCTCCGAAAAACCTCAATAAGTCCATTGTAACTACAATACCTATAACCCTATTATCTTCGACGACTGGCAATCTCCTTATATGGTTAGCGATCATCTTACGTGCAGCGTCACCAACAGTCTCATCTTTACCTATTGTAATTAATTCAGTTGTCATTACGTCTTCAACTCTCTTATCAGAAGGTTTGCCCGCTAGAAGGTTTACTACGTCACGTTCAGTAACTATCCCGTAGACTTTACCTTCATCAGTTAAGATAGGTATTGCTCCGTATCCTGTTTTCAACATTTTTTCTAATACGTCAAGAAAGCTTTCTCTGATGTTAGCATAAACGACGTTTTTGGCAGCTATTTGCTCGATTGGCTCGTTTATGGCTGAGTAGAAGTTCCCTCCATGTCTTACCTTAATTATGTTGAAGTAATCGCCACCACCAAAGAAGTTTACCAGCTCAGTTGATGTCACTAACCCTATGAGCCTATTGGCTGCATCTACAACAGGTAGACGGCGTATGCCTTTTGATACCATCGTATCGACAGCCTTTATTATGGGTGAAAGCTTCGTTATCGTTATTACAGGTTTTTTGGCAATAAGGTCTAGTTCTCGAGGCTTTTCATATACTTCATTCGAAAAGTTCGGCTTAGCATCGCTTCTTAAGAAACCCCTTACAACTCTAGGCTTAGGACTTCTCAAAATTTTGCACCCATGATTAGTTAAAGCCTTTCATGTTTTTCTAAGTTTTCTTAAGGGGTTAATGGGGACCTCAGACGGGTAAGTTTCGCTCACATATCGCAGCCGGAAGTACACATCATCGGCGGTATCAGAATTCTCTTTAGTTGCACATATAGTTTTTGCTTAAGGATCAGACATAGCTTATAATAACTTATATCCTATATCCAGCGTTTTTTCTTGAAATAGCCTAACATTGTGCCAGCTATTATCGCCATTAGCAATAAGACTAGTGGATAGCCATATGGAGACTGCAGTTCAGGCATGTACTGAAAATTCATCCCATAAATGCCTGTAATCAGCGTCAAGGGCATCATTATCGTAGCTATAACTGTTAACACCTTGATTATCTCGTTTGTGCGATTTGATATATTAATCATGTATAGCTCGCGAACACCTGAAATAGCCTCTAAGTCGCTTTCTATGATGCTCAGTACTCTAGCAAAGTGGTTTATGGCATCTCTTAAGTGGCGTTCACCTCTCTTTGATATGAAGATGTGCCCTTCAAGTATTAAGGTTCTTAAGACATCACTCTGCTGAAGTACTATTCTCCTTATGCGTGTAAGAACCCTTCGCAGGTTTGATAACGAGGTCATGAGCTCAGGCGTAGGAGATGTTAGAGCCTTTTCTTCAAGTTCGTTAATCCATCTATCTATGTGTAAAATCGCATTAAGGTAGTTTGTTGCAATAAAATCTAGTAGTTCAGATAAAAATAGATCTGATCCTCTTTGCAGAATGTCAGGGTCTTTTCTAAGTCTATTCGAAAGTTCATCTATTTCCTTCAACTTCTCATCGTGATATGTGACCACGTAGTTTTTACCAACTAAGATATCGAGCTCAGCGAATCGCACCTTTCTATCCTTGAAATCTTTGATGCAATGCGTGGCTATCAAGAAGTAGTCATGGTAGTCCTCTAGCATAGGGCATTTATATGGCTCTACACACACGTGAACAGCTGACATATCAAAGCGGAATAAGTTTGTGAGAAGCTCGCTTTCCTCCTTTGTTGGAGACTCAAAGTCTACCCAAAGTACTTGTCCATCAGGTGGTGGAAAGCTAAGCTTCTCTACTGGAGGGCTTTCTAGTATGTTGTTTGCACATAGAAAGGTTCTAATCACGTTCTCGCACTTCCAACTTCTTTGAAAAGTGGCTATTGAGACCTTATTTTAGCTTTTTTCTTGATTTAACATTAGCTCACCGTAAGCGTACGAGAAGAAAGATATGGAAGGGGGTCAGATCGTCGCGAGGTCAACATTAATGTTCTGATGTCTGGGACGGCTTCTTCATCCCCGCCTCTGAAGATATGCTTAGGTAGGTTTTTAGCTTTTCCCTAATCTTCTTCATTGTGCCAGTCGTCAGTACCGGGCTGACAATAACATTTTTGTCACCTATTGACGTGATATGCGAAGCCGCAGCCAATACCTTATCTACTGCTCTATGAGAGCATTTAGCTATGAATAATGTCGGGTTTTGCGTGGGAATTACTTTGAGCTTAGCTTCCGAAACCCCTACTTCTCCATAGAGTTTTAACAAGCTGTTTTGCAATGTATTGAAAAGCTCATTTGCAGAGAAAGCTCGCTCTTCATCAAACGATGTTAGCTTTAGTACCACATACCGGTTTCTTGCAAGTTTTACTGGCACGCTACAATACCTCTACACCACATGGCAGCTTGCTAGACTTTAAGAACATGTTGCGGTTAATAATCTTCTTGGGGTAGTTTATCGTAGAGTTTAGGACGGCTTCTTTGCTTAGCCCTAATACTTTACTCATACTTGATAATGCTGGAAAATCGCGAAGCTCATACCAGTTTTTGGCGCCACTGCTTAAGATTAATGGAGCGTTTTCTTTAGTTGAATATGCTGTTATGAGCTTATAGAAGCCTATGAGCTTACTTCGAGACAAACCTTCAGCTCTCAACAGATGCGCTAGGTGTAGCTCTATTGCTATATCGTTTTGACGCGCTAGTGAGAAAAGTGATGCTGTTATCTTAAAGTCAGGATATGGCTCAAGTAAAATTAAATCGACTCTCTTATCTCTTAAGGCGTAGTTGACTAATGTTTTATGAGAAGCTTTAATGCATATTAAGTCAATTTTTCTCCTTAGTTTGTTTACGAGCTTTACCGCTTCTTTTACTGATAAAGTGCTGATGTTAGCTCTGGTATAAAGCTCTACTCTGAACCTACCTTTGACTTCGTCGAGAAGCTTGTATTTTTCACTAAGCTGTTTATAATCTTCAAATCCTGGCAGCGCTATCCCCTTAATACTGAGCTTCTCAGCTACTCTAAGCATGGCTTCTAAGTTTCCACCTTGACTAAATGGTGAAGTATATACGCACAGATCGTATATTTTTCGAAATCTCAAAGTGCTTCACTTAACTAACCCAATTGACTTTAAAAAATCGATTAATGCGCTTTTGCTTTTACCTAATCTAGTCATTGTTATCCTGAGCTTTATAATGTCATCTCCTTCAGTTAACGTAACTTTGCCTAGATAAGCTTGCTGTTTACTAATCTTTAAGTAAAGATTTCCTGCACCATTTGAAAAACGATCTATTTGGTTTTTTATGATAGCCTTATCTAAGTCATCAAGTTTTTCGCTGAGATGTTTCACTAGCTCTTGAGCTAAGTTTTCTGTAAGCATAGCTCGTAAAATTGTTATTGGGTTTCCATGATGACCATAGACTACCTCTTCTAAGACTTGAACTTTATCTCTTAGGGGCTGTGGTATGAGGTTTAATAACGCTTCTTTTACCTTGGCTATGTCCTCTGTAGCGTGAGCAAATGATTCTAAATAAGCGTGTATTACTTTGGCTTTTTCAGCCATGTTCACTTCACATATTAGCTGATAAGCTTGGTCTTATCTTTTCAGCACCTTTACCTTTTCTAGTTAGTCCACGGCTTTTTCTACCAGCTGGTGTTAAGCCTCTAAAAACGCGACCTCTTTGTGATGGATTGCATATCCAGTTGATATCCTTGTCAGCCTTTATTACTGGATGGTGTGGGTCAACTAGTATTACTTCAAACCACTTGTATCTACCGTCCTCGCCCACCCAGTAACTTCCTAAAACCTCTAAATTGGGGTATTTTCTAGCTGCTCTTTCCTCAGCTATCCATTGTAAGCTTTTTCTAGGAGCAAAGCCGTAAATGCCCATCCTCTTTGGCCTACGCCCAGATCTAGGTCTTGGCTTTCTTTGACCCCCTCTTCTAACCCTAACTCTAACGACGATAAAGCCTTGTTTAGCTTTATAGCCTAATGCTCGAGCTCTATTAATCCTCGTCGGATGCTCTATTCTAACTACCGAAGGACCTTTTCTCCACTCTATTAACCTGATTTTCCTAAGCTCTTCCACGTAACCTTCTTTGGGATGCTTCCAGGCCTCTGCGATATATTTGTAAATTGACATCTTAACCACGCTTGGCTCGTTTAACTGCTTGTAAGCGTTTTAATAATGTTTTCGGCTATCAGTATTGCCCCAATTCTCTGCGCTTCTACAGTTTGAGCACCTATATGTGGAGTGCATACTACGTTAGGTAAGCTTATCAGTTCATGCTCCCACGGCTCTCTTGGGGGTTCATTCTCATACACATCCAACGCAGCTGCCGCTAAGTGACCGGATTTAAGCGCTTTGAGCAAAGCTTTAGTATCTACAACCTTACCTCTCGACGTGTTTATTAGAATTGAGCCGCGCTTCATTGAGAATATCACATCTTCATTAAACATGTACTCAGTTTCTCGGGTGAGCGGTACGTGTATCGAGACAATGTCTGAGAAGGCTAGCATCTCTTTAAGGTTTTGGTAGCGCACAACTCCAAGTTCGTCAAAAGCAGCTTGCGGAGCAAAAGGATCATAGGCTACCACATGCATTTCAAAGGCTTTAGCTCTCTTTGCTACGGCTCTACCTATTCTACCAAAACCGACTATGCCCAGAGTTTTTCCTCGAAGCTCAAAACCGTGCAACTCTCCCTTAATCCACCTTCCCTGTTTCATTGAGTTATCAGCTTTTGGTATACTTCTCGCTAAGCTTAGTAAAAGCGCAAAAACCAATTCGGCAACTGCAATAGTTGAAGCCTCGGGGGTTGAGAGAACTTTTATCCCCTTTTTGGCGGCCTCGTTAACATCTATGTTGTCTAAGCCCACGCCTACTCTTCCTATGACTTTAAGTCTCTCCGCTTTTTCAATAACTTGTTTATCAACTTTCGTCCTACTTCTAACGATCAATATATCGTACTTAGGAATGTTTTCTAAAAGCAAATCCCTTGTAAAGTCGTAGGCTTCTGTAACCTCTATACCAGCCGACCTTAATCTATTAACACATTCCTTGTCAACAGGGTCTGTTATTAGAGCCTTATACATACGCAATCCTCCTTAAGCCCTGACTAAGTTTAAACTTCAACTACTGTGGAGATGTCTTGAACATAAAAGCTTGTGCTGCTACGGCTGGAGGCACCCACGCTGAAGAAACGACTGGCGAATAACATGTTTCAATCAATGCCAACTCTTCAACTTTCATGCGCTTTAACATGGCTAAGGAAACTAAGTCGATGTACTTTGATGCATTATTGCCAACTGCCTGGCCGCCTACTATTCTTCCTTCTTGGTCAACGATTAATTTCATAAACACGTCACATCCCTTAAAGTAGTGGATCTTATCTTTTGAAAGCACCCTAATAGATTGGACATTAACACCTTGTTTTCGAGCAAGATGGCTTGGTAAACCAGCACACGCTATTTCTAAATCAAAGACCTTGATCACCATCGCTCCTGTAAAACCATTTATTTTCATGTCTCCGCCAGCTGCATTTATGCCAGCAACCATCGCTTGTCTTACGGCAACCGAACCTAACTGAAGCGTTAAAGGCTGTCTATAAATGGGATCCCAACATTCAACACAATCTCCAGCAGCGTATACGCCTTCTTCAGAAGTCTTCATGTGCTCATCAACTTTTATTAAACCAGTTGAACCTAGCTTTAAATGCGAATCTTTAGCAAGCTTCACATTACCTGAAACACCAATGCATAGAACCGCAAAGTCACATCTAAAAACCTCATCTCCAGCCACTACTCTTACACCATTTTCCACTGAAGTAACTTCCTCAACAGCTTTACCTAAGAAAAGCTTGATGCCCCGCCTTAAAAGGTGCCGCTCAATTATCTTAGCCATGTCGAAGTCTAGGTACTGAGGTAAAAGCTGATCCCTCATCTCCACTATTGATACGTCTAAGCCAAGATCATGAAAAGCTTCGGCAAGCTCTAAACCTATAAAGCCGCCACCTATAATTATGACCCTCTTGCTTTTATGAGCAAACTGCTTCATAGCTAAGGCATCTTCAATTGACCTTAGAGTAAAGACCCTTTCTCTATCATGTACAAAACTAGGTAAAAGAGGTTCAGCCCCTGTAGCTATTATCAATGAATCATATTCTAAGGAAGTAACTCCCCCATCCTTAGACCTTATCTTAACAAGCTGCCTAGAGCAGTCCAGTTCTATAGCTTCACTAAGTAGCATTAATCTCGCCTTAATTACTCGATTGTAAAACTCCGGAGGGTATTCGAGAAGTTCCGTATGCGATCTCACTTTTCCACTTATCAGATAGGGTAAGCCGCAACGAGAATAAGCAGGGTAAGGGCTTTTCTCGACGATAGTTATATCAACGTTTTTATTAATACGTCTAGCATATAGGGCAGCTGTACAACCAGCTACACCGCCGCCTATGATTAGGAGACGCTCCATAGCGTTTCACGCTAATTAAGAAAACACTATTTATTGTCTCAAAAGCCTTAAGCTTAGCTTAAAAACTAGTAGATGCCTAAGTGGTGTTTAATGCAATTAGGCATCGTAGGCAAGACAAACGTTGGGAAAACAACGTTTTTCTGCGCAGCTACGCTTGCACCAGCTAAAATAGCTTCATACCCTTTTACTACGATAGAGCCGAATAGAGGAATAGCGTATGTCCAGGTTGAATGCGTTTGTAAAAAGCTTGGAGTAAGAGATAATCCTGTAAATTCGATGTGTATTGATGGAATTAGATATGTACCAGTCGAGCTTGTAGATGTGGCAGGATTAGTTCCTGATGCCTGGAAGGGAAGGGGTCTTGGAAATAAGTTTTTAGATGACTTGAGACAAGCAGATGCTCTAATACATGTCCTTGACGTTGCAGGGGCAACCGATATTAATGGGACTCCCTGCAATCCAGGTATGCACGATCCAGCTGAAGACGTTGTATTCCTTGAAAAAGAGATTGACATGTGGATTTACCAAATCTTGAAGCGGGATTGGGATAGGCTTGTTAAGGCTGCTAAGACAAGAGTTGGAGGCTTTGCAGAGCTACTTTCAGATAGGCTTTCAGGACTTTCTATTTCAAGGAGACATGTAGTTAAGGCACTTCAAGATGTCGGGTTAGACGCCCTAGATCCTTCAAAGTGGTGTGATGATGACCTATTGCGATTTGTAGATGCTTTAAGAAAACTTTCTAAGCCCATGTTAATCGCAGCCAATAAAATTGATTTACCAACAGCTGAAGAAAATATTAAGAAACTTAGAACGGCCTTTCCTGATAAAGTTATCATACCGTGTTCAGCCGAAGCTGAACTCGCTTTAAGGCAAGCTGCTCAAAGAGGTTTGATAAGGTATAGACCAGGTGATAAAGACTTTGAGATTTTAAAACCTAATGAACTTACGGAAAAGCAGCTTAATGCTCTTAAGTTTATCAAGAAGTTACTTGAAAAGTGGGGTTCAACCGGTGTTCAAGAGGTGATTAATACGGCTTATTTGAAGCTTTTAGATATGATACCAGTTTTTCCGGTTGAGGATGTTAACAAGCTTACTGATCATCATGGCAATGTTTTACCGGATGTCTACTTAGTTCCTAGAGGTACAACAGCTAGACAGTTAGCTTATCGCATACATAGCGATCTCGGGGATACGTTCCTATACGCTATCAACGCTGTTACTGGAGAAAGAGTTGGAGAAGATTACGTCTTGAAAGAGGGTGACGTGATCAAGGTGGTGGCTACTAAAGCTATAAAGTCTAGGACCTAGCTAAGGTTCACTCCCCTTCTTCTTGGTGGTAATAGCGGTGAAAGTAATATCCAGGTTCTTTTTTAGGTCCAAAGCTTCTAACGCCTTTTTCCCTTAATTGAGATCTTAGCTGAGAAGCGTATTCGGGTGTTATTTCTCCGCGTTTTTCCATGAAGTTTATGATCTCTAAAGCTTGCTCGTCTGTATCGCAGCGTCTTATGAAGGATATGACATCAGGATTTCTTAGCTCTTCAAAGCCTTCGCCTTCTCTACGAAAGCCGCCTATTTTGTAAACTTTAGATTTGCCTTTTTCAATTTCGTCAGCCAAATGTGGGAAGTGTTTTCGAAGCTTGTCAAAATCTATCATTTCCTTAACCACTCTTAAGCGCGTCTAAGGCTTTCTCGAATTCCTTTTTTAAAAAATCTTCGCTGACGCCTAAATCTACGATACTCCAGGGTTTAAGCTCTCTTGCTTTAAACGACAATGTTTTGAAATCTAAGTCGTATTTCTTCAAGGCTTTTCTCCAAGCACTTAAGCGACCCCCATTTTCTGCGACGTACTGTATAATAGGGGAAAGCTCAGATCCTCCAATTGAGAGAATGGCTTGTATTAAAGCCCACTTGTAGTTTAAACACGAAATTTCGATTTGCGGCTTACGGGTGAGCTTTCTGAGCATTAGACATCTGGTTTTATAGGATTTTTCATCTATGAAATTAGCCCATTGAAAAGGAGTCCAAGCTTTCGGTATGAAAGGGTTTATTGAAACGCGTATCGCTCTTGACCTGTTAAAGCCTAAGTCTACTAAGTTGTTCAGAAAACGAGCTATTGCAGCAACATCGTCGTCTTTTTCCCCTGGAAGACCCAGCATAAAGTAAAGTTTTAGCTGCTTGACCCCGCCCTTCACAGCTATTTTAATGGCTTGGTAGTAGTCTTCTTCAAAGAAGTTTTTGTTAATAGCCATTTGCAAACGTGAACTAGTCGTTTCGGGAGCCATTGTTAAAGTTCTTTGCCCACCTTTTAGTAATAGTTTGACTAGCTGATCGTTGATGGCTGTCGGCCAAATGGATGGTATTGAAAGCTGAATTCTAGTTTTAAGCAAAACTTCAAGCAGTTCATTAAATCTTGAGTGCATGGCAAATGCCGAACCTATGCAGACTACTTTTTTAGCTGGCGTTTTAGATAACCCTTCTTCGAGGATTTCAATTAGCCTATCTAATTTGCGCTCTCTATATGGCCTATATAAGAAGGACTCTAAGCAGAACCTACAGCCTTTAGGACAGCCACGAGAAACTTCGAGTAGAAAGGATTTTTCAAATACTGGTCTGTACTTCCTCTCATCATCCACTGAGAGAACCTGAGCTGTGGGGTAAAAGGCATTGTTTAGATCCTCGACTAGTGCTTTTTCAATTGGCTTATCATGGATTTGAGGAATAAATACTCCTTTCATTTTTGAAATTTCCTCTAAAGAATCTCTTGGCTTATCATATGATGAAACTATGTCAATGATCTTCGGCAATAAATTTTCAGCTTCTCCTATTACGATAACGTCAAAGAAGGGAGTCATCGGCATAGGATTTGAAGTTATGGAGGGGCCTCCTGCTATTACCAATTGGTGTTCACTAGATCGTTCAGAGCTTTTAAGCGGTATGTTAGACTTCATTAACATATGAAGTGCGTTTACGTAATCGAGTTCATATTGGAAGCTGAAGCCAATTATTGTGAAATCACGTAAAGGCCTGCTTGACTCTACGCTAAACTCTTGTTGATCGCTGAAGCTATAGAAGAAGCGTTCACATAGCGCATAAGGTATTTCATTGACTAGCCCGTAAAGTAGGTGCGTGGCGAGAGAGCTCATCCCGACCCTGTACGTGCTTGGATAACATAGTGCAAACCTAACTTTTGCTTTTCTAAAGTCTTTCTTAATAGCGTTTATCTCTGCTGGCTTACTCATTTCTCTGAACATCGAAATTCTAGCTCTTGATGTTTAAGTAGTACTATGGTCTTCGGCGGGATGTCTCTGTCGACTAATATGTGTGGACCAATCCAAGAGTATTCTCCAACGATAACTCCAGGTAAGAAGCTTACGTTAATCCCTGTCTTAACGTAACCTCCCAAAAAAGCTCCAAGTTTTCTTCTACCGCTGCTTATTCTTTCTCCTTTAACCGTGACCTTTACTGGCGCATCGTCAAAGCGTAAGTTTGCCGTAATTGTTCCAGCCCCGAGATTACAATGTTCTCCTATTACGCTGTCACCTACGTAAGATAGATGACCTACGTGCGTTCCCTCCATTAATACGCTTTCCTTTATTTCGCAAGCATTTCCTATTCTAACGTTTTTGGCAAGGTATGTGTAAGGGCGTATGTAGCAGTTTGGACCGATATCGCAGCCTTCACTTATCCACGTAGGCCCCTCTATGTAAGCACCAGATCTTACTCTTGCTCCTTCTTCTATGACTACCGGACCTTTAAGTGAGACATTGTTCTCAACAGCCCCTTCTACGACCTGTCTAGTAACTAGTTTGTTTAACAGAAACCTATTTGCGTCTAGTATATTCCAAGGTCTTCCCACATCAAGCCATGAGCCTTCTCGTACCTTAACTGCTAACACCTCTTTGTTATGTTCAATAAGCATGTTAATTGTGGTTGTTAACTCATATTCACCTCTTTCGGATAGCGGTGTCCGCTTTGAAAAGTCAATCACCTCAGGTGACATAGCATATATCCCGATGTTCACATAGGATGGAGTAATCACATGCTTAGGCTTTTCCTCAACCTTTAGCACTCTATCCTCGTGGGTGTGAACCACGCCAAAATCTTGAGGTTTTGACGATAGCATAGTAGCCATTGTAACTATAGGCTTAGCAGACTCATGTGCTCTTATAACGGTTTTCACGATATCATAATCAAATACTATGTCGCCGTATATTAAGAGAAAGTCGTCTTCACCTACGAAATTTGATGCTATGCTTAAAGCATGCGCCGTGCCGTACACTCCTCCTTGATTAACATATTCAAATTCCAACTTTAGATTTGAACGTAGTTCTTCAAGGTAGCTTTTAATCTTTTCTAACATGTAGTATCCTACTACCAATACCTTCTCAATACCAGCTTCTTTGATTGCTTTAAGGACATGTAGAATGAGGGGGGCCCCAGCAATTGGTATCAGATGTTTTGGTCTAGTATTTGTGAAAGGTTGAAGTCTAACACCTTTACCAGCGGCCAAGACAACTGCCTTTTTCATGCTTTATAAGCCTCCACAGCTGTTCTGACTATTTCCATAGCATTTCTTAAAAGAGAGTTGGCTCGTTCACTATCTCCTGCTTCTACGGTGACACGAATGTACGGCTCTGTACCAGAAGGTCTGACTAGCAACCAGGAGTAGTCTTTGAAACGCATCCACACTCCGTCAATTGTCTCTTTTTTAACGTAGTCCATGTCTTCTAAACGAGAAGTTATCTTCTCCATAGCAGCCTTTTTAAGCTTGTTTTCACACCTCACTTTTTCTCTAAGCATTATCCCAGGCTTGTATCTTGAAACAAACTCTGACATAGACACGTCTAACTCGTCTAGCGCACTAAGTAACCTTATTGTTGATAATAAGCCATCTGGACATAGTGAAAAATCTGGGTGTATCCAAGCTCCACACGGTTCTGCACCAAAAACTCCCTTGACTTGCTTTAACTTCTCTGCTATAAAGACATCCCCAACTTTAGTCCTCACAACTGATCCACCAGCTTCTTCAACGGCTTTATCAACACAATAAGAGGTGTCTAAGTTCACGACAACTACTTTATTGCTTGATTTTTTAATTACGTAGCTTGCATATGCTGCTATTAAAGAATCTGGTGGGACATATGTGCCTTTTTCATCAACCACGACGACTCTATCTCCATCGCCATCAAAAGCAAATCCACAGTATAAGGAGTTGCCCCTCACGTATTCAGATAGAAGTTGCAAAGCCTCAGGACTTGGCTCTGAAGATCTGGCTTTGAAGAGGCCATCAGGTTCATCATTTATAGCATGTACGGTAGCTCCTAGTTGTTTCAACGCATTTGCTGCTATCTTACACATGGCGCCTCCTCCTGGATCTATGGCTATGGGTTTTGGTAGAAGTGTTCGCTCTTTTAAGAGAGCTGTCTTATAGTCTTCTAATAGGTCATTTGAAAAATCCACATGCTTAAGCTCCTTCCAGTCGAAGCTGAGAGGGTGTGATAAGCGTTGCTCTACGACTTGATATTGTTCAGGCGTTAGTGAAGAAGTATCAGGATTAAAGAGTTTTACACCATTATATTCTGGCGGGTTATGGCTAGCTGTTATCATTATACCAGCATCTGCTCTCTTAGACACGTAAGCTAATGCAGGGGTCGGCATGAGACCAGCTAATTTGGCTACGCTTTTTGCAGATATCACTCCTACAGCGGCATGTAGTGCTAAAAGTGGGCTTGTTAGACGGGTATCCCAGCCTATGACGACGGAGTTCTTGTCAAGCGAAGCAAAAGCCCAGCAAATTTTGACAACTATATCTGGAGTTAGGTCTTGGCCAAAAATGCCTCTAAATCCAGATGAACCAAGGAGACTCAAGTTATCACCTTTACCTTTTAAGATGGTTATTAGAAAAACTCTTTAAGTGTTATTACCTTGTTAAACCGTTCCTACTCAGTAATTGTTTTTAGTCCCCTGTGCTTAAGCCTGAGGAGAAGTCATTAAGGACCGCCTTTTTATTGTCTTTTCTTTTTTAGCTTATTTAACATAACTAGCTTGCTGCCTGTGGAGCAGCAGCCATGACCTCAACTGGTTTCTTAAGTAGCTCACTTTTTCTTACCTCAACTTTTCTTAGGGGGTATATCTTCTTAGCTTCGTTGTAGATTTCAGACGCTATTTTCCCTAGTACTGCCTGCTGTACAAACTCGTCAAAACCAAGTTGCTCAGCTTTTCGCTCTATGATCTCCTTCATAATCTTTCTTATTGCTCTTTCTTGCGATGTTTTTGCTCTGTGCTCGGTTATCGATATTGCAGCGACCTGTATTTCATACCCATCTTTGGTTGTTACCGTAAAGATGCCGTCGACTCTTGAACTCCCTCTTCTAATTAAGCTTCTTAGATAATCTCGAGCAAGATCGTGCCCCTTAAATATCGTGTATGCTTTGTCTCCTTCAACGTTAATTATTTGGAAATACAGCTTTATGTGCTGTTGTGAGAAGTCATCAGTTATGTTGTACAACGTGGTTTCAACAACTCTCCCAATGAGGCCTTCGGGCGTAGCTGATGGTATTTTTCCTACCTCGACATTCCCAAAGGCAGCAGGAGCAACTACCGTATACCAGCGCTTTTCTCTCCACTTATCCTTAACTCTAGTAGGTTTTGACATCGCTTTCACCGGAGAGATGCTAGGACTATCAACAAAGTTCTAGGATATTAAGTTTTTACTGCTTGAAGCGTTGCTTCAGCAAGTTGTATAGAAGATATTAAGTCGTCTAGTGTTGCTCTAGCAGATGCGATACCCCTTCTGTTAACGACCTCTACTTTAACAAGCTTTCCGTGAAGAGCAGTGCAAATGCTAAGCCCTTTTGGCAAGTTTAAATTATCAGGAGATACAGTTTTGACCACTATTTCGGCGTCCTCTGCCTTCTCGTAGTGAAATTCTAAGACAGCAAATACTGAAACTTTGGGCGTAGCTTTAGCTCTTTCCTTCAAGTTTTTCAGCCAGCTCCTTTTCTAATAAATCCAGAAACTCCTCTTCTTTACCTATTGGTATTTGAGCGCCGCTCGCGCTGATATGTCCTCCTCCAGATCCACCTACTTTTTCGGCAATTTTTCTTGTCAGTTCCCCCAAGTTAACTCCTTTAAGGGCTAGCTCAGAGCTACCTCTAACGGAAACCTTGACATATTCAGGCGTCGTTGAAAAGCCTACAAAGACCTTATCGGCGTCGCTGTAAATTGATGTTGCAGCTATCGAGGCTATAGTACTTAATACCTTTTCGTCTAAAGATGTGCCGCCGTGAAAACTTCTAAGATAACGTCTCTCAATAACTTTAGTTTTTTCACTGTATAGTAGATCCAAGTAGCGTGATATTACTTTGCGGTATTGAAGTATCACTTCTCGAAGATCATGTATTATAGATTCCCTACACCCTAAACATAGAAAGATCCCTAAGCTAGGTTTGCCCATCCTCCCACAAGCGTTTAAAATAAATGCGAACTCTCTCTTGCGTCTCTAAAGGGCGTATCCTCAGCCTCGTCGATAAACGTGTAAATCCAGCCTACTAGGCTTTCAGCGCTTTTAACGCTTACACCATGCGATAATAGGTGATTTATTAGTTCCGAGGTAAGCTTTTTTAGCTCTTCATCGCTAAGGTCTGATAGTGTTTTTGAGCAACTTTCCCCCGTGCAAATGCCCAAGTTTTCGAGAAATTTTTTACAAGCTAGCTCATTACCTGTTAAGCCAGGTAAGTATGGGTCTGAAGTGTATTCTAATGCCTTAAAAATTGGGCGTGTTTCAGCTCCAAATAGCTTTAAGCTCATTTTGCAACGCAGAATTCCTAAGTCTATGGCTTCTTTAACTACAACCTCATTCAAGCCTATGAACGAAGACTTATCCCCGCAATCCTGCCTATCTCCTATTGCTCCTACGATAGCTAGCTTAGCAGCAATTTTAGCTAAGTGTAATTTACAGGCTTTAGCAATGAAGTAGCAAGCTGTAGATGCACTACATTCTTTAGAGCCGTCAAATCCGAAGATATGAGGATTTAGCTCAAGGAGGTCATTACCTAAATCTGATGGAATGTGATGATCGATAATTGCGAAGGTCCGTTTTGAGAAGAGTTTTCTAAGCAGATCTTTATGCCCACTTCCTAGGTCAGTGAAGATTATGAAGTCGTCATCGCTGCTTCCCTCTAAGAGATCCTTGGCAATCTCGGTGGTCAGCTGTTTTACAACGCGTAAGTGGAAGGGGATATTTAAGTGCTTCAGAGTTTTGCACAATATGCTTGCTGAAGCTAAGCCATCGGCATCTAAGTGTGTTACTATACGTGCCACTCCGTTGGTCCTTAACTTATCTTCGATAGCATCTAAGATTTCCTTAGCTTTATCCATGAAAGAGCTGTAATACGTTGCTTAAGACCCCCGGCTACTAAGTTACCTAACTAGGAGCTGAGCAAGCTCAGGGGTATATTCCCACGTGGGGGGTAAAACTCCAACAGACTTATAGTACTTAACAAGGCGATGTATTTTTGATTCGATGAGTTGAAGCCCTCTTCTAGAGTGATAGTCCTTTGGATGTTCATCTAAATGCCTTCTTATGCGTACAGCTCTCTTCATGAGGTTTAGCAAGTCTTCTGGTATTTGAGGAGCGACGCCACGCTCCCTTAAGATTTGTAGAATAGATTTGCCAGTTATGTGTTTAACAAGGGGGATTCCATATTGGTCTCTCAGGATAATTCCTATCATGGATGGAGGAGTGCCCTTTTTAGCTAAGTCGACAACTAAAGCTTCAACTTCTTCAGGGCTCTGCTTTACCCACTTTGACGCAGCGCTTTCTACAGGTCTTGTTGAATGCGACTTACCCTTTTCCTTACTCTTCTTCAAAGCGCCACTCCTCTCTCATGCACTTAGAGTATTTCGTGAAAAGCAAGAAGCTATTAAGGTTAGCGGCTTTTTAAGATTTGCTTAAGGTAGTATTCTGTAAAAGCTTTAAATGCTTTAGCTCTGTGTGAAAAGCTATTTTTCTCTTCAACACTCATTTCAGCAAAAGTCTTGTCAGAACCTTCAGGTATGAATATTGGGTCAAAGCCAAAGCCTCTTAAACCTCTGGGTTCCTTAGAAATAGCTCCCTTAACTATGCCAGTGAAAATTGCTGGCTTGCTCTTAGGAGAACAGTAGCAAACAACTGATTTAAATTGTGCAGCTCGATTCGTTTTACCTTCCATTAGCTTCAGGATGCCTGCAACTCCTATGGTTTTGTAGACATATGACGAAAATGGTCCAGGAAACCCGTTTAGAGCTTCAATAAAGAGACCCGCGTCTTCGACTATAAGCTCTAAGTTATACTGCTTGATTAGCTGCTGTGCACTGAATTTAGCTATTTCCTCTAAGTTTTCTGATTGTATTTCAATGCGCTTTACTGATAGTTGTCTTAACGTAATACCATATTTTGATAACACTTCATACGCTTCCCTAAACTTGCCAGTATTCTCTGTGACGAAGTATAGCTCACTATTAGTATGATTAGTATGTAATTTTGCCACTAACGTATCTACCTCGCCTTCTAATCTCCTTCACCCTCTCTAAGACTTTAAACGCTAAGTCTTTTCCTGCTACGCTTTCATAGCCTCTCTCTATGAGAGACTTGCATTCAGCATATACTTGATAATGGGTGCTCTCAAGAGCTCTAAACATTAAGTGCAAGTCAACGCCTCTATCTTCAAGTTCAACAGTATATCCTCCTAAACCGAAGTCTATGAAGTATACCGTGTTATTTAACATTATCATGTTAGAAGTTGTTAGATCACCATGTACCATCCCGTTAACATGAAGCTTGGCTATTAAAGAGCCTATCTTATAGAAGACATTCTCACGCTCTTCTTTTGACATTTGATGAACAAGCTCCTTGACTAAGTCACCTTTGATATAATCCATAACTATTAACGACTTTTCTTTATTAACAAAGTAAACAAAAGGCGTTGGTATTCCAGCTTTTCTTGCTGAAATCAACAATTTTGCCTCATGTATTGTCCTGAAGCGTCTAACATATTCATCCATTTTTGCTGACCTATACTTCTTTGGTATACGCTCCTTGATTATGACATCAAAGCCTAAAAAGGACCCCCTGTATAGAATTGCCTCAGCTCCTTTCTTTACTAATTGCTTTTTAATTAGTGCATCCACGGGATGTCTACCTCATCTATCCTCCAATCAGGTTTTATGAAGCTCTGCTCTACTGGTGCAAATAACCCATGTTTATAACATAAGATACCTGTCCAAGCTATCATTGCTCCGTTGTCTCCGGCGTATTCGTAGGGGACAACTTTCATTATTGCTCCGTGTTCTTTAGCTACTTCATTAAACATCTCTTGAAAACGCTTGCTCCTAACAACGCCGCCCGTTAATAGCAGTTCCTTTTTCTCCGTATGTGCTAGAGCTCTTTCAGTCACTTCAGCTAACATGCCATACGCTGTCTCGATAAGACTATAACATAAATCATGTATTTTCTCACGACCCAATTCCCTATACCTTTTCAATGCCTCTGTAAGTAAACCAGAATATGAAACATCTTGGCCCTTTACTACGTAAGGTAAACTTATGTATTCGCGACCTCTCTTAGCAAGCTCTTCAACTTTAGGAGTACCTGGGTGCCCTAGCCCCACCTCGCGAGCAAAAGTATCCAACATGTTCCCCAACGCTATGTCTAGAGTTTCTCCAAAAACTCTATACCTACCTCCTGAATATGCAATGACCATAGTATTGGCTCCTGACACATAGACTATTAATGGGTCTTTGGAATGCGTAGTCAGCTTGCCGATCTCAACGTGAGCTACACAGTGATTGACTAATATTAACGGCTTCTTAAGCTTCAAAGATAAAGCTCTTGCAACCGTAGCCCCTGTCCTTAAACATGGTCCGAGGCCTGGGCCTGCTGAGAAAGCTATTGCAGAGAGATCTGAAGGTGAGATTTTTGCTTCAAAAAAAGCTTTCTTTAACACTTCTACAGCTACCTTAGAGTGGTGTTGAGCAGCTTCTCTGGGGTGTATACCTCCTTTCACTGGAATATACTCTGACTTAGCATTTGATAAAATTTCACCGTCAGATTTTACTATTCCGACGCCAAAAGTATGGGCTGTAGACTCTATGCCTAAAACTATGCAATCGTCTTCTCTCATGCCAAATCTCTACTTGGACTGTTTCTGAACTATATATTCCGTATAACCGCAGTAGCCACATGCCCATCGCGGAGTAGGAGTTTCGTGTTTGGCCATTATGCGATCGCAACGTGGACACTTCTTATTCTTTAATCTTATCGTGTTAGTTGCGTAATCATATTCGTATAAGGAACTTGCCCTCGTCATTGCTGACTCACCTCAGCTTTTTGCTCTTGCGGAAGTGCATTTCTATCAAGTACATGCTTAGGTTCTATTTGTTTAGCTCTTTCAGCTGAATCATATACATTGGCTCTTCCACGCGTGATGTTAATGCCATATGGGCTTAAAAGCTGCTTCACTATAACTCTATTGATATCCACCATCATGACTTCAGAGAGCTTTTTCCTTACTAGGTGGCGGGGCGGTGTCCCAGAATACCCTGTGATTTCAAAGATTAACTCTCTTCTGCCTATTAACGGGTTATACCTCTCCTTTAGAATGCGAATGTTAAGATGCTCTGACATATCCATCACGTTGTGCCTTAAATCTCGTAAGCTCCTAATTTAAGCTTTACCTCAACAACTCACCTTAACAGTCTTCAAATTGCTCCATTAGTTGCTTAGCTTTTAATTTGGCATTATTGCTAACTTGGACAACGACGACCCCTTCTCCTGGCTGCCCATAAACGACTATTGAATTATATGGGGCGTAGAGAATTGCAGGGAGACCAAGTAAGTCTTCCTCCCCGTGGACTCTCAAAAGGACTTTGCTTTCCTCACGCTCTAAGATTTTCCTTATTTCATTTAATGCTTTCATAGTTATATGAGATGGTGGATTCTCTACGTCTACAATGCGATATTCATTTAAGCGGGGGACCTCTATGTATTGACGCAATGTCTTTCCATCAATTATTATGAGGTTGGGGGTAACTCCTATATCAATAAGGGTTTTAGAAACTATATCGCCCACGCTTATGACATACTTTCCTAAAGAAAGCTCTAGAAGTCTCCTTCGTACTTCGTCTTTAGAACCTCGTAAGAGCGTACCTAGTGGTCTTCTCAGCTCTTCGATAAGATGTTGTGGTAGCTTAATAGCATTTTGCACTGGTTAACGCACCTTAATGGCATAGTGCCCTGGCTTTGAGATATTAAGCATTTGTGCTATCTTAGAGCTGTTAGGATCCATTATTACAACTAGCCCGCTCCAATCATCTGAGAAATCGGTGCTTCCACAATTTGGACATACCGTAACTTCATCGCTTACTATGGTTTTACACTTTCGACAAGCTTTTTGTAAAAGCGTTGGCGCTTTCTTTGACAGCTATCTTCACCTCTGTTTACCAGGGCTTTTTGCGGGGGGCTTGACTTCTCCTTTAAGTTTCTTTAGATCCTCCTCAATCCATTCAAGCTTTCCTAGGAAAGGCTGCCTCATCGTTAAGCCTATTTTACTGCTTCTCGCTCCACCACTTGTCAAACTTACTGATACAACTCTTGATCGCACAATATCTCCTTCCTGCAGAACACGGTGAGTTTTCTCACCTATCAAAGCCCCTCTTTTATCATCGTAGTTCATTCTTTCATCAGATATCTGAGATACGTGTATAAGTCCATCTAATGGGCCTAGCCTAACGAAAGCGCCAAAGTCGACAACCTCAACAACTTCCCCCTCAACAACTTCCTGTATTACTGGGACATATGTTAGCATGGAGAACTCCACATCATGATACGATGCTCCATCTCCATGTAGTATCTTCCCTATTGGAGATACGTCGACGTCGAATACAGCTAAGATAACTCCATAATCTTTCGATAACGTACCTTCATACTTGCTTTGTAAGATTTGAGTAGCGGTTTCCTTTAGAGGGGCTCCAAACTTATCCGGAGGTATTCTAACAACGTCCTTTACTCTTAGTAGCTTGTACATTCTCTTAAGGAGCCCCCATAAATTACGGTGTTTAAGTTAAAGCTGTGAAAGTAGGCTATAATAGACGAATATAAAAACTTATTCGTATTCGTAAAAGCTATGGCACTTCTCCCTCAATCCTCAGGATCCTATCTTTAATGAAAATTACAGGTACGCCTTGTTGGCGAAGCTGCCTTCGAAGCGACCTATCATTTGTGACGACAAGCCATTTTTCTTGCTTGGCTCGCTCTAATATCACTTGGTCAGCAGGTTTTGAAGCTTCCCGTTCAGCAACGATATGGCATTTTTCGGCGATTTTAAGCGCTAGAGAAGCTAAGCGTCGTTCCTTTGGCTTGCCTTCACTTGCCATTTTCTTAAGCTCATTAATTACTGACGCTGGGACAAGTAGGTCAAAGCAAGCTGGAACGACTAGAGATAAGTGGTGCTGTAGGTCTATTGGCTTTTCAACAGAGTATATTAGTGAATTCGTGTCTAAGACAACTTTTACCCTTTTAAGCTCTTCACTAAGGTTACTTAATGATGCCATAGCCAATTAATCGCCATCTACCCATCATCATTCTACTAAGCGCTACTCTAGCACCTTCTTCAGCACAAACAGGATGTTTTAAGATAAGCCTCGCTTCATCCTTGTAAGCTTCTGCAACTAAGCCTATCGTTTTCGCAGCTCCAACAACAACCATTAAATTTTCCCTCGCTTTGAGATGCTCAACCTTTTGCATCTCTCTAGTTCCCACTACACGTTCAAGCAAGTGAACTTCTATTGAAAGCTCGGTTCTTGTTGGAGGAAGCGAACCAGGTTTTCCAGCGACATTGCCAGCTAAGTTGTCAGCTTTTGTTAAGGATGGGTCAAGATACGTGCCTACGCCTATCAAACCTCCTGGTCTAGCTTTCTCAACTGGATACCCACCTGCCTTCAAGCTTGCCACATACGTGTAAAGTGGTTCATATCTGACTTGACCACCTTGCTCGACCTTTATCCCTGGTCTTATCTCTATTTCATCTCCTACTTTGAGCTCTCCCTGTATTAGAGAACCCCCAAGAACCCCTCCTTTGAGATCTTCCGGTTTCGTTCCTGGTTTATTCACGTCAAATGAACGTGCAATTAAGAGTCTAGGAGGTTTTGCATAGTCTCTGTTTGGCGTAGGTATGTATTCTTCAAGTGCTTCTATCAATATGTCCATATTCACCTTATGTAAAGCAGAGACAGGTATTATTGGAGCGTTTTCAGCTATTGTGCCCTTGACAAAATTAAGTATTTGCTGGTAATTTTTTTCTGCTTGCTCCTTAGATACAGCGTCTATCTTGTTTTGCACAATCACTATGTTTTCAACACCGATTATCTGCAATGCTACTAAGTGTTCCCTTGTTTGAGGCTGAGGACATGGCTCGTTGGCAGCTATTACTAAAATGGCTCCGTCCATTAGCGCAGCTCCAGACAACATAGTTGCCATTAAGCTTTCGTGACCAGGAGCGTCTACGAACGATACTCTACGAAGTAGTTCAGTTTTTGAGCCGCAAAACTTGCAAATTTCCTCTGTTGTATAGCATTGTGGTGGCGGGCAATTTGGGCATTTTCTAAACGAAGTATCTGCGTATCCTAGCTTAATGGTTATTCCACGCTTAAGCTCTTCACTATGTCTAGCAGCCCACACACCGCTTAGAGCTGCTACAAGCGTTGTCTTACCATGATCTACGTGACCCGTTAAGCCGATGTTACACTCAGGCTGTGGTAATGTCAAGTTTTCTCAGCCCCACTAACTAAAATGGCGTTTACTTGGACAATTTCTTCAGTTATTGTGTTGCCTCTAACGAGCTTTCGCCGTCTTTCACCTTTCCTCTTAGGTCTGTATCCTGGAGGAGACGCCAATAGAACATATCGTTTGCCCCCACCTGGGATATCTGGTCTCATAGGTATACCGCTTCTATCAGTACCACCTGTTATCTTGATCTTTTTATCTGGATAGCCGAAGATTGAGCCGTCTATCTCGTCACCTATCCTAAGCCCAATTAATGCTTGAGCTTGCTCGCCTGACACCGTTAACTGCGTAGCTTTTCCAGTCGTTGGGTCTGACAACACTAACTTAAACTCTGGCATGATCTCATCCCTTTAGTTTGTGAAGTTTGAGGGGGTTAAGGTCTTATTTTATCTTTGCGCTAAATCAAGAAAGTGTTCCTTAAAAACTCTTAGCTTAAGCTCTTCTAGAAGGGAAACTTCGTCAGGGGGTAAAAGGTCCTTGAATTTTGCTAAGGTCTCTAAATGTTTTTCGGGGACAGCGACATAGAGAACCTCACCTTCCTTTATCTGCCTACCAACCATCACATCGCCTCTTATGGAGATAGCAACCTTCATTCCAGTTGTTGCCTCGCTTATGGGTTTCCCTGATTCCTGAATTTGCATGATGTTGCCCACGTGCGCACCAGATGTTTTCATAAGTGGATAACCAGGCTTTATCTTCCCTGCCAATACTTCAATGCCCACTATCGCTGGGTCGCTTCGCCTAAATACATAACCGGGAAGTATTCTTATTTTTCCAGGGTGTATTAGTTGCGATATTATGCGTCTCTGCTCTTCCTCCTTTAACTTATTAAGCCACTGCTGATATTCTTCAATTAACCGGTATATTATGTTGTTAGTGAAAATTACTACGCCATGGTCTAAAGCCTCTTTCTCGGCTTCAGGCAAAACCTTTACGTTGAAAGCCAACACAACACCATATTGTTCAGCTGATTTCTTAGAAATAGATGCCTCAAAAACGTCGCGTTTGCTTACAGGGCCTACATCGGCAACTCTAACTGGTATGTTGGCTTTTTTAAGATAGCTTACCAAAGCTTCTAGAGAACCCAATGTATCAGTTTTCACGACAACACCATCTATGTCTTTAGTAAACCTTATGCCCTTAACCTCTTCAGAAACCTCCTTTATTATATCCTCTAGCTTCTCATCCTCGCCAACAACTCTCACAGGAGCACCAGCGAGTGCTTTTTCGAGATCTTGGGCTACAATCTTAACACCAGCAGCTGCTGAAACATTGTCTACATTTAAGAAGCGGTCTTCTGGGTCGCGGATTTCATGGAGAGGCTTAGGCAATAACAATGCTCTTACCTTAGTTACTATCGGTTTTTCAAGGCCGCCTACTACTATGATGTCTCCTTGCTTAATAACACCATCATATAGTATGACATCGATTGTGCTGCCAAGCCCTGGCTCTTCTCTAACTTCAAGAATTACCCCTTTACCAGGGCCTTCGGTTATCGCTAAGCGTTTCATTAGGTAATGTTGGACAAGCCCGCATATAACAGCTAAAAGCTCAGGTATTCCCTCGCCCGTAAGCGCACTTGTTGGTACGATGGCTACGGTTCGTGTAAAGTCTCTTATGCGATCAAACCTATCTGATGCGAAGCCGAATTTTGCTAAATCACCAATAAGCCTATACAATAGCTCATCAAAACGCTGTTTTACAACAGGGTCTTGAGAAGCGTATGATTCTAGAAATGGCTTGTTCTCCATTGACTTCCAACCAGGTATTCTGTCAATTTTATTAGCTGCAACTACGAAGGGGGTTTTTCTAGACCTTAAAATTTCAATACACTCCTTTGTTTGCTCCTCAACCCCCTTCAATATGTCTATTACTAATATGGCTATATCAGCTATAGATCCTCCTCTAACCCTTAAGTTAGAGAAAACAGCATGACCAGGAGTATCTATGATTAGGACTCCGGGAAGTGATATCTGAGCCTTAAATCCCTTTAAGATAGGAGCACAAATTGAGGCTATTGTTGAAAGAGGTAGAAAGCTAGCGCCTATATGCTGGGTTTGCCACCACGCCCCAGCTAACTAGCTGGGGCGTGGTCATGGCCCCAGCTTCTCTCGCCATAACAGCAGTGCCTCTGATCTTATCCAATAAAAGCGTCTTTCCTACATCCACGTGCCCTAACACGCAGACTATGGGCTGCCGGACTGGAATTGTTACCACCCCCCTCAATCTATTAAGCTGTCCTTTGACAACTAGTGTTGTAATAGCTTGTCTAATAAACCCAGCCTTCGTCTAGCCTTTTATACGATAGGAAATCCTCATCTTTGAAGAAAATCGCTATTTCCCTCTTTGCGCTATCTTCTGAATCTGATGCGTGAACTAAGTTCATGCTTTTTGAGCAGGAGAAATCTCCTCTTATGGTTCCAGGGTTCGCCTCCTTGGAGTCTGTCGACCCTAATAACCTTCTCATAACTGATATAGCGCTTTCTCCTTCTACGACCATTAGTACAACGGGTGCTGAGCGGACGAATTTAATTAATTCTTCAAAGAAGGGCTTACCTATATGTGGGGAGTATAGTTCCCTAGCTTCCTCCTCGCCTAAGAACTTCATCTTCATAGCTACTATCTTAAGCCCTTTACGCTCTATTCTAGAGATAATTTCGCCTATCAGACCTCTAACTACCGCGTCAGGCTTTACCATAACTAGTGTTCGCTCTATCAAAGCTAGGCCTCCTTAGAAGTAACCCACTTAAGCTTTCTGGGGACGCGCTTAAGTTTTAGCGCATTTTTCCTACACTTACTTGAACAAAAGCGTAGTATTGTCCCGTCATTTTTAACGTATGTTATTCCAACGCCAAAGGGGAACTCTTTTCCGCAAAAAGAACATTTAAAGGTCTTAACCATTAAGATCACCAAGCCCTATTTAACGTGGAATTAGCTTCTTAGCTTCACGCTCAGTTTCCCTAAGCATTAAGATGTCTCCTATTCTAACTGGACCCTTAACGTTCCTCGTCAATATCCTTCCCTTATCTTTACCCTCCATTATCCTTACTCTAACTTGAATTACCTCTCCCGTAACGCCAGTTCTACCTATGATCTGTATGACCTCTGCTGGTGTGGCTTCCTCTTCTCTACTCATAGCTAGCTCCTCGTGAAAGAAGTTGGAGGGGTAAGAAAAAACTTACTACCTTTGGCAATATTAGCTCTTCTTAGCTTTGCGCTTTGGCTTTTCCTTGGCTTCAGCAGCCTCAGCTTCTTCAGCAGCTGCTTTTTCCTCGGCTGGTGCAGCACCAACCCTCAGCGATGCGGTGGCACTTATGATCTCATCTACGAGCGATTTTGATTTACCATACTCTATGATGGCGGCAGCTGACGCGGCCACCTCGATGCCAGCTGCTTCTCCTAATTTAGACTTGCTATCTACGTAGACGTAAGGTATCTTCCTCTCTTCGCACAGTAAAGGTAAGTGAGCTACTATTTCTGGCGGATCTACGTCTTCAGCTATGACTACTAGCTTAGCTTGACCCCTTTCGACTGCTTTCGTGGTTTCATTAGCACCCTTCCTGACTTTACCGCCATCGCGCGCCAGCCTTATGGCTTCGTATATCTTCTCCATTAGCTCTCTAGGTGTCTCGAATCTCACGTAAAACGGTTTAGACAACTACCTCGCACCTCCCTCAGCTATCTTCATCGTTCATGCGAGCTTTACATTTAGCTAACCTAATTAATGAACTTTTTGGTTAATCGTGTGCAAAAACAGCTTTTATGAGACTTTCGCTGACTTCTTCTATTCTACAAAAGCCGAAGCGCACAAATTGTACGAGGGAGTTGGGCTTTAATTCTATACAGCTTTTCTCGCAAAAGCCATGTAATATCATCTTATCTTCAGCAGGCATCAATATTTGTGCTTTAACCGATTCTCGTTCATAAACCCAGTGTATTATTGGCAGTGATAAGCGCTTAGCCTCCTCGACATCAAAGCTGATGAAAGAGCCTACGTACTCGTCCTCAGAGAGAGACTCATTTACTTGCACATTGAATAAGTGCATGAGTCTGAGCCGCGAACCAGGCCTTAGGAGGCCCTTATCTTTAGACGATACTAAAAAGGTAATCTCTGCTGATGGTATTGAGAAACGCCTAATACCTCTATCAGGAAAACTTGGATGATATGGTATCTCAACAGAAAAGCCTATGGGGGCATTCTTTATCGTTAACTTTACAGGCTCTTCAACAAAAAAGAACCTATTGGCTAGTGGGTCGAGTAGTTTACGGTTTATAGCACATAAATTATCCCAGCTTATAGTAGCTTCAACAGGTTTTACCCCCACGTCAATGATCATTTGCCTTATCGATTCAGGTAAGAAACCTCTCCTCCTTAACGCCTTTAAGGTTCCTAGGCGTGGGTCATCCCACCCAATGTAAATTCCCTTCTCAACACCATTTCTTATCTTGGACTTACTAAGAACTCCACCTTCTATTTTAAGCCTACCGTAGTGTATAACCTCTGGGTATTGCCAGCCTAGATGAGCATATAGATATCTTTGTCTAATCGTGTTGATTTCATGCTCCTTACCTCTTAGAATGTGGGTTATGCCTAGCTCATGATCATCTATCGCAGCTGCAAAGTTGTATAATGGCCAAACCCGGTATTTTGAACCTTTTCTAGGATGTGGTTTTAGATCAATGCGTAAAGCAGGCCAATCTCTGACTGCAGGGTTGGGATGCGTTAAGTCAGTTTTTATCCGTACAACAGCTTCCCCTGGCTTATATCTCCCCTCAAGCATGTTTTTCCAACGCTCTAAGTGGTCTTCAGTTGGAAGTTCTCTACAAGGGCATGGTTGAGAAGCTTTTACTAAAATGCGCCATTGATCAGGTGAACAAGTACAAACGTAAGCCGAGCCATCTTCAATAAGCTTTTCTGCATAACGATAGTATATCTCCAGCCTATCTGATTGTATTACCTCTTCATGCCATTTGACGCCGAGCCAACTTAAGTCCTCACGTATCATTTGATAAGCATCAATACCGCGTTTAGGGTCGTAGAGAGGGGGCTTTATTGAGGGGGATGTGTCCTCAAATCTTAAAAGGTACGTGCCGCCGTACATCTTGGCATATTCATCGTTGAGTATTGCTGCTCTAGCATTTCCTATATGCATCGCTGAGTCAGGGTTTGGTGCGAAACGCACCTTTATCCTTGGATACTTGTCAGCGTTCGGTAAAGGTGGTAATACCTTTTTAAGCTCTACACGTTTTCCTCCCACTTCAAGACCAAGTCTTGAAGCTAATACACTAATCTCCTCATATGCCATGGCATTTACTTGGGAAACAGCTTCTTGGACGAGATTTAAGACTAAGGATCTATGATCTTTAAGTTTTGGATTTTCAGAGAAAACTTTTCCTATTACAGCTTTAACATCAGCCTTTCCCTGATGTTTTAAAGCATTTAACACTGCATGTTTCAAAGCTAAATCTTTGATGTCTTTTATGAGTTCTTCATCAGGATATGACATTTTTATAACCGTCTTTCAACTACAAAGGTAGCTAACTCTTCTAACAACCTTTTAGCATTTGAATCTGGCAACTTCATAAGCGCTTTCTTAGCATTGTTAATAAAATCTCTAGCTTTGGACTCTGCATACGCTACGCTTCCAATCTCAGCTAGGAGGTTTATGACTTTTAAGATTTCTTGCTTTGTAGCATTTTGATTTCCTAAAACCTTTAAAATCTCTTTACGCTGAGACTCACTCGCGTTATTTAGCGCATGAATAACTATTAGCGTTTTTTTGCCTCCACGTATATCACTTCCAATCGGTTTTCCCAAGGTTTCTTCGGTGGAAGTTATGCCAAGCACATCGTCTTTTATTTGAAAAGCCATGCCTATTGAAAAACCGTAGTCTCTCAAAGCGGAGATAGTAACTTCATCGGCTTTACCTACCATGGCTCCAATAGCTGACGACGATTCGAATAGAGCTGCTGTCTTTTTAGATATCATGTTCAAGTATTCGTGCTCGCTTATCATCTTTTTATCTAGTGAGTAGCTCATGTCTAGTGACTGTCCTTCTGATATGGTTACGGTTACTTTAGCTAATTCACTCACAATAGATGATATAGTTTCAGCTGACAACCCTCGACTACGTAAGTCGAGTGCTATTTCAAAGACTTTAGCAAAGAGGAGATCTCCAGCTAATATTGCCATTGGGACCCCCCATAATGTATGAACTGTAGGTACACCTCTTCTGAGAACATCCTGATCCATAACGTCGTCGTGTATTAGCGTGAAGTTATGAAGAAGCTCTACAGCGGCTGCGGCAGGTAAAGCCATGTCTGCTGAACCGCCTACAGCTTCGCATGACTTAATGACTAGAAAAGGTCTTAATCGCTTACCTCCCGCCTTAAGTAGGTGGTAAGCAGCTTGATAGAGTACATCGCCTTCTTTTGGCTTAAAGATATTTGATATGTAGTTGTTAATTTGCAAAGCTACTTTAGCTATTTCATCAGTTAATTGCGTCAAGATCGCCACACCTACTGCTCAGATGGTATTAGGAAGTTATTGCGCTTTAATTTTCTAGCTTTAACCCACCCTCCTACAAGACCAGACAGTATTAATGGTTTTGTTTTAAGCTCTTTGACATCGCGCGCTTCGGTTAAAAACATTGATATCTTCAATTCGTAAGTAAGCCTTTCCAAGTAATCTTTAGCTCGTTTAACCCCCTCTTTGACAAGGACCTTTAAGACAGGTGCTGCTATCCCAGCAAGATCTGCGCCTAAGGCTAACGCCTTTGCTATATGAAGCCCGTTTCTTATCCCTCCCGTGGCTATTATGATTACGTTCTCACCAGCGCCCTTACGCGCTTCACAAATGCTTATTGCTGTTGGAATTCCCCAATTCCAAAAAGTTTTGCAGGCTTCTGCCCTGTTCAGTTCCCCAGCCCTTACAGCTCTATAAAATTCTACGGCAGCCCAGCTTGTACCTCCAGACCCGCCCACATCTAATCCAGCAACACCAGCTTGTGCTAACTTCTCAGCAACTTCGCCTGATAACCCGCAGCCTGTTTCCTTAACGATAATGGGCTTTTTTAACTCCTTAGCTAACAAGCGTATTAACTCCAAAGCGTTGAGACACTTTGCTTCGCCTTCTAGTTGTAAAACCTCTTGTAATGGATTGAGGTGGATGGCTAGGGCATCGGCGTCCACCATTTCGATGAGTTTCTCGGCTACTTCAACGGGATTTTCTCGAAGCTGTGAAATCCCAATATTCCCCAAGACTAAGGTTGTTGGAGCTTTCTCTCGTGCGACACGATATGTGTATTCGAGCCTGGGGTCCTCGAGAGCGGCCCTTTGACTACCAAGCGAAAAACCTATTTGTAATTCTTCAGCTAACTGAGCAAGTTGAGCGTTTATCTGGTAGGATGCTGGATGACCGCCTGTCATCGAGGCTATGATTATGGGAGCTGATAAACGTTTTCCAAATACGCTCACTTCAGGCGATATCTCCTCTAGCTGACATTGAGGAAGGGCGTTATGTATGAAGAAGACATCATCAAATCCTGTGCTTACCTTAAAGTCCACATCTTCACTTACTACAATCTCTAAATGCTCTGCCTTACGCTGGGGTGTACTAAACATGTTAATGCTCACCTATAGCGAAGAGTGGTTTACGTAGATGCTTAATATATAACTGTGGCTAAAGAGGGCTCCCCTAGAAGAGCTTCTCTTAATAAGCCTGGTTTCCTGCCATTAATGATGTAAACTCTAAGCCCTAGATCTTTTAGCCTAAGTATTGAAGAAAGCTTTCCGTACATTCCCTTAGTAGCGTCTAAATCTTGGGGTATGCGAGATAGAAGTTCTTCAACTTGCTTAAAGCTTAATGAAGTTATGAGCTTGGCGGAGGGATTCTTCTTTGGGTCATCGTCGTATACTCCATCTACGTCAAGACAGAAGATAACGCGTTTAGCTTTCATGATTTTGGCAAGCTGACAAACTATCTCATCACCTGATAATACCGTAAAGGCCTTTACCTTGTCGATGACAACATCGCCGTATAGTACGGGAAGAAAGTTTTGTTTTAGCAAATCCCTTAAGATTTTTACTTTAACGCTGTTAACCTGACCATCGGATAGTTCAAAAATGCAACTTGGAGGTATGCTATATGGGTAAAGTCCATGCCTTATAAGGGCTTTGCAAACTATTGTATTTAGCTCTTGCATAGCTAGCTTAGCTTTAGATGATCCAAGCCTCTCATATCTTGTCCTTATACCGACTCCATACTTTAGAACCACCGTATGACCATATGACCCTCCTCCATGAACTAGCACCATTTTCTTATTAACTTGTGAAAGTTCTTTAGCTAGCTGGTCGATTACGTAGGTATTAGCTGTAAATGGTTTGCTCTTCTCAGTTATAACGCTACCACCAAACTTTATTATAGCATGTATCATGGTGTCATCACATCTAATTTGAGGCTCTTTATAAATGACTTTGTGAGGTCATTAAAGGATTTTCGATACCTTAAGTAAGGTATGACTATAGCATGATGATAAAAAGAGTATCGTATGGCTGAGTTTACGATTTGACACGCTCTATACATTTCGTGGAAAATCTCATATGGATCATCTAATAGGCTAAGAGTTAGTCTACTTTCAAGTTCCATCACGTAAAAAAGGAGACTTGTATCTCCATTTTCTATCGCTTTGACAGCTTCTATTGATAGATGACCTAATGTGTGGGTAAGTGGCGATAATATGTCCTCAAGCTCGTAAAGTTTGTTGTCTATCTTAGGCTTACGTAAAGTTAAGGGAAGGTATAACATCTTAAACGGCTTTATTAAAGCAAGTTCAATGAAGCCTTCTCTTACACGAGCAGCTATAGGCTTGCCTAAAAAGGAACTGGCTAAAAGGGTTGCAAAAGGTAGCTGATCAGTCGTTGAGAAAATTTGCCTAGGTATTAATGAGATCTTCTCACGTGGCTCTAAACCTAATTCACTAATTAGCTTTTTAACGCATAATAGGGCAGCAGCTGCCCTTACACTATCGTTTATGGCTTCGTATTGATGATCGAATATGAAGTTAAAAGTACCCTCAATTTTCAGATTAAGTAAGGCTGTTTTTACTACATCTGCTTCAAGACCTTCTAATCCATTTATCTTCAGCTTATTTGACTTTTTCACAAACTCTAGGGTGCATAAACATTTTCGATTGCATATAGGTGCAGCGATTATTGGGTTGTTGAATAAGCAGCTGACATCACCTAACAATATGACGCTATCATGAGCTTCAGCTTTGAGTTTCTTCAAAATGCTTAGACCTCATTTAGTAATGGCAATTGAGCCGTATCCAACAACTTCTTCCTTTAACTCTGTAATATCTCCTGACGTGGAGTATGATAGGAGCTCGGCATTTTTCGCATTCAACGCCTTAGAAGCTATTAGGGCAGTAGCAACGGGTCCCGGACCACACATTGATATGTTGTTTCTCTTAACTACGTGCAATAGCTCTTGAGCATCCATGCTAAGGATAGCTTTAATAGCCGTATTATCTTTTTCACGTGCGATGTCATATGGCTCATAATGTGTGAAGTCGGTGCTTGCTATTATGACAGCATTCTTATCAGCTAATAGCTCGGCCAAGCTGTAGCCCAGATCTCTGCAAGTGGCTAGGTCTTGCAACATCATGGTTATAGCGACTATCTTAAAACGTGAACCATATAGGTATTGCAAGAAGGGTAGCTGAACTTCAAGTGAATGTTCATATAGGTGCGCGTCACCATCGACTTCAGCTATACCGCACTTTTTTGCGAGATTTGAAGAAAACTCCCTATCGACTGGTATGTCACCTAGTGGCGTGCGCCAATACTCCGCATCACTTATGGAAACCATTGCCCCAATACCTGTGTGATTTGGGCCTATTAATACCACGAGCTCTGGAATTCCGTCAGATGCTAATCTATAGTAAGAATGAGCTGCTGTAGGGCCAGAGTACATGTATCCGGCATGTGGACAGACTAAGGCTATTATGCGTCTTTCTCCGCTTTCGTTTACCCTTGGCAGAGAACCTGGACCAAGCTTGTGTTGAAAACACCACTCGATTTGTCTTATTAGGCTATCTCTATCGCCTTTATAAAAGCTGCCTGCAACTGATGGCCTTCTAACTTTCAATGTTATACGGCACGCTCCTCTTCTAGCTTACTTTCAAACTCATCTAATGAAACTGGTAAGTCAGCTGTCGGGGCAAGTTCGCCTCGTTCCCTTAACACCTGTCTCGTTAAAATCCAATAAGCTAATGCTAAGGCTTTCTTTCCCTTATTGTTGATAGGTATTATTAAGTCTAAGAAATCAGCTCGATTATCAGTATCGCAGAAACCTATTATTGGGATTCCTACTTCGGCAGCTTCTAAAACAGCTTGTCGGTCAGCTCTAGGGTCTGTAACTATAAGTAGTTCTGGCTCAAGGTATGTTGGAAGTTTTGGATTGGTGAAGGTACCGGGTATAAAGCGCCCAGTGACTGGTATAGCTCCAGTTAAGCTACAAAACTTTTCAACAGGCCTAAAGCCGTATTGGCGAGCTGATACTGCTACTACCTTATTTGGAGGATATCTCGCGATCATTTTAGCAGCTATGCGTATCTTTTCATCTGTCTTTCTCACATCAAGCACATATAGTCCATCTGGGCGAACTCTATATATGTATGGCTTCATGTCCTTCGTCTTCACGTGCGTGCCTATATGTATGCCAGCTGCTAAGTAGACTTCAATGGGGATCAGCAGCTCAACAGCTTCAGATGCCATAGGTTACCCCCTCTTGTAAGTTATCGAAAACTTTAGCATGTCTTGTAGCAGATCGACGTGAGACAATATTGTGCGACGACAACAGTATCTTACTATTCCCATGTCATCTAAGACCTTAGCTGGATCCTCTCCTGAAGTCACTCTCCTCTTAAATTCTTCCCACTTATCTCCTAGTAAGCTTCCACAGGTAAAACATCTTACCGGTATTATCATGATACCTCACCTATACGACTTCTGCTTTTTCCTACGAGCACTATAACCTCCAAACTTCTTTGGCTCTGTTTGCCTGGGATCACCTACAAGTAATCTTCTATCATATGACATTATCTTCTGCTTAACTTCTTCTCCTCCTAAGTTAACTAAAGCTCGCGCGATAGCTATCGCAGCAGCCTCTGCTTGCCCCATAAAGCCGCCTCCCTTAACTTGAACGTATATGTCTATGTTGTCTATTAAATTCTTACCAGCTACTAGTATTGGGGTCATGATCTTCCATCGCGCTACCTCAGGCATGTGGATTTCAAGCGGTATGGAGTTTATGAAAACTCGCCCTCTGCCAGGATAGACTACCGTTGCTCTCGCTATAGCTGTCTTCCTCTTCCCCGTTACTACAAATACTTTTGAAGCTGCCTTTGCGCTCATAGCGACACCCCTTTAGGCGGGTTCCAACCTAATTCTCTCGATAACTCCATCAGCGTAATGTATGGTCCTTTAAGTTTTTCTAATGATGCCTCAGGTATTGTTATTTTCTCCATCTTCTCATACTCTGGAGGTATGCCGATAAATACTCTTAACCTGCTTAAAGCTTCTTTTCCTCTAGGCGTTTTTCTAGGCAACATTCCTTTGACAGCAGCATAAAATAATCCATCAGGTCTTCTCTCCCTTTTAGGACCTACTTTCTCAGGGTTTTTCCACGTCCTCCTCTCCATCCTCCTCTTATATCTCTCAATAACTGCTTGCCTAGAACCTGAGATGACAGCTTTTTCTGAATTTACTACAATAACCTTCTTCCCCTCTAATAACTTCTTAGCTATAACACTAGCTGCTCTACCTAATCTCAGTCCTGACGCATCAACTACTATGGTGTTAGATGACATTTAAAATCACCCTATAATCCTCGTATTTGACCCTCTAGGATTGATGTTTATGAACTCCTCAATCGTTAAGCACTTACCTCCTGCCTCTTCAATCTTTTTCTTAGCTTGTGCACTAAAAGCATATGCTACGACAGTTATGGGTCTTTTAATTGATCCAGCACCGAGAACTTTCCCTGGAACTAACGCGTATTCTCCATCTCTAACGTAGCGCTCTATTTTGCTTAAATTAACGGCAATTCTTCTCCTCGTAGGAGCTGAAAGCTTTTCTGATACTGTTTCCCAGATCTTCGCATTATATCTCCTCGAAGCTTTTTTCAAGTTCCTTATAAGCTTCCTTAAGAAGTAATTTGTTGGTCCTGTTCTCTTAACCACTACTTACCACCTCCGCTGAGGCTTTGAGCTCTTCATTAAATGACTTGATGAAGTCCTCCATTTTCTCCTTCAATATGTCACATGCTTCGTTTACTATTTCCTTGACCGACCGACTTCCAACAGATTCAATTTGCATAATTAGCTTATCCTCTTCATAGGTTACTTGAATAGCTTTTAGCTCGCAAACTTCTTCGCAAAGTCTACATAGCGTACACGAAATTATGTCAGAAATCACGGGCTTGTTTTTCCCTTCTCGAAGAACATGGCGAGGACAAGATTTAACACATTCATTACAATTATTGCAGGAATTGAATATCGTGATTTTAGGCATATTTCTTAAAACAGCTACAGATACTGGTTGCCACTTAGCATGTATTTTCCCCTTTCCTAATCGTGCACGAGCTTCCAATACTAATTTT
>Ga0180301_10000298_pt1 | contig 38222 bp, 38 predicted proteins | sample GuaBasSediGuay16_FD_121797 | JGI IMG/M metagenome (GOLD analysis project Ga0180301, IMG submission 121797) | Subseafloor sediment microbial communities from Guaymas Basin, Gulf of California, Mexico - Guay16, Core 4569-2, 12-15 cm | ecosystem: Environmental > Aquatic > Marine > Hydrothermal... | reverse complement strand
GGATATGGAGTTTGTCGAACTCGGTGTAGAAGAGGGTGTAGATTATTTTGCCGTCTCTTTCGTGAGGAAAAAAGAGGATGTTCAGAAATTGAAAGATATCCTGAAAGAAAGAAACTGCGACATACCTGTGATAGCGAAGATCGAGACAAAGCAAGCTCTTCAGAATTTAGAGGGAATAGCTAAAGTGAGTGATGGCCTTATGGTCGCAAGAGGGGATCTGGGAGTTGAAGTTCCTATAGAAGAAGTGCCGATAGCTCAGAAGAGAATCATAGAACTTGCAAACAGACTAGCAAAACCAGTTATAACGGCTACTCAAATTTTGGAATCCATGGTTAATAATCCAAGACCGACAAGAGCTGAGATCACAGATATAGCAAACGCTATCTTAGATGGAACGGATGCCTTAATGCTCTCAGATGAAACAGCCGTTGGGAAATACCCCATCGCTTGCATAAAGGTTATGGATTGTGTTGCAAGAAAAGCAGAAGAAAGCTTGGAATTCTATCGTCATATATCCTTGGATTGGCTAAGGAGCTTCTCAGCTGTTTACGATACCTCTGATGCCATCTCACACGCATGTTGGCAGTTGTCCGAGGATTTAGGGGTTAAGCTCATAATAACTTCGACATCATCTGGTAGCACAGCAAGAAGGGTTGCTCGCTTCAGACCAAAATCTCTCATAGTGGCGACGACTCCTTCTGAGAAAACTTATCACAGGTTGTCCCTGGTTTGGGGTGTGTTACCTCTGATCATAAACGAAGTCAAAACGACAGATGAGTTGATGGAAGAATCTTTGAAGAAAGTCAGGGAAAGAAAACTAGCAGAGAAAGGAGATATCGCTATAGTGACAGCTGGTATCCCTCCTGGAAAACCAGGGACCACCAACATGGTGAAAGTTCAGAAAGTTTGAAAGGAGGGAACCGTATGAGAATAACTTGGTTCGGGCATGCTTGTTTTCTGCTAGAGGGAGACGGGGTAAAAATATTGACAGACCCATTTGACAGGAGTGTGGGCTACGAAATACCTGATGTAACTCCCGATGTTATAACAGAGAGTCATCAGCATTTCGATCACAACGCTCATCATCTTATCAAGGGAGAATTCAAGGTTATCAAAACACCCGGTATTCATGAGTATAAAGGGATTACGATAAAAGGTATAGAAACCTTCCACGATGATGTTGGAGGAAGAGCAAGAGGAAAAAACATCGTCTTTGTTTTCGATTTCAAAGAAGGGATTAGGGTAGCGCATCTTGGAGATCTTGGTCACGTGCTTCAGGAAAAGCACTTAGAAGAGATGGGAAAAATCAACGTCTTGCTCATACCAGTTGGAGGAACGTTCACAATAGGTCCTCAAGAAGCCAAGAAGGTTGTAGAATCAATAAAACCTGATATTGTCATTCCGATGCATTACAAGACCAAATACATAACCTTCGGGATACTGGGAGTGGATAGCTTCACGTCGCTGTTTGAAAGTTATGAAAAAGTTGGTAACTCGCTTGAGGTCAGAAAAGAGAACCTCACGGGAGAGACTAAGGTGGTGGTTATGAGCGTATGAGCATTAAAGTACTAATAGACGAGAACACTATAAAGAAGAGGATAAAGGAGCTGGCAAAAGAGATAACAGATTATTACAAGCAGTACACAGATACGATACATGCTGTGGGCGTTCTCAAAGGATCTGTGCATTTCTTCAGCGAACTTATCTTGAATATAGATTTGAATGTTAAATACTCCTTCGTTCATGTATCAAGCTATCAGGGATCCACGTCCACGGGTAGGATAAGGGTCAAATCTTGGATAGATGAATCCATAGAGGATGAATATGTTCTTGTGATCGAAGACATCGTGGATACGGGATTAACTCTTCGGTACATTTTGAAATATCTCAGAAAATACCGTCCTAAGGATTTAAAGGTTGTAACCTTTCTTGAGAAAACAGTCTGTGATCATGGTGTTGACTTAGATTTCGTTGGATTTAAAATAGGAAACGTTTTTGTGGTTGGTTATGGTCTAGATTACAATGAAAAGTACAGGAATCTACCTTACGTTGGTTATATAGAGTGATTACAAAACATACGAGGAGGTATAAACACCCTCCAGTGGGTGTATAGAAGGTTATGAAAAAAGGTTTCCTGATAGTATCAGCTCTTCTAATACTCATTTTCGTCTTTTCAGTGATGACTATCATCTGGGAATATCTTTTGATCCTTCTGGAGTGACACGAGGTGAATCATATGATACCACTCCTTCTCGAGGATTTCCTAGACAATAGGGAAAGGGATTTCATCGAGCTCCTTCATGGAAAGAAAGATGTATCCTCTGTTCTTTATAGAATGAGAAAAGATCTATCTGCCTTGGAGGATGATATTCTATCTAATAAGGAAGTCTCCGAGAAATTAACTCTTTTTGTTGATTACATAGAGAAGATAGAAAAGCTTCCCGAGAAAAGGGTGAAGATCCGTATCAACAACGGTCTGAAGATGATAGAGAAAATGAGGGATTGGTTTCTCGTTGAAAGACTCGAATGCGATACCGGGGGATTGCCGACAGATCTTCCGATACGATACGCAAAGGGGGTAGGCCCTGGTAGGGAGAAAAGTTTAAAGAGGCTAGGGCTCATCACTCTAGGTGATCTGCTCAATTATTTCCCTAGAGACTACGAAGACAGAAGAAAAATCGTGAGAATAAAAGATCTGACACCAGGAAGAAGGCTAACAACCAAAGGGAAGCTGTTGAGTGTGGAATTGAAAAAGCTTAAAGGATTGAAATTAGTCGTGGCGATACTTGGAGATGGTATACATCAGATACTTCTCAAATGGTTCAACCAGGAGTATATGTATGACCAGATAAAGGAGTTGACGGGAAAAGACGTTTTCGTCACAGGAAATGTGAAAAGAGGGATGTTCAATCAACTGGAAATGGCAAATCCAGAAGTAGTACTAGCGGAGAAGGTGTACACCAAAGAGATTCTACCTATATATCGTCTCACATCTGGTATATCTCAGAAGACTTTCAGAAGAATAATGAGGGAGAATATTCCGAAGATCTCATGCTCCCTGAAAGAAACTCTCCCAGAAGTTATCATTAAAAAAAGAAAGTTCCTTGATATAAGGAGTTCTTATTTTGGAATCCACTTTCCCAAGACCTTTTACAATTTGAAAAAATCTAGAAAAAGACTGGCGTACGAAGAGTTCTTTTACCTTCAACTCGCTCTGCTTCTCTCAAGGAAGGAAGAAGAAAAGATTGGTGGGATACCGAAAAAAATAAAAGGAATCCTGGCGAAGGAATTCATAAAAAAACTCCCTTTTGAACTGACGAAAGCACAATTGAGGGTTCATGAGGAGATAAGGAAGGATATGATGTCCAAGAAACCAATGAACAGGTTGCTTCAAGGTGATGTTGGATCCGGTAAAACGGTTGTTGCCCAGCTTGCCATGATAGACAACTACGAAGCTGGATATCAATCTGCCTTCATGGCACCAACTTCTATATTAGCAATACAACATTTTAGAAGAACTCAGGAAGCTTTTTCTGATATGGGCATAAAAGTCGCTCTCATTCTTGGAGCAACTCCACAAGCTGAAAAGAGAAAGATAAAATCTATGCTAAAAAGTGGAGAGATCGATGTGGTGATCGGGACCCACGCTTTGATACAAGAAGATGTTCATTTCAAGAGGTTGGGGCTTGTCATAATAGATGAGCAACATAGATTTGGGGTGAGGCAGAGAGAAGCGTTAATGAGCAAGGGTAAACTCGTAGATACACTCGTCATGACAGCAACTCCTATACCAAGAACCCTGGCGTTGACCGTCTATGGAGATCTTGATGTATCTATCATAGATGAAATGCCTCCTGGAAGAAAAGCTGTCAGAACACTTCTTGTATCGGCCAGCAGGATTGAAGAGGTTTTCGAATTTGTGAAAGAAGAGGTAAAGAAAGGAAATCAAGCTTTCATAGTATATCCCTTAATCGAGGAATCCGAAAAGATAAATGTTAAATCGGCGGTGGAAATGCATGAGCACCTTTCAAAAGAGGTTTTTCCCGAGTTTAGAGTAGCACTTCTTCATGGAAGAATGCCTCAAGAGGAAAAAGATGATGTTATGCTCAAATTCTCTAGGGGAGATTATGACATATTGGTCTCAACAACTGTTATAGAAGTTGGAATAGACGTACCCAAAGCCAGCATAATGGTAATAGAAAATCCTGAAAGATTTGGCCTTGCACAGCTCCATCAACTTCGGGGAAGGGTTGGAAGAAGTGGACAACAAGCATATTGTTTCCTCATAGTAGGGGATGTTGATGAAGATGTCATGGAAAGGCTTCAGTTCTTTGCTTCCACAAGCGATGGCTTTGAGATAGCAGAGTACGATATGAAAGTCAGAGGACCTGGTGAACTTCTGGGGTTAAGGCAACATGGTCTTCCGGACTTCAAGATAGCCGATCTGGTAGAGGATCAGGATGTTCTCATGCAGGCAAGAGAAGATGCAATGGAATTATTAAGTGAAGAAGGATTTGAGGAGAAATATTCCCACATTCTGGAGAGAATAAAGGCTTTATATGGTGAGAGATTAAAACTGTTAGAAGTCGGATGAATGGGAGGAAGGAAAATGAGCAATGAAATCCTTTGGATAATCTTTGTGGTTCTTGATCTAACATCTGCAGTCATCATTTATAGGTTCTTTGGGAAAATCGGTCTGTTCGGTTTGATCGTGATGAGCAGCATAGTGTGTAATATCCAAGTTGTAAAGTTAGTGGAACTATTTGGTTTCACCGCCACTTTAGGCAATGTCCTGTACGCCAGTATCTTTTTCGCAACAGATATACTGAGTGAAATGTACGGAAAAAAAGAGGCAAGGAAAGGAGTTTTACTTGGTTTTGTAACTTTGATGGTTGCCACATTATGGATGCAGATCGCTCTCTTCTTCAAGCCCTCCCCATACGATACCATGGATCCTGCTCTCAGAAAGATCTTCAGCATAATGCCTAGAATAACGATAGCTAGCATCACAGCTTACCTTCTTTCGCAATTCCACGATATATGGGCTTTTCACTTTTGGAAAAGGAAAACGAAGGGGAAATTCCTATGGCTTAGGAACAACGCTTCAACTATGGTATCTCAAGCTATAGATACCGTTGTTTTCACAACTATAGCCTTCTTGGGATCCGTTAATGTGTCGACTTTCTTTTCCATAATGCTTACCACATATTTCTTGAAGTGGTTGGTTGCACTTTTTGATACACCATTTCTCTACCTTGCGAAGAGGATTGGTCTTAGGTTTAAATTGTACGATCCTTTGGAGATGAAACTATGGCAAGAAAAGGTGTGATATACTCTAATCGAGGTGAACTGAATGGTAATTCTTCTAGGTCCTCAGATGATTCTTGAAGAATTTGAAGAGGTGGATATTTCTATATCATGGCTTGAAACTCCCTTTTCTGGTGCTAGACTTACGATCATGGGGACAGAGAATTTCTTCGTTGTCATGAGGAATGGGGAAGTAACCTTGAAGAGTCAAGAATATGAGATTGTTGATTTTGAGGGTGGAAAAATACTAATAACTTGTGGAAATGAAGCTATGTACCCAGAGGTTTTCTACTTTGGAAAGTCTCAAGGAGCCCAAATGGGAATCGCTTTCTCAAAGGCAAGAAACCCAGGAGAGCTTGCCCTTTATAAAGCGAAATTTTGGGTGTACTCCCAGGACTTTCATTTCCCAGTACTTTCCCTTATAAAGTTTCTGGATAAAGTGCAGTACAACGTTTACATACCTATGGAAGAAACTCAAAAGGGAAATGGTATCTTATCGGAAAGCACAGCTCCTTCAATAGTGAAGTTCGAGGAAGGAATGAAGATTCCCACCATTAAGAGGTGATAAGGCTGTTCAAAAAAATATTGGATGGTTTGCTAGGATATATTGCTGAAAAGAAACTTTCTGTGAAAGGTTTGAAATACCCAATAATTGGAAGAACATCATCCCCTCATCAAATACACGTATGTCTCTTGCACTTCGATGCAAGGATTTTTGAATCCTCAAAAGATCTTCTAAATTTCATATATCGGAACACAAGGGATTCTTTATACCGAATAGACCTTCTTATACTTCCCCCATCTTTTGGAACATCCTTGCTAGGTGTTGTTCCCTTTTTGGGTAAACACTTCTATTTCGAGTCTGGTGCAAAATATGTGGAGAGATTCCAGGAATTGCTTTCTGAAAGATTCATTAATTTGATGAAATGGTTTTCAAAGGAATTGGGTATCACGATCATATCAGGGGGAGTGGATACTAAGGAGAAAACGATCGTTCAAGTTTACGATAGAGGGGATCTCTTATATAACAGAGACGTATCGAGGGAAAAGCCTGCTGTGATAGAGTTGAATGACTACAAACTAGCTGTACTAAATGAAAAAGATGCAAAAGATTTCAGAACAATCAGAGGGTTCATGGACGAAGGAGTGTATGTATACGTTGTCTATTCTAAAAGATCTTACGAAAATTTATGGGAAGATAAGTTGGATATTTGGGCTCGATCTCAAAGTTTGGGAGTCTACGGTATAAAGTCTTCCCTCTCGGGCAGAATCTTCGGCAAGGTGTATAGAGGTAGATCTACCATAACAGCTCCCATCCCTCTGACACCCAACTTAGATGGATACTTGGCAAGATCTGATGTTGTGGGGACAGCCAAACTGACTGCGATCTTGGATATATCAAAGTTGGTCTCTTACCTTAAGAACTATGAGAACGGTTATGAAAGGTACTGGAAATTGTTGAAACAGAGAAAATAAAATTGGGAGGAATCGCTGGATGCTGAAGGAGAAAGTAAAAAAGGAGTTAAAAGAAACTTTTTCCAGGCTCTTTGGTGAAGATCCCCAGTTTGATTTGGAAGTTCCACCTGAAGGCTTTGGGGATCTTTCCTCAAATATAGCCTTAAGGTACGGCAAGAAGTTGAAAAAGAATCCTAGAGAAGTTGCTCAAGAAATTGTCAAAGAGCTATCCAAAAACTCCATGTTCCAAAAAGTGGAGGTGGCAGGGCCTGGTTTCATAAATTTTTGGTTTTCGAAAAAGGCATTGCTAGAGACTTTGGAAAAGATAATAAATCTTGGTGAGAAAGCTTTTGAGAAGAATATTGGGAATTCGCTAAAAGTGCAATTTGAGTATGGAAGCGCAAATCCCACGGGGCCTTTCACAGTGGGACACGGAAGGCAGATCATAATTGGTGATGTCCTAGCAAACGTGTACAAAATATTAGGTTTTGACGTTACCAAGGAGCTCTATTTGAACGATGCGGGAAGACAGATAGACCTTCTGGCTTATTCTCTCTGGGTGAGATACAATCAGGTTCTTGGAAGGGAAGATTTGGAAATTCCAGAGGATGGTTATAAAGGAGAGTATTTGATAGACCTTGCTAAAAAACTCGTTGAGGAATGGGGGGACCGATTCTTAGGAATATGGAACGAAGAAGCCAAAAGAATTTTCAAAGAAAGAGCCCTTAGAGAGATGGTGGATGGGATGAAGAAAACAATAGAGAAAATAGGATCAAGTTTCGATGTCTTCTACAGTGAATCCTCCCTTATAGAAGATGGAACTGTGAATAGGGTCTTAGAGTATCTAAGAGAAAAGAACTACGTATATGAAAAAGAAGGGGCGGTCTGGTTCAAAGTATCTGAATTTGTGAATGAAGATGATAAGGTTTTAATAAAAAGAGATGGAAGCTTCACTTATTTCTTGACAGATATAGCCTATCACTATAAGAAACATGAGAGGGGTTTCAAAAAAGTTTTCGATATATGGGGAAGCGATCATCATGGTCATGTTAACAGAATGAAAGCAGCCATGAAAGCTCTTGGTCTCCCAGATGATTTTTTAAACGTGATAATACACCAGTTCGTGACTTTGAAAAAATCTGGAGAGATAGTTAAGATGTCAACAAGAGCAGGAAGGTTTATAACCTTAGACGAGTTGATAGATGAGGTCGGTGTGGATGCAGTTAGGTACTTCTTCTCCATGGTCGATCCCAATACTCATATGATTTTCGATGTAGATCTTGCAAAGATGAAAACCATGGAAAATCCAGTATACTACGTTCAATACGCTCATGCAAGGATATCTAGCCTCTTTAGAAATGCTAAGGAGAAGGATATTGAGTTCGTAAAAGGGAAGAATCTTGATCTTCTAGAAAACGAGCATGAAAGGAAAGTTCTCAGGAGATTGGATCTATTTGATGAGGTTTTAGAGGACGTCGCTTTCTCATTCTCACCTCATAAATTGACAAGGTACTTAGAAGACCTTTCTCATGATTTTCATGTTTTCTACACACACAACACGATTCTTGATCCCAAAAATCCAGAACTGTCGAACGCAAGATTGAATCTTTCGTTAGGTGTTCAAAGAGTGATCAAAAAAGGTCTTGAAATATTGGGAGTGAAGGCACCCGATAGGATGTGATGTTTTATGACACTACAAGAAGTCACAATAGAGAAGATGGTGAACGGAGGTTACGGGCTCGGAAGACTGCCGGAAGGTAAAGCAGTATTTGTCGAAGGAGCGTACCCTGGTGAGAAGGTTCTGGTAAGGCTCACTCGTGTCAAAAAGGATTTCTCATTTGCAAGGACTGTCACAGTCTTGGAACCTTCCCCTAAGAGAGTAAAGCCTTCATGCCCCCATTTCGGTAGTTGCGGTGGTTGTCAATGGATGGATATAGATTACAAAGAGCAACTTGTGTATAAAAAAGCCATCTTGGAAGATACATTAAAAAGAGTTGGGAAAATAAAAGAGACAGTCCTTCCCGTAGTACCTAGTGAGAGGATATCAGGGTACAGGGGAAAGATGGAATTTTCTCTCTCCAAGGATAGGTATCTGGGATTGAAGATGAGGTATTCACATAAAATCGTTAAGATCAAGCGTTGTGAGATATCTCCAGAAGTATTCAACGATATCCTGAGGAATCTGAAGAAATTGTTGGATGCCTTCGAAGTATCGATCTATGATTTCGAAAGGAAAAAAGGTGTCTTGAAACACGTAGTGTTGAGGTATGCTGTAAGTACGAACCAAACGATGGTTATATTCGTGACAAAAACAGAATCCTTCCAAGAGGGAAAAGAAATTGCGAGAAAACTTAGGAGTGTTGTTCCTGGTATAACGTCTATAATCCATGTTATGAACTCCAAAGATAGTGTCGTCCTCAGAGGGCCTTATAGAACACTCTGGGGAGAAGGGATAATCCTGGAGAAATTCGATTGGGAGGAATTTCAAATACCTCCCACTGCGTTCTTTCAAAACAACTACTGGATTACTAGAAAAATACTGGACCATGTTTACGAGGAATTGAACCTAGAAGGGAATGAAACAGTTCTAGATCTTTATTCAGGTATAGGTACCTTCTCGATAAGAGTAGCAAAGGGAGCAGGCAAAGTGATAGCGGTCGAATCGAGTAGGGTATCTGTGAAAGCAGGTAAATCCAATGCAAACATAAACAGGGTGCAAAACGTAGCATTTGTGGAAGCCGACGTAGAAAATTTTCTCACCTCTGTTAGCGAAAGAATCGATAAAGTCATTTTGGATCCTCCAAGAGAAGGTGCCGGGATCAAGGTGATGAGACGTTTGCTGGATATACGACCGACAAGAATTGTCTATGTATCCTGTGAACCATCAACTCTTGCAAGAGATCTGAAAGTTTTGGTGGAAGAAGGGTATTCTATAGAAAAAATTCAACCTTTCGACATGTTTCCTCACACTTTTCACATAGAGACGGTGGTAACACTATCCAGAAAGGAGAGACCTTGATGCTGAAGGTAGCGTTATCCTTAATATTCAGTGTACTTGCTTGGAAATATTCGATGGTGTCATCTATCCTTGTTCCCGTAAGCTCTTTTTATTTTTTAAGAGCGAGGAGTAGATCCGTTAACACTTTGCACTCAGTAACCATGGTACTTCTCTTTTCCGTATTTGGTCTGCCGTTTTTAAGAGGATCTACGCCAGATCCCTTGGTTCTTAACATGCTATCTGCCTCTCTGGTTCTTGCCATTCCATGTGATTTTCTCAGAAAAAAGAGAGTGTGGGTATTCGATGGACTCTTTTGGTTATTCATATCTTTGTCCCTTTTCTTCCTTCTTAGGGCAAAATATCCAAAATTTGCCTTCTTGATATTCCCGGTGGTAGCACTTATATTCATAAGGGATATCTTAAGGAAGGAGAGAGAGAATGATCAGTCGCTATTCTCTATCACCGATGAAGGAACTGTGGACAGAAGAAACGATGTACAAGAAGTGGTTGGAAGTGGAGATAGCAGTACTGAAGGCACTCGAAAAACAGGGGAAGATACCCAAAGGAACGACGAAAGAAATAGTTGAGAAGGTCAAGATAGATGTTGAAAGTGTGAGGGAAAAGGAAAGAGAAACTAGGCACGATTTGATAGCGTTCCTCGAACATATTGAGGAACAAATAGGAGATCTCTCACGTTATTTTCATAAAGGTTTGACGTCTTCTGATGTGAAAGATACCGCGTTGTCTTTGATCCTCATCGAGGCTGGTAGGATATTGCTTAACGAAATCGAAGATATAAAGAAGGTCCTCTTGAAAACGGCAAAAAGGTACAAAAATACTGTTATGATTGGTAGAACTCATGGGATCCATGCAGAGCCAATTACCTTCGGCTTAAAAGTTCTATCATGGCTTTCAGAGTTTGAAAGGAACGAAAAGAGGTTGAAAGAGGCGATCGAAAACATAAGGTACGGTAAGATAAGCGGGGCTGTTGGGAACTACGCGCACATCCCACCGGAAGTGGAAGAAGAAGCATTATCGATCTTAGGGTTGAAAAGAGAGAAGGTGTCAACTCAGATAATTCCAAGAGATAGACATGCTCAGTACGTATTCACACTCTCTTTAATCGGAGTTGCTGTCGAGAGAGTGGCAATGGAGATAAGGAATCTTCAAAGAACAGAAATAAAGGAAATCGAAGAGCCTTTTTATGAATTCCAGAAAGGCTCCAGTGCAATGCCCCACAAGAGGAACCCCATCGTTTCAGAAAGATTGTGCGGACTTTCAAGACTCTTGAGATCCTACGTTTTCGTTGCCCTGGAAAATGTTCCTTTGTGGCACGAAAGGGATCTGACACACTCATCGTCAGAAAGGTTCATATTTTCAGAAGCAACTCAAATACTCCATTATATGTTGGTGAAGTTAAAGGAGATATTAGAAAACCTCAGAGTGAATGAAAATAACATGTTGAAGAACCTTGATATAACGAGAGGTTTGATATACTCAGAAAATGTCCTGATAAGGTTGATGGAAAAAGGTGTCTCCAGGAAAAAAGCTTATGAGATAGTCCAGCAAAGCGCGATCAAGGCATGGGAAGGTGGGAAAGACCTTTTGGAGGTCCTGTTGGAAGATGAAGAGATCATGAAATATATGGATAAAGGGGAGTTAGAGGAATTACTATCGGTTTCTCCTTATCTGAAACACGTTGATGTCATTTTCAGGAGGTTTGAGGATGATTCTCAAGGGTGAAAAAGTTATTCTGAGACCTGTTGAGCCTGATGATGTTGAGAGAATCGTATCTCATATAAATGATGAGGAGGTCAGGAGTTACCTTCAAATGGTTTTTCCTTTGAACACCACGAGGGAACGAGAATGGGTGGAAAACCTCTATAAGGATCAGAGAAATGTCGTTTTTGGTATCGTTCCTCGAAATAACGAAGTGATAGTTGGAACAACAGGGCTTCACAATATAAATTGGATAGACAGAGTAGCGGAATTTGGTATTGTGATTTTTGACAAAGCTTCCTGGAATATGGGATTTGGAACGGAAGCTACAAAGTTGATGTTGAAGTATGCCTTCGAGCATCTTAATCTTCACAAAGTATTCCTCAGAGTTTATGAATACAACGAAAGAGCCATACATGTTTACGAGAAGTGTGGTTTCAAAATAGAGGGAAGATTAAGGAAACAAAGGTTCAAATGGGGAAAGTACCACGATGTTTTAATAATGGGAATTTTGGATGAAGAATACTTTGGGAGTGGTGAGGATTGAAAAGAGTGGTAGTTGGACTTCAATGGGGAGATGAAGGTAAAGGGAAGGTTGTCACATACCTTTCAAGATACCATGATATAGTCGTGAGGTTCTCTGGAGGTTCGAATGCAGGACACACAGTTGTCTATCCTGACAAAGAGACGGTGCATCATTTGATACCGTCCGCGGATCTGAGAAGAAATTCGAAAATGTTCATAGCCCAGGGAGTGGTCATTGACCCAGATGTGCTTTTAGAAGAATTGAGCGAAATGGAGGATATGTTCCCAGGTTCAAGGAAAAAACTTCTCATATCCAAACAAGCACACCTTGTTCTACCTTTTCATAAGGAGATCGATAGGGTTTTAGATGAGAATCTGGGCATAGGAACGACAAGAAGAGGCATTGGCCCTTCTTACATTGATAGAGTCGCTAGAATTGGGATAAGGATAGAAGATTTAGAAGACAAGGAACACCTTCTGAGCAAGTTGAGAAAAAGTGTTCTTCTCAAAGAAAAGGTGTTTGGATTAAAAATAGAGATAGAGAAGATATTAAGGGACCTCACCTCCTTTTTCGAGGAGATCTCTGAGAATGTTATAGATACACTAGAATTCAAAAAGGCGTTGAAAAAAAGCTCCGTGCTCTTCGAAGGAACCCAAGGCGTTCTTCTTGATCTCGACGCAGGAACATATCCATTTGTCACTGCTACCAATTGCTCAACGACAGGTGTTCAAGCTGGTGTAGGGTTTCCTGTAGAGATAGATGAGGTGATAGGGGTCTTCAAAGCGTACGTTACAAGGGTTGGAGAAGGACCATTTCCTACTGAAGAGAGGGGAAGAGTTGGAGAAGAGCTGCGAAAGAGAGGAAAGGAATATGGAGCTACAACGGGAAGACCAAGGCGATGTGGTTGGCTTGATCTCCCGTTGCTAAGATATGCCATCGAGGTATCAGAAGCGAGTTCTTTGGCTCTAACCAAAGCAGATGTTTTATCTGGAATGGAAGAGATAAAAGTGTGTGTTTCATATAAAGTGAGGGGAAAAACAGTGGATGTTCCAACTTCCCTTATAGATCTGAAAAATGTTGAACCGGTATACGAAAGAGTTCGAGGATGGAAGGGATTGAATTCCCGAGAATTTGACAGGTTTTTAGACTTCATTGAAAGGGAAGTAGGATGCAAGATCAACTACATATCAACTGGTCCAGGAGTTGATGAAACCGTTGAGATAGGAGGGTGAGTCAGTATGGGAGTCAACCTGAAGGGAAGATCCCTTTTAACTCTCCTCGATTACACGCCAGAGGAGATAAGATACCTCCTGGATCTGTCCAAACAGGTTAAGGCGGAAAGTAGAGCCAGGGAAAAACACAGAAGATTCGAAGGAATGACCCTTGCCATGCTTTTTGAAAAGAGATCTACAAGAACAAGATTAGCATTTGAAACCGCTTTCACCGAGGAAGGGGGACATGCCATATTCTTATCAAAACAGGATATCCAACTTGGTGCGAAGGAATCTATAGAAGATACGGCAAGGGTTTTGGGAAGAATGGTCGATGCGATCATGTTCAGAGGTTTCAAACAGGAAACCGTGGAGATACTTGCAAGATACTCAGGAGTTCCTGTGTATAACGGTCTCACTGACGAATACCATCCAACGCAAGTCCTAGCAGATCTCATGACAATAGAGGAGAACTTCGGGGAGCTCTCTGGTATAAAGCTGGTTTTCATGGGTGATGGTAGGAACAACATGGCAAATTCCTTGATGATAGGATGTTCTAAGATGGGACTTCATTATGTCATATGTTCTCCCAAAGAATTAAGGCCAAGGCAAGAGTTAGTTAAAAAATGTTTAGAAATAGCAAAAGACACAGGTGCTAAAATAGAGTTTACGGATAACGTCGAGGAAGCTGTTCAAGGAGCAGATGTCATATACACGGACGTCTGGGCTTCCATGGGTGAGGAAGAAAAGGAAGAGGAGAGGAAAAGACTACTTCAACCATATCAGGTGAATGAAAGGGTCATGGAAATGACGGGTAAAAAAGAAACGATATTCATGCATTGCTTGCCAGCAGTTAAAGGCCAAGAAGTTACTTTTGAAGTTATAGAGGGAAAGCAGAGTCGAGTCTGGGATGAAGCTGAGAATAGAAAACACACCATAAAAGCGTTAATGATAGCAACTCTTCTGTGATAGAGGTGATAGGACTGCTATTGTACCTTGTAAGGCATGGGAAAACCACTTGGAATGAAAAACGCCTGTGGCAGGGTAATGTGGATACGGAGCTGAGCGAAGAAGGTTTAATTCAGGCAAGGAAATTGGCTCTAAGGTTCTCCTACGTTTCAATAGAAGCTGTCTACACAAGTCCCTTAAAAAGAGCATATAAAACTGCTGAAGAAATAGCAAAGGTTCACTTCATGAAACCAATATGTGTTGAAGACTTGAAAGAGTGTGATATATCCCTTTGGAACGGTTTAACCCTTGAGGAGGTCTTGAACAGGTACGCTGAGGAATTCCATAGATGGAACGTCGATCCAGAGGCTGATATAAAGGGAATAGAATCTCTTGGAAACCTTCAAAGAAGAATAGTCAAGGCAGTTAAAGAGATCTTGAAAAATCACGAAGGAGATGTGGTAATCGTTTCTCATGCACTGGCTCTAAAAGCTTTCGTATCTTGGATCTTGGGAATACCGGTGACAGAACATAGAAGGTTTAAAATGGAAAACGCTTCCGTAACCGTTGTCGAATTTTCTGATAATCCCAGGATACTGGTGTTGAACGATACTTCTCATTTGTGAAGGTGATCTTCATGAAGGCGGAAATGAAGCTTCTCTCATACGCAAAACCTTATTGGTACCTTTTCGTTCTCGCAATAGCGATAGTTCTGGTATCAACATATGTTGAGATCATGCCTCCAAGGATCGTAAAGGATGCTATAGATAGTTACATAAACAATCAGAATGTTCCTGTTGATGATAGAATAGCCGGTGTCATAAAATCTGGTATCCTGTTTTTGATAGTTCTGATCCTCAGATTTTTCCTGAATTACGGAAACATATATCTGACATCTTATCTGGGGGCGAAGATCGTCTACGATATCAGAAGAGATCTCTTCAATCATGTGATGAGACTTCCAATGTCGTTTTTCGACAAAAATCCCTCCGGTAGGATAACTACGAGGATCGTGAACGACACACAGAACGTGCAAGAATTCTTCACAACTGTTGTGACAAGTATTATAAAAGATATTTTTCTGCTCGGTGGTATCATAATATCTTTGATACAGCTAAGTAAGATTCTTTTCATTCATTTATCTTATATCTTCCCTATAGTCATAGTTTCCATGATCCTCTTCAGATACTTCGACAGAAAAGTGTACAGAATGGTCAGAACCAATCTTGCAAGGATAAACGCTTTTTTAGCTGAGCACATAGCTGGTGTGAGTGTTGTGAAGATCTTCAACGCTGAAGAACAGAAGAAGAGGGAATTTGATAGTATTGCTAAAGATTACTACAAATCTTTGATAAAACAGCTATACGTTTTCGGTATATTCAGGCCTTTCATGGATTTTCTTTACTTTTTAGGACTCAGCTTGATAATCTGGTTCGGTGCAAAGTACATAATGAACAGAACTATAGGCTTTGGTGCTCTGTACGCTTTCGCTTCCTACCTTGACATGTTCTTCGCTCCTCTCAGAGATATAGCGGAAAAGTACGATATCGTTCAAAATTCTATGGCATCGGCTGAGAAAATTTTCAACCTTTTCAAAGAGAATGAGGAAAAGCTTGGGAAACCTGACGGAAAAAAACATGTCGAAAAAGGTGTCGTGGAATTCAAAAACGTGTGGTTCAGCTACGATGGAAAAAGATGGATACTTAAAGATGTGAACATAACGTTTGTACCAGGATATCTCACAGCCATCGTTGGAGAGACGGGAGCAGGGAAAACATCTCTCATGAATCTCCTGAATGGACTTTACGTTCCACAAAAAGGTGTCATATTGATTGACGGTATACCTCTTCAAGAGTACGACTTGAGATCTTTGAGAAGAGAGATAGCTGTTGTTCCACAGGATGTTGTTCTTTTCTCTGGAACGATATTAGACAACATTCGTTTGTTCGATGAAAGTATACCAGAGGAGAAAGTTTTGGAAGCTCTGGAGAAAGTGCATGCTTTGGATATTGTAAGCAAATTGGAGAAGGGTATCCACTATGAAGTGGTGGAAAGAGGAACAACCCTATCATCTGGTGAAAGACAGTTGATAGTCCTTGCAAGAGCCGTTCTATTCGATTCCAAGATACTGGTTCTGGATGAAGCAACGAGTAACATCGACGTTGAAACGGAAACAAGAATACAAAAAGCTTTGAGGGAGTTATCGAAAGATAGAACGGTTATAATGATAGCTCATAGATTATCCACTGTTAAAGATGCGGATAGAATTATCGTTGTTCATAACGGCCAGGTTGTGGAAGAGGGAAAGCACAGAGAACTTCTCAAGAGGAGAGGTGTTTATTATAAACTCTACGAAGTACAATTCGAGATATAAGGAGGTAGGAGTATGGATAGAGTGGAGAAATTGATGAAGAAAGTTGAAGACGAAGGCGTCGATGCTGTAATGATAATAAATTTCGAGAACTCTTCAAAAGCCAGTTCGTTCTATTTTTCAGGTTTCACTGGGTCCTTCAGCATCCTGATTCTTCATAAAGATTTCAGAAAGCTCATAACAGATCCTAGGTACACAGAACAAGCAAAAAAGGAAACGAACTTTGAGATCGTGGAATACAGGGAAGGAGAAGTCTTTGACTTCTTAAAAGGAGTTCTGGAGAAGCTCCCCCTAAAAAAATTAGGGATAGAAGAAACCAGAGTTTCTTTGTACGTTCACAATCAATTGAGAGAAAAGCTGGAGATCGAACTCGTGCCTGTGGATAAGTACATAACTCTTCTCAGAATGAGTAAAGATGAGGAAGAGATCAGAAAGATCAGAGAAGCTGTGAAACTAGCAGAAGAAGCGTTCAAGCAGACTCTTGAAATCTTAAAACCAGGTATGAAGGAGAAAGAAGTAGCGGCGTACCTTGAATACAGAATGAAGATTTTGGGAGCAGAATCTCCTGCTTTCGAAACCATCGTGGCATCCGGTTGGAGATCCGCTCTTCCTCATGGAAGAGCGAGTGATAAGAGTATAGAGAAAAATGAGCCTATCGTTTTCGATTTTGGAGCAAGGTTGAACGGTTACTCCTCGGATATAACGAGAATGGTGTGTATAGGAGAGCCCTCTGATGATTTCAAAAAGATCCATTCCATCGTTTTTGAAGCTCAAAGCAGAGCTCTTGAGAAGGCCCGGGCTGGTATAACTGGGAAGGAACTAGATAGTGTTGCAAGGGATTTTATAGAAAATAAAGGGTATGGTCCCATGTTTGGACACGGCCTTGGGCATGGTCTCGGAATAGAGGTTCATGAAGCACCAAGGATCAGCACTAGAAATGAGGAGAAACTGCCAGAGAATTCCGTAGTTACCATAGAACCTGGAATATACCTTGAAGGGCGTTTTGGTGTTAGGATAGAAGAAGATGTCGTTTTGAGAAAAGAAGGAAGGGAGATTTTAACCTCCCTTTCACGAGAGATAATCACCGTTTAATCTTCATCGAGCAGCTAATTTCAGTATCTCAACGATGTCTTCTCTATACAATTTTTTGAGTTTCCCAAGAGGAGCTTTCATTCTGGCGTTGTCTGCTATCTTTTCAATATCCTCCTCTGGAATACCAGCATCTTTGAGAGAGATAGGCGCTCCTACTTTCCTGAGCCACGTTTTGAACTTTTCTATACCTGATAAAACTAAGTCCTCACCTGATCCTTCAAGACCGAATATTTCCTTTGAAAATCTCTCGAATTTCTCTATGTTCTCTCTATACACGTATCTCATCCAAGCTGGAAAAACTATTGCAAGTCCTGCACCATGAGCTATGTCATACAGGGCGCTTAAAGGATGTTCTATTGCATGTGATGCCCAGTCTCCTCCTCTGCTGCCAGCTTCTGTCAAACCATTTAACGCAAGGGTGGCACTCCATGCGAGGTTAGCTCTTGCTTCGTAATTTTTAGGATCTTCTATCAAAATTTCTGTCATCTCCATTATTGTTCTTACAAGAGCTTCAGAGATCCTATCGTGGATGAGGCATGCGGATCCATCGAAATAGTATTCAAGGACGTGAACGATAGCATCCACAGCTCCATAAACCGTTTGTTCCTTTGGCAATGTAAACTGAACTGTCGGATCTATGATGGAAACCTTTGGGTAAACATATTCTGAAGAGAAAGCATACTTTATGATTAGTTTTTTCATTCGTCACAACAGCATTCCCATTCATCTCTGACCCTGTCGCAGAGATCGTAAGTATGGTAAATATGGGTAAGGCTTTCTCTATCTCGTAATTCCCTGTAAACGCATCCCATATGTCTCCTTCATAATAGAAACCCGCTGCTATAGCTTTTGCTGAATCTATCACACTACCTCCACCAACGGCAAGTATTCCTTCCACGTTTTCTTTCCTTGCTTTCTCTATCGCTTCATACACCTTCGAAAGGACAGGATTTGGCTTCACGCCTGAAACTTCTACCCATTCTATCCCGTTCTTTCTTAGAGATTCAACGACTTGATCGTAAACACCGTTTCTCTTTATAGATCCCCTTCCATAGAGGAATAAAACTTTCTTAAGACCGTGCTTTTTTATCTCTTCTCCTATCTTTGGGATGGTATTTTCTCCGAATATGATCTTCGTTGGATTGTGAAATATAAAATTCTCCATCTAGCATCACCTCCAGATATGGTTTCTGATAAAATTACATCTCTGTGGAGAAGCAACTTATCGTTATATTTTTGTGAATAATTAGGCCAATTTCATTAATGAGGAGGTTTTTCTGAAATATGGCGAGCTTTCTGAGGATATCTCAAAGGATCTTCGTGATACTGATGATGCTAGCAATTTTTTTCGTCATATATAACCTGTTCGAAGCCTATAAAGTGAAGAAAGATGCTTCTGTGAACGTATCACTCATAAATCTTGCTTACAATCTATCTGAAATGAAACAACACCTTTCCATAATGCGCTACGTTTCCAACCTTGGCGAGCAGAATGAGAACACCATGAAGCTATATTTAGAAAGCAGACACAATTTTTTCTTAAATCTTTACGAAGCTCAAATTATCTTTCGTGCTCTGAACATGCAAGATGAGGATTGGAAACTAATAAAAGATGATTTCAAATCTCTTATGAAGGCTTCAAAATCTATACCGATAAAACCTACTTACGATTTCTCGTTTGACGATGTCTCGAATTACGTTGATGATTTGAGGCAGAATATATTGGTATATCATGAAAAACTCATAGATTCAACGAAGTTTTTGGAAACCAGTTCCGCAATACTTGCAATCGTTCTTTTCACCATATTCATAGTGGGGTTTGGATGGATGAGTGTTGAAAACATTCATATAATGTCGAGGATTTCTAAAAGTGTTGAAAATACTAGAAAATTCGTGCTCCAAGAAACTGAGAGCTTAGAGCTTCCAAAGTATTCATGGCTCGAAGAGGAAAAGCTTCAAAACCTTTTGAAGAACATGACAAGTGAGCTTCAAATTGAGCGTCTTGCAGTATCAGCGATAGATGTGGGAACGTTGGAGGATGTTATCCCTGTCATATTTGCAAGATTCAGAGATTACATACCGTATGATAGAATCGGTGTTGCGTTCATAAACCCAGATGGAACGATTAGAGCGGAGACTGGTGTGATAGATTACGGTAGGATATTGCTTGCTCCTGGTTTCACTCTTCATGTCAATGAAACAACACTCGGTCAGTTGATAGAGAACCCAAAGGTTAGGATCATAAATGATCTTGAAAAGCACTACAGAACCGTTCATAAGTCAGAGGCAACCAGATTGCTCCTTGAGGAAGGAATTCGTTCTAATCTCACTGTCCCTTTGTGCACTGATGGTAGATGCATAGGTTTCATGTTCTTCAGTTCTCTCAGAAAGAATGCATTCTCTGAAATTCATGCGAGCAGAGCTCAAAGGATCGGGAAGGCTCTGTTGGCTATATTGAAATCCTCGTACGTTACCCAGGAGTTGGTGGTTCAAACTACAAGATCTTTCATCGAGATAGTTGGAAAAAAAGATTTCGAAACAGGAAATCACTTGGTGAGAGTATCCCAATATTCAAGGATTTTAGCTGAGAGACTGGCAGAGTTCAGGAAAGATGTCACACCCAAGTTCATACGAGAAATAGAGTGGTTCGCTCCTCTCCATGATATTGGGAAAGTTGGCATACCAGACCGTATACTTCTAAAGCCTGGGAAATTAACAAATGAAGAATTTGAGATCATGAAGAAACACGTCATCATAGGAGAAGAAATCATAAAAACCCTCGATAAAAAATTGTATGAAGTATCCGGCAGAAAATTCTTTTCACTGGCTGTCGATATCATATCGGGACACCATGAAAGATGGGATGGAAAGGGATATCCCAGAGGTTTGAAAGGAGAGGAGATACCCCTTGCTGGAAGGATCATAGCGGTAGCGGATGTTTTCGATGCCCTTTCAACGAAGAGACCTTATAAAGAACCTCTCTCTTTCGAGGATTCCGTTGAAATCATAAGGAAGAACTCCGGATCACATTTTGACCCCTATGTTGTCGAAGCTTTCCTTTCAGAGATAAACAGAATCAGGAAGGTATATGAAAGGTACAAGGATTAGACTTCCAAAATCCTTCTCAAAAATTCCCTCGTTCTAGGATTTTTGGGTTCTTTAAACATCTCATCAGGGGTACCTTCTTCAACTATCACACCGCCATCTATGAAAACTATTCTGTTTGCAACTTCCTTTGCAAACCCCATTTCGTGGGTCACAACGATCATTGTCATACCACTTTTTGCTAAATCTTTCATGACTTCGAGAACTTCCCAAACGAGCTCTGGATCCAAAGCAGAAGTTGGTTCATCGAATAACATCAGATCTGGATCCATCATTAGAGCCCTTGCTATAGCTACCCTCTGTTGCTGCCCTCCAGAAAGTTTATGGGGATACTCATAGATCTTATCGGAAAGTCCCACACGTTCCAAGAGTTTTCTTGCTTTTTCCTCCGCTTCTTCCTTAGGTATCCCTTTGACTTTGATCGGAGCCAGAGTTAAGTTATCGATGACTTTAAGATGAGGAAAGAGATTGAACTGTTGGAAGACCATACCAATCCTTGCTCTCAATTCATTGAGATTTGTCTTTTTAGTTATCAGCTCTCCTTTGAAGTAAATTTTCCCTTTTTGATAACTTTCAAGATGATTTATACATCTGAGTAGGGTGCTCTTTCCACCACCGCTTGGACCTATAATAACGACAACCTCTCCCTTGTGAACAACCATATTCAATCCCTTGAGAACTTTCAACTTACCAAAGGATTTATGAAGGTTCTCTATCCTCAATATCTCTTCTTTCACTTTATCGCCACCTTCTTCTCTATCCACCTGACTATTCTAGACATGGTGAAAGTCATGGCGAAGTATATGATGGCTACCCCCCCATATATCGAGAAAGATTGAAAAGTTCTGCTTATAACAATCTGTCCTGTTCTCATAAGTTCTGTAACACCTATGACAGATGCCAAGGAGCTATCTTTGGTCATGGCTATAAATTCGTTACCAAGAGCTGGCAGAATATTTCTGAAAGCCTGAGGAAGGATTATGTATCGCATGGCTTGACCATGAGTCATGCCCAAAGATCTTGCTGCTTCATATTGCCCTCTTGGGACAGACTGTATACCTGCTCTAACGATCTCAGCAACGTAAGCCCCACTGTTTATGCCAAGAGCAACGATGGCAGCAGGATATTTTGGAAGGTTTATTCCAAGCTGAGGGAGTCCAAAGTATATTATGAAAAGCTGTACCAAGAGGGGTGTTCCTCTTATGAACTCAACATAAACAGTAGCAGGATAGTTCAAAAATTTATACCTTGAAAGCCTTCCCATGCCAACGAATGTCCCTATTATGAGTCCCATGAGAACGGACAGAGAAGTTAAACGGAGGGTGCTTAACGCACCCTCCAGAAGGTATGTGAAATTGTTTACCAGAACTTCGAGCCAATAAGGCATTCCTTCTCACCTCATTTACCGAACCACTTCTCGACTAAGATGTCATAGGGGCTCTTTTTAAGGTTCCTCAGAACGGTGTTAACAACTTCTAAAAGATCCTTGTCCTCCTTTCGAACAGCAATTCCGTATTCCTCTTGTGAAAGTATGCCACTTGATATGACGAGCCCAGGATTCATTTTAACGTAAGCCTGAGCTGGTGCAAAATCAAGAACGACAGCATCCACCCTACCATTTTGAAGTTCAAGGAAGGCTTCCGTATACCTCGTAAACCTTACAACCTCTATCCCTTCTATTTTGGAGACTTCTAGATCTCCTGTTGTACCAAGCTGAACTGCTACCTTCTTACCAACTAGATCTTCGAAAGTCTTTGGCATGAAGCTGCCTTTTCTCACCACTATAACTTGACCTGCTGTAAAGTACGGATCGGAGAAGGAAACGACCTTTGCTCTTTCAGGTGTTATAGTCATAGCAGCAGCTATGAGGTCAATCTTTTTCGTAAGAAGACTTGGGATGAGACCATCAAAAGCGATATCCTCGACTTTCAGCTTCACACCGAGAGCTTTTGCAATCTCCCTTGCTATATCGATGTCGAATCCCACTATCTCTTTGGTTTTTTCATCTACAAATTCGAAGGGAGGAAAGGTGGCCTCCGTTCCGACTATGAGGTAACCTCTCTTCTTGATCTCATCAACGATACCGGCAAGTATGATACCAGAAACAACTATGGCGAGTAATACCACCAAGAATTTCCTCACGATGAACACCCCCCAGCATGTGTTTGATAGATTTTACCATACATCATGGTACTTAAAAAGATATATATGTTTTTGATGTATCGAACCCTTACCGTAGGCGAGTGTTACTCGTCGTACTATGAATTATTTATTAATAAACCATTAATATCATCTAAATAGTGATACAATATCAACTGTTAGGAATTTAATAGGAGGGGGAAGAATGGCAAAAAACCTAACATTTTCAATTTTTTTGTTTCTTCTCTTATTTATTTGGTCTTGTGCTCCCACAGCAGTTAATTTTCGACCTTATGCCCCGAGTAATCCTATCCCTGAAGATGGAGCAACTGATGTGTCGATCAATACTACACTATCCTGGAGTTGCGATGATCCGGATGGGGACACGTTGATATACGACGTGTACTTTGGAACATCTCCTTCACCATCGCTTGTCAAAAGCGACTCCACATCTACAACATACGATCCTGGGACGCTTGACTACGGAACAACTTATTATTGGAAAATTATCGCAAGAGATGGAAAAGGTGGTATAACAGAAGGTCCTGTTTGGTCTTTCACAACAGAAAGAATCACTGGATCTTTACATATCGAAAGTAGCTATCTGTTAACAGACAATTTTCCAGACAACACTGGACCCATTTATTCGTCTCCAGGAGTTTCTCCGAACGGTTGGATATACGTAGGAGGGCAAACTAACCTTTACAGACTAAACGTTTCAAATTGTTTCTTCTGTCTCACCCCTTCTAGTTCTCCCATACTATCGAGTCCTGTCTTTGACATTAGTTCTAAACTCCTTTACGTGGGTACCAACAACGGGGATTTGATAATCTGGGATACAGAAAATTTCAATTTTTATACTCAAAAGCACGTCTCGTCTTGTGCAATCTATACAGCTCCCTTGATTATTGGAAATAACGTTTATGTTGTAGACGCATGTGGTATCTTACGTTGTTTAGATCTAAATGGAAACAACATATGGTCGAAGGCTATAACAGAATATGATGTCCGTGCGAGTCCTGTAACAGATAGTCAATATATCTATGTAGCAGACACAGGAGGGAACATATATTCTGTAACACTTTCTGGAGAAGTAGTGTGGAGTTATTCATCTGGTGATAGATTCATTGGTAGTTTTGCGATAGATAAAAGTGGGAATCTGTATATAGCCGGGGAAAAGTTATGGTCATTTACAAGAGAAGGTTTTTTGAGATGGTATAGAGATCTTGACAGTCAGGCATATTCAAATCCTGTGATATCTAAAAACGGCGTCGTATATATAGGAACTTCAAGAAGTGTACTATATGCGATAGATTCAAGTAATGGGAATGTTGTCTGGACTAATTACCTTGGAGAGGGCATCTTTTCATCCTGTGTCATAGGAGACAATGAGGTGATCTATGGTGCAATCGGAAGGTATCTGTACGCCATCAAACCTTGCGATGGTACACCAATCGATTTTGTAGAGCTTGAAAGCTACGTTGAATCCAACCCTGTCCTTTATAACAGTTACATATGCATCGGGGATGCTTCTGGAAGATTCTATTTCATAAAATCCTTAAGCGATACCATATCAGATCCCATCACCTCCTGGCCGATGTTTCAGAAAGATACATACCATACAGGAACTCGTTGATACGAGTGGGGGGTGTTCTATGAGAAAAATAGTATTCTCATTCATTCTGATCTTACTCATAATATCGGGGTGTATTCTCAGAGAATATGTTCATGAAAAATCAACCAGCTTTTTTCTTGGATTAAGACCCCTTCCAAGAGAGTTCCTTAATTGGTGGTTTGAAAATCTCGATATGTTGAAGAATAACAAAAAGGTTGTGGGATATTATAACGATATAGCACAAACCCAGGAGTTAATACTATCACCACTCATAGACGTCTCGGGGATTGACCCTTACGACATGAGAGCTCTAGGGTTAGTTACTCCCCCAAAGGATCAGGGTAGTAACGATACATGTTGGGCTTTTGTGACTGTTGGTTCGCTAGAGAGTGCAATGCTGACACAACTTGGTGTTTCTGGGATATTATCAAGATATCCTTTCATTCCCTTCCCAGATGAACCAGACCTTTCTGAACAGTTCGTTGCATATCACAACAGAGAGTGGGAGGTCCGTCCTGATCCCTATATAGACGGTGGATGGGTTTTAACGTACCATGAAACCAACGAAGATCTGGGAGGCAATGCTTTCTTTTCGATGTATGATCTTGTTCGAAGAGGTGTTCCCATTGAGGAAGATTTTCCGTACATAACGACAGATTATGACTGGATAAAATGGAATTCAACGAATCCTGGATGGGAGCATAATCGTGTTCACACGGATAAAACACTTGTTATACCTCCTTATGGTTACCAGGACTTTCAAAATCAGGATTGGGAGTATTACATAAACACCATAAAAAGTGTGTTGAAACTATTCGGTGCATTATATGTTGGTATGGTAGTGTACTCCGATTTTTACAGTTACTGGAACAACTGGCCAGATAACGGAGAGGTTTACCTTAGAAGTGAATACTCAAAACCTATAGGTGGACATGCCATTCTTCTCGTTGGGTGGGACAATGAATACCATGATTCTCATTCTTCATATACAGGGCCCGTCTGGATTTTGAAAAACTCATGGGGAACAAATGGTGGAGAAAAGGGCTATTTCTATCTTCCCATGATAACACCAGATGAGTTTCGAAAGAAACAATGCCCAGATTGGAAGATAGAGTACCAGTATATGTACGTTCCATATTTTGAAAGTCAATAGGTGTTTTTGTACTCATGGACGACTGTTGAATTCCCCTCCGAGTCGTGTAACATGGCTTTATCGCCCTCATCACTCTGACCATACTATACCTGTTACGGCTGGGCATGTGTGCATAGATACACTAGCACCAGGAAAAAGTTCCATGGCTGGAAAGGTGTATTCCCGTCCATGCGTGTTACGCAGTCTACATCCTTTGAGGTTTATGGGTCTATCCCCAAAATTCGTTATAACGACGTACTCATCTTCTCCTTATTTAGTTTAGTTTTTAAATTGTATTATAAAGTTTTTCAGATATCTTCCACATGTCAATCATTTCGAGCGTAAAACTTCAATTCTCGAAATTTTTTCTTTCATAAGTCTGAGTGGAATAGTTGTTTCTGTGTATTCGTATCCGTTCAATATGAGCACACCGTTCCATAGAGCATAAGAAGTTTCTCTACCAATTTCCACAGGAAGCTAGACATAGACTAATTTCTTTCCTTCCCTGTCATATTCAACATAGTATGTGAGATAAAATGGCCTTCCTTTCCAGATGTCTCCTCATGGAGCCAAAAAACTTTCTTTTGTATATACTGAATTCATCACCAAGTAAAACATCATCAGATATATGATGGCAAACAGCAACATCACGCGAGATTGGGTCAAAAAGCATGAAAAATCGTATAGAAATGAATATAAATTCTTAAAAGAGAAAAAAGAGTTGTGAAAGATAGTGAAGATGGTATTTTAACAAATTGTTTTTCATCTTCAAAATTTAATGCTATAATATTGTGTCCCTTGTTTCAAGACAAACTATACAGAAGATGAGGTGCTACTAGTTGAATGAACTACAGTCTTTGACGGATTTTGTGAAGGAAACCCTCAAAAAGTTTTTCTGGATACCAAGTATCATAGGATCTATAATCTTATTCCTCATCTTCTCCGGGTATCAGATGTATTTGAAGGAAAAGGAATTATCTCAAGATTTAGCGGTGAAAAAGATAATTTGGGAGAATCTGATAGAAGAACATGGGAATCTCTTGAATTACCTTTCTACAGAAAAAGACATTTTCCTGCCAGGAAGAGAAAAGCAGCTCCTATCAACTCTCAGAAATGTATTTGAATGCTACAAAGACAGCATAAGTTACATATACTTTGGAGGGGAAGATGGTAGAAAGTACATAGTTCCTTACACAGATGTGATCAAATACTATGATCCTCGAGAAAGACCTTGGTATATCTCTGCTAAGAAAAGTCTTTCAAAGTTTGTGGTTACCCCTCCATATCTCGATGTGATCACAAAAAAACCTGGTATAAGCATTTCAAGAGCAGTTTTAAGCGATGATGGAAACATGATAGGGGTTATTGGTATAGATTTGATACCTACTTACATTGCTTCAAACATTCTTGGAAAAAATACTTACATGGTAGATGAGGAAGGAACGATAATATTCCACTTGAATCAGGAGCTTGTAGGAAAGAGAATTTCATTTCCACTGAAACCAAGAAAAATATCCTTTCGTTCAGGCCGTCTTATTGTCTCTCTGAAGACTTCTGAACATACCTACATTTTGAAAGAGACCTCTCTTTTGATGATAAGTCTGGTTCCCATCTTTTACTCTTCATTCATCGCGCTGGGCTCCCTCATATTCATCGTTTTGATAAACAGGAAGTTATCAGATGAGATAAAAACAAATTTAGAGAGACCAGTAAAGAAGATATTGAAGGTCATGAGAGTATATGAGGAGGATAGAACCATAGATTATGAGGATATATCGACCAACATAAAAGAGATGGAAATGCTCTTTGAGGGAATAATGAATATGATCAACACGATAGACTCATCTTATCAGCAACTCAAGGCGATCAATGAAGAACTTGAAAGTGCATACAAGGAGATAGAGAGATATTCCCTTGAGATCGAAAACTTGTATGAATTCTTTGTCACCGAAATCGCTAACATAGTTGAAGGATTCGATACCATGACTGGGAACCATGTAAAAAGGGTTCAAGCATTATCAAAATTTTTTGCTGAAAAGTTGAATCTTAGCAAGGATATGGTAAACAAGATATACCTGTATTCCGCTTTACATGACATAGGGAAATTGAAGGTTCCAAAGGAGATTCTTAACAAACCAGGACCATTGATCCCGCAGGAATGGGAAGTAATAAAAAAACATACAATATGGGGTGGAGAGCTGCTGGGCTCAGATGAAAGATTGAGTATTGCCAAAAACATAGCCTTGTATCATCATGAAAGATGGGATGGAAGTGGTTATCCGTTTGGTTTGTCAGGTGATCAGATACCTATTGAGGCTCAGATCGTGGGTCTTGTTGATGTGTATGATGCTTTGAGATCCGAAAGACCGTATAAAAACGCATTAACACATGAAGAGACGCTATCCGTCATATTTTCGAACTCCCCAAAATTCAATCCGAATCTTTTGAAAATACTGAAAGAGAACGAGAGAGAAATAGCTAAAATATGGGAGAAAGGAATTTCGGAAACTTGAAAAAATTAACCGCCAACAGATTCTTAAGTTATGCTTAAAAAAGTACGGGTATAATATTCGTAACTAACCTGCCAAGGATAACCTTGGCGAGTTAAAGGAATGGGAAACTCTCTTCAGATCTTTACTCAACTATCACTCCTTTTAATTAAATCAATCTTAGGGAGGTAGAGGCTATGAAAAGGTTCATTTTAATCGCTTTAATGGTTGTGCTCTTGGCAGTGAATAGCCTGTACTTTGGTGTGTCAAGGGTTTATGTCTCCACTTGGGGGTTCAACCTCGATCTTCTTGATAAAAACATCTCAAAACCCTTCTTAGAAAAGTACGGTATAGAAATCATCCGCGAGCTTGGAAACAACTCTACAAGGCTGACAAAATTGGAAATGCAAAAAAACAATCCAAGGATCGATGTGGTTCATTTCGCCGATTATTACGCTGCTTTGGCGAAAAAGAAGGGACTTCTCCAACCGATCGATGTTTCAAAACTTAAGAACTACAAGTATATATACGATTTTGCCAAAGATCCAATAGGGGGTCATTACGGTATAGGTTATACTGTCTTCAGCTTTGGGATAGTCTATAGGACCGACAGAGTTAAAGAACCGATAACTTCTTGGAAAGATTTCTGGAGAGAGGATCTTGCAGGCAGAATTAGCTTGCCAGATATAACGACAACCCAAGGACCTGCGTTCATGATGCTCATGAACAGGATATGGGGTGGATCTGAGGATGATATGAGCTTGGATGTGGCGTTCAAAAAGCTCGCTGAGATAAAAGATAACGTTGTGACCTTCTACAAGAGATCTTCAGAGCTTATAAATCTTTTCAAGATGGGAGAAGTTTGGGTAGCCCCAGTTGCAAGGTTCGCATGGGGGAGGCTTCTGGCTACAGGGTTGCCATTGAAATGGGTTGTTCCAAAGGAAGGAATGATAGGTTTTTTGAACACAGTGAGTATCGTAAAAGGTGCGAAAAACCTTGAAAATGCTTATGAATACATAGATTTTCTTCTGAGCGAAGAAGTTCAGTACGCCGAGGCTATGGATCTTGTGGACTCTCCCATTAACAAGAACGTTAAGTTGCCAGAAGAAGTCGCAGAGAAATTGACGTACGGGGAAGATCACATAAAATCACTGATATTCTTCGATCCAAACGTGATAGTCGAGCATAGAGATGAATGGATCAAGAAATGGAACGAGATGATAATTGGAAAATAGAGTCGTTTGGAGAAGTGGCAAGGGTGTATGGGAAAAAATATGTCTTGCTTCTGTTACCCGCTCTCGTGTTCTTGGGAGTTTTCTTTCTTGTACCTCTCTTAATAGTTGTAGCTGATAGTATACGCAGTTCCGAAGGAGAAGGAATATTCTTTAACTACTTCGCATTCTTCAAAGATCACGTTTCACGAACGGCTTACTTGAGAAGTATACGTATAGGTCTGTGGGTAACAGGACTTTCAGCTATCATCTCTTATCCCACCGCTTTAGCTATAGCTTCTATGAGTAACAGGACACTGAAGACAGTGTTCATGACTCTTATGGTATTACCCCTCATGACCAATCCAGTGGCAAGGACTTTTGCATGGCTTGCTGTTCTTGGGAGATACGGATTGTTGAACAACCTTTTGTTATCAGCAAAGATAATAGAAGAACCTATTAGGATGCTTTACACTGAAGGAGCTGTTCTGATAGGATTGCTGCAGCTGTTCATGCCCATGATGATACTCTCAATCACCAGTGCCCTTGAAAACATCCCTGAGGATTTGATCCTTGTAGCGAAAAGCCTTGGGGCTTCTGGATTCCAAACGTTTGTGAGAGTGACGTTTCCTCTGAGTGTTGAAGGTTTAATAATAGGCGGGACTTTAGTCTTTACAGGTTCCATCACAGCTTATGTAACACCCGCGATTCTTGGAGGAAGTCGTGTTCTCATGTTGAGCACGCTTCTTTATCAAAAAGCGGCAGTGGTTTTGGATTGGGATATGGCTACAACAATAGCTGTTATGATGTTTCTAACTACCCTCTTAATAAATGCTGGACTTAGATTCATAGGTAAGGTGGGAAGAAAATGAGTGGAAAGATTTTCACATACGTGATGCTCACAATAGCCATAATATTTCTCATAGGACCTTTCATCATAATATTCGCTGCCTCATTCAGTGAAAGTGAGGTGCTTTCTTTTCCACCTAAAGGGTTCACACTCCAGTGGTTTAAAAAAGTGATATCGATGCCAATGTTCATAAGGAGTTTTGAAACGAGTCTGTGGGTAGCAATTCTGGCATCTTTACTGGCCCTTCTACTTGGAATACCCGTGGCATACGTTTTGGCTCGATTTGATTTCCCAGGTAAAAGGTTCGTTGAGATCTTAACAACATTACCCGTCATAATACCTCAGATGGTAGCAGGCCTTGCACTTCTCAGAATATTTATCATCATGGAGATTTTTTCGATAAGGACCACACTTTTGATAGGACACACCGCCATAGTCCTCCCATTTGCGGTCCGAATAATAAGCTCTTCCATATTGAATTTTCCTTACTCTATAGAGGAAGCTGCTATAAGCTTAGGAGCGTCTCGTCTTAGGGTGTTCATAAACGTGGTACTACCAAACATCACCGTTGGTATCATATCCGCTTTCATCTTAACTTTCATAACATCCTTTAATAACGTCCCCATATCCCTATTTCTTACAGGACCGGGTATCAGTACACTTCCAATAGTGATGATGACGTACATGGAGTACTATTATGATCCAAGCATAGCTGCTCTTGCAACCCTTTTGATACTAATAACTTTGGGAGTGGTTTTAGTGATGCAGAAACTTCTAGGTATATCAAAGATGCTCTGAAACGAGGAGGATGGAAATGGCGTTTCTAGAGCTTGAAGGTGTATCTGTTGGCTACCATAAAAACGAATTTGTCGTGAAAGATCTGACATTAGATGTGGAAAAGGGAGAATTCGTGTCTTTATTGGGCCCTAGTGGCTGTGGTAAAACTACAACTCTTCGTGCTATAGCAGGTTTTTTGAAAGTTCAAAAAGGAAAGATAATCATAAACGGTAAAATTTATAACAGCATCCCGCCAAATAAGAGAAACATCGGTTTTGTGTTTCAAAATTATGCACTGTTCCCTCATCTTAACGTCTTTGAAAATGTAGCTTTTGGATTGAAGATAAGGAGATTTCCAAAGGATGTTATAAGAAAGAAGGTTCTTAAAGCACTGGAATTTGTGGGTTTGAGAGGTTTCGAGGAGAGACTCCCTTCTCAACTATCAGGAGGGCAGCAGCAGAGAGTAGCCATAGCAAGAGCCATAGTTGTAAAACCAGATCTTCTACTGATGGATGAGCCTCTTTCAAATCTTGATGCAAAACTCAGAGTCGAAATGAGGGCAGAGTTGAGGAGAATGCAAAAGGAACTTGGAATAACCACTGTATACGTTACTCACGATCAGGCAGAAGCTCTGTCTCTATCAGACAGAGTAGCTGTCATGAATCAGGGAAAAATAGAGCAATTCGACACGCCAGAAAATCTTTTTCTGAACCCCAAAACATTGTTCGTGGCAAGATTTGTGGGATTCCAAGATTTTGTTGAGGGAGATGTCGTGGATATTGAAAATGGATTGGTTACGGTGAAAATAGGAAGCACATCCCTAAAAGCTAAAGGAATGAACGCATTATCACTGGGTATGAGAGTGATCCTGGTTGCAAGACCCAAGAATTTCGAGATTTTGGAAAATCAGAGTACAAATTCTCTTAAAGGAGAGATCGTATCTAGGATTTTCCAAGGAGATAACATACTGTACGTTGTGAAAGTTCCAGATGTTGGGTATTTGAAAGTAGAAATGCCTGCGGAAAACGCCAAATGGCGGGAAAATGAGATAGTTTTCCTGAAAGTGGAACCTGAGAATTGTCTTGCTTTTCCGAAGGAGGATTGATCGTATATGGGAGAGATACAAAAGCACATAAGATGTAGAGAGGGTGATGTTGGGAAATACGTTCTGATCCCGGGGGATCCTGGAAGGGCCCGAAGAATCGCAGAACGCTTGAAAAATGCAAAGCAGATAGCCTCTAACCGCGAATTTGTGGTTTTCACAGGAGAGCTGAATGGAATAACTGTAAGTGTTTGTTCCACTGGTATAGGAGGGCCATCTGCCTCCATTGCTGTCGAAGAACTTTCAAGGATAGGAGCAGTTTATTTCATAAGAGTCGGATCAGCTGGGGGAAGGCAAAAGGATATGCCGATAGGAAGTCTTGTGATAGCCACCGCTGCTTACCGTGGAGATGGTACTTCTCTAGCTTATGCTCCCCTTCCATTTCCCGCTGTTGCTGATTTCAAAGTGACGACAGCTCTCGTGAGAGCATGTGAGAACCTTGGTTATGACTACTATATGGGAATTGTATACTCTCGAGATGCGTATTATAAGCAAGACAAAGAGCTCAATGAATTTCTAAGGGATGCTGGTGTTGTTGCAGCAGAACAGGAATGTGCAACGATTTTCACTGTAGGAAGTGTTAAGCATCTTCATGTTGGAGCCATACTGGCAACAGATTCAAACATTTGGCTGGAAAAGCAACCCACACTTTCTGAAAAAGAGGAAATGTTCAAAAAAGGAGAGAAAAAAGCCATAGATGTTGCTCTCGAGGCTATAAAGATACTTTCAAAGGAGTTTGAAGCATGAAGAGGAAAATTTTCAAAAATGCAAGGATAGTTGATGTTATACAAAAAAAGGTTTACAAAGGTTGGTTTTCTATTCTTGGAGAGCATTTCGAGTTCGTGGAGAGAGGAGATTATGAAGATGTACTCGATGGGGAAGTGATCGATCTAAAGGGTTTATACGTAGTTCCTGGATTTATAGATTCTCACATGCATATCGAGAGTAGCCTTGTAACACCAAAGGTTTTCTCACAGGCTGTAATACCTCACGGAACGGTAGCTGTCCTCCAGGATCCTCATGAAATGGCGAACATTCTCGGAAAAAAAGGCGTTGAGTTCATGATAGATAATGCTTTAGGCCAACCACTTGAAATATATACAGCTATCCCGAGTTGTGTGCCAACCACGAGAAAACATCTAGAGACCAGCAATGCGGAATTAACGCCAGATGACGTTAAAGAGCTGTCTGAAAAGGAAAGGGTCATTGCTCTAGGAGAAGTCATGGATTACAACGGTGTTCTAGAAGGTGATGAGAAACTTCTGAGAATACTAAATATTGCAAGAGAGAAAAATCTCAGTATAGAGGGGCATTGTCCAACACTCAGGAGGAAGGATCTTTCCTATTACCTATACCATGGCATAAGATCAGATCATACTCTTACGAATCCTGACAAAATGGAAGAACAACTCCGAAAGGGAATGTATGTGATGATACAGCGAAAATCTTTGACGGAAGAGAACATAGAATTCATCATGAATCTGAAGGATAGATCCCGAATTTTGATGGTAACTGACGATTTTCTTCCAAGCGATCTCGCCAAAGGTCATTTGAATCTCCTGGTGAACCTGGCTATATCTAGAGGATGGGATCCTTTGGATGCAATATCGTCTGTCACGATAAGGCCCGCTGTTTATCTGGGATTGAAACACTTAGGAGTGATAAGTCCGGGAAAAGTAGCGAGTTTTTTCCTCACTGAAAACCTTGAAAAAATAAGGCCTTTGCAAGTTTTCATCAAAGGTTCTCCCTTTGCATTATCAATGCTGAAAGATACGAAAAATACTGAAGAATTTTCAAATTCTATAGGTTTAAAGCATGTCAGGAAAGAGGATTTTCGCGTGTACAAAAAAGGTTTTAACGGTTATCTTGAAGTAAACGCTATATTGATCACTAGCAGAGAAAATTCTGTAACTACTCTCTCAAAGCTCACATTGAGGTTCAAAGATGGTTATCCAATTATGGACTCCTCTGAGGATGTGGCTATGATATCTGTATTTAGAAGAAAAGAAACCTCTCCGAGAGGATGTGTAGGTTTTGTAAAGAATCTCGGTTTGAGTAAAGGTGCTTTTGCTACCACATTCGCTCACGATTCTCATAACATTTTAGTCGTTGGAAAGGATGTGACAGCGATGACGATGGCAACAAATGCCATCATAAAGGCAAGAGGAGGTATGGCAGTGTACATGGATGGGAAAACATATCTTCTTGAGCTACCAATCGGTGGTCTTATAACAGATGAACCTTTCGATAAAGTCCTATCCAAATTCCAAAAGATAGAGTATAAATTGTGGGAATCGGGTATAAATCACAAAGAACCCATAAAATTACTCAGTGTTCTGGCTCTAACTGTTAGCCCTTTCTACAAGATATCTGATCTTGGTATTGTGGATGTAGAAAGAGGGAAGCTGCTTCCTGTCGTTTTAAAAGAGGTTAAATGATGCTCTTAAATTCGCAGTTTGGCATGATTTCTCTTTTCAACACCTTACAATCAATCATAGATGTGGTAGAATACAGAGATCAAATTCTGATCATAAAAAAACCACTCATACTCCTCAATTTTCTCAGAAGATGGGAGGAAAGGTGAGGATTTATGTTGAATTGCTCTGGCAAGGTTCGCCTCGTGTTTTTCATCTTTTTGCTGTTATCCTTAACATCGCTTTGTTTAAAGGTAAAAAGGGGATATACGATGACTATCCTCTGTGTTACATGAAAGATAATGTACCAAAAGGCTTATATGTTGATATTCTCAAATATGTGGCTTCTAAGGAGAAATGGAATGTGACATTCATTTACGACAAATGGGAAAAGCTTTTGGATATGCTGAAAAATGAAGAAATAGATGCTTTGGCTGCCATAGCGTATACAAACAGAAAGAGAAAAAATATAGGATTTCGACAAGGAACCTTTTATCCCCAACTGGGGCGTCGTAGTGGCAAGAAAACAAGTGAGTAGTATTTTCGAGCTTTCGAGTCAACAATAACCTTAGTTAGGAAAGACATATATGCTGAGAGATTCCTCAAAATGATCGAAGAGTTCCACATCAATTCAAAGATAGCATGGGCGGATACTTATGAAGAAGTTTTGAGATGCATAGACGAAGGAAAAACACAGGCAGGAGTTGTGAGCAGATTCTTTTCAGCCCTTCAATCTCACGAACACTCTTGTGTAGAGACATCTATCATATTTGCTCCTGTGGACCTGAAAATGGTTTTCAAAAAAGGTGCGAAGATCAACTCTATACTTGTCTCCGCTATAGATGCTCACCTTAGAAAAATGAAGTCAGATCAGATAAGAAATCCATCTATTGGAGATCGTTGGCCTATTATCTGGAAACATCTTTCAAGATTCCCAAATGGTTGAAACTGCTCTTCCAGATTGGTGCGGGCCTTTTCGTATTGCTTCTTGCGAGATTGATCGTTCTGGGGAGAGTCGTGAGAATTCGCACCAGGGAACTCCTTCAAAAAACAGCGGAACTTCAGAAAGCGAATCAACAGTTGAACGCTGCAAACCAACAGATAAGCGCCATGAATGAGCAGATGAAATCCTTATATAACGAGCTTCAAGAGACTTTCGAGAGATTCCAAGATATAATGGTACTGACTTCTCAAGTTGGGACGTTTGAGGCGAGTGAAAGGGAATCTCTTGAGAATGTCCTTGATATGGCTTTGAAACTAGTTCCAAAGGCTAAATATGGATCTGTATCCTTACAAAAGGTGACCGATGAGAGTTTATAGCAACAAGAGGCCACGATATCGAAAGGTTGCCATTGAAAAGAGAATACGCTGTCGTGTACATCGAATCAACAAAGATAGTCGATAGAATCATGGATAGGAATAAGGCGCTGATGCCACCAGAACTTTTTGAGGAGTTCTCTAAAGCTGCAAAACCCATTAAGTCCACGATACTCGCCCCTTTGAGATTTGGTGGGAAACTCATAGGGTTCTTCTCCTTGGACATACCAGAAGGAAGTGAAGAAACCTTTTCAAAGCAAGATGTCGAGATAGTTGACAAGTTTTCCAGGATAATCTCAGGATTCTATGCAGCAAGAAGATATATGGAAGTGGAAGGAAAATTTCACAGGAATGTCGCCATAGCTCTTGTTAAGGCTCTTGAATCTTGCGATCCCTGCATGAAGGGGCATTCAGAAAGAGTCGCGCGCTATGCCATAGATCTTGCCGAAAGGTTGAATTTCGATAAGGGCATGATAAGAGAGGTATATTGGGCTGGATTAGTTCACGACATAGGAAAAATAATAGTTCCCCGCTCTATCCTGCACAAAGCTGGGAAATTGACAAAGGAGGAGTATGAGGTCGTTAAAAAGCATGCCCTGAAGGGTTATGAGATATTGATGGAAGTGGAGGGAATGGATGAGATAGCAAAGATAGTGAAACATCATCACGAAAGATAGGATGGAAAAGGATATCCTGATGGACTAAAAGAAGAACAGATTCCTATAGAATCTCGTGTCATCGCCCTTTCTGATGCTTTTGATGCTATGACGAGCACAAGGCCTTATAGAGATCCCTTATCAGTCGAGGAAGCTCTGAATGAAATCATCAGAAATAAAGGAACTCAATTCGATCCTAACTTAGTGGGTATCTTTGTTCAGGTGATCATGACACGATCTGCATGATGTATCAGGAGAATCCATTGGGAATGAGTACCCAATCTGATAGTGAATTTCATAATAATTTATAATATTGGTTACAACATTTAAACCTGGATTTACTACCATGTTCTTAAAGAATATTTATTAGAAAAACAAAATTCGTTTCCTTAAAATTCATTATGGGGGGCCTGGCTTCGTTGCTAGCAATCTTAATCATAGTATTCCTTGCTGTAATAATTCTGATAGCAGGGTATCATGGAATTTGTACATTAATTTTTTTGAAGCGAATGGGAATATACAGGAAATTTCGAATACCTAGTCCCAAAGAGGTCATTGTGAATCACCTCAATATGACGATGAACGATATGATATTGGAGCACCTGGAACAAGAAAAAAGCTCAAAACAGACACTCGAGGAAATACTGGCTTTTGTGGCTAAAGTATTCAAGGCGGATTCATGGAACTTACTCTTAACTCCAAAAGAGCAGAGATGGTATTTCTATATATGGTCTGAAAGATTGAATCACCTTCCTCTTGATGAAATCGCTGAATTTTTGCAGAGAGAAGGAAGGAATATAAAGGAACTCTTGGAGAAAAAGGACGTTATGGTGATAAAAGACACCAGAAAGTATCCATACTGGCATAGAGCTTCTAAAGTTGTAACTTGGATGGGAGCTCCTTTGATACTGAAAGATGAAGTCTCAGGTGTTTTGAGCTTGGATTGGTATGAAAAAAGACGTATCACGAAGTTTGAGATAGAGCTTTTGAGAAGGATCATCGATTACATAGGAAGGGTAGTGATAAGAGTTTTGAATTTAAACAAAATTCTTCTTGACGCCAGGATAGACCCTATAACAGAGATATACAATAGAAAATCTTTGGAGATAGAGATTGAAAAAAGTGGAGACAACGACGTGGGAATCATATTCATAGATCTTGATAACTTCAAACGTGTGAACGATCTTTACGGACACTCTGTCGGTGACAGCACACTGAAGATAATAGCTCAGAGGATAAAAAAGTGTGTTAGAGAAGAAGACAGTGTTTTTAGGTATGGTGGTGATGAATTCGTGGTTCTCGTTAAAAACGCTAACGAGAATACTTTAAGAACCGTTATTGAGCGTATTAAAAAGTCTTTTGAGGAACCTGTGAAAATTAATGGTAACACATTCAGAATATCTGTGAGTATTGGTTTTTCTCTCTATCCAAGAGAATCTCAGAGTTTGAAAAAAGCTATAGAAATAGCTGATAAAAGAATGTACGAAGAGAAGCTAAAGAAGAGTGTTAAGTGATTTTTATCCCAGGGAGAGGAAAGGTATGAAAACCTCCGAATTCTTTCACTACTATGGTCTCGCTCTGCAATACATTACACTTCTTTCTAAGTTCATAAACCTTTTGAAAAGGTTGCTAAAAAGGAAGTATTTCAGACTCATCCGAAAAAGCCTTGATGTTTACGATAAAGCCCTTCCCATTGTCAAAAAGATAATAAACGATTTGAAGAGATGGGAAAGAGCTTACATGAAAACTCACGAGGTAACTGCGTATTTAGAGAGCAAGTACAGATGG
>Ga0180301_10000297_pt1 | contig 38339 bp, 37 predicted proteins | sample GuaBasSediGuay16_FD_121797 | JGI IMG/M metagenome (GOLD analysis project Ga0180301, IMG submission 121797) | Subseafloor sediment microbial communities from Guaymas Basin, Gulf of California, Mexico - Guay16, Core 4569-2, 12-15 cm | ecosystem: Environmental > Aquatic > Marine > Hydrothermal... | reverse complement strand
CGTTTGCAACCCGGAAAACACAAGTGTCAGTGCAAGGAACACAACCAGAACATATCGTTTCATGCCTGCCTCCATAGACTCGTTAGAACCGACAGCCCACGCTGGCGGTGTAGGTCGTTCGATGCCCAGATGGCTGAACGGCATCGTTTTTTGCAAACAATATGATACCTTCATTAAGTAAGACAGGATAAACATCAAAAGGAGAATCGGCAGGAAAACATAAGCGCCTTGTTTCCCTCAGACCCTTCCAGGGAAATGTTTATCTTTGCGTGCTCTTTCAAATACTTTAAAAAGCGGTTTTTCTTGTCCCGGTTGTACTTGTGGGCGCTGCTGACCGCGCTGTAAATGTTGCCGGAATAAAAACCAACCTCAACAAAAGTGATAATGCCACCGAGGGCATTCTGATCGTGATCAAAGGCCTCATAGGCCGCAAAGATCAATGCCCCATTGACCAAAAAGGACGCCAAGGCATCCCGATATCTTTCACAATACAGATGGCCCGCGCCCGGCACAACAGCAAGGAGCCCTGCAATGGCAGGGTCTTTACGCTTGAGAAGTTTTTTTTTGTCGAGTTCCTTTAAGAACTGCTCAAGCCTATATTTTTCTCTATTTTGAGAAGAAATCTTATCAAAGCAGGTTTGCGCGTTTTTCCACAACCCCTTTTCCAGATAAATCCAGCCACACTGATAATAGGCTTCATCCTTGATGTTTTGATCAGGCGCAATAGTTCTTAGATTCTCAAGATTGATGAGGGCCTCATCATAGCACTTGAGCTGTACATATGCCTCGCTTATTCTAAGATAAGATTTGATGGCATACAATGAGGTCCGGTATTTTTCTATCAGGCGCTTAAACACCTGAATGGCTTCTTGATATCGCTCACCTTTAAGATAGGCAAGCCCGATCCTGTACTCGGCAAGCTCCACCTGCTCAGCCTTCGGGAAAAAATAGATGAACCGCTCGTACTCTCCGATGGCCCTATAGTACTCGCCTTTTTGAAAGTAGTGTTCGGCAAACTGAAATTGACGGTCGGGATTAAGGAGAACGGCCGGGCTGGCGTGAGAATAAAAGGGGAAGAGACAAATCATGATGGTTGCAGCGGCCACAAGCCACCCTGTCCGTCCAATGCGGGTCTCAGCGCTCATTGTGCCACCAGAAATCATTATTTTCTACAGGATCATAAAACCTTTCCGCCCCATTTACGTAAATAACAGGAGCCTTGCGCATTTCATCTGCCTCGTGGAGCAGCCGATCACAAGTCATCATCCATCCCATGAAAAATCCATGTTTTTCAAAACAAAGCAGGCTGTATGCAGAACAGGAAGGATACATGGGACATTCTTTACCATCGATTGGCGAGATGTAGTCCCTGTAGAGGTCAACCAGAGGACGAAGGGGGTTAAACCTATTGCTGACTTGTTTTTTGGAAGCCTCCTTAGCATCATGCTCTCTCCACGGTCCCCTGAACGGTGAACCATACACGCCAGGGGCAAAGCCAAAAATGAGAAACATCAGGGTTATACAGGGAAAAAGGATATGTGTTCTCATGGCCAAGGTGGAAGTTTTTTTGTCCAAAGTTATGTGTTAGAGACCGCAGTGGGTGAGGGGGGATTTCCCTCACCCAAAAGGAAAGACCCAGCAAAAGAAAAAGCAATAAGATAAAGACGTTTCCGTCTATGCTTGCGGTTAGCGATCGTTTTATTTTAAGTTGATCTGAATCTATCAAGCAATCTCCGCAGCGTCAAGGGAGTAATAGAGAGCTTGACCGGCCTGTTCCCCGGACGCGAAGCGCTGCCGTAAGGCAGAACCCCCGCCCGGAAGGGCAGGGAGGCTTCACTTCAGATATATCCTATGGCGCGAGTTTTTCAATCCTGCTGCTTGTGCTTGTGAGGCCCCGGGGGCAAAACCGAAAGAATCGGGTGTGACTAAGCTTGAGAGCGCAAAGTCTGGGAGACGTCACGGGTCATCTCAAGCACCTTGATTGCTTCATCTGGGATCAGGGAACCGGTGCCGCAGCTTGGTGTAATCAGAGACTGTGCCAGGATCTTTGTGCGTTCTATGCCCAGAGACTCCAGACGAGCTGCCTGGGTTTCCCATTTTTCTACAAGGCTGGAGGCGGTTTCCTTTTTAATGTCTTTGCTGTCCGAGGTGGGAACAATGCCCCAGGCGAGGATGCGACCTTGGTCAAAAAAGGCCTTGAGGGATTCCTTATACAGGACTAAGCGTTCAAAAAAGCCGTAAGCATCAAAGCTGAGTATGTCAGCCGCAGAATCCAGGATTAAGGACCAATCGGTGTTTGCGCATACGTGAACCCCGGCAAGACCTCCTGCCTGGTGTACAGCGTCGATGACTTCGGAGAGGACCCGGGAAATATTTTCCCGGGAGATGCTGATAAAGGCAGAAGTGCCAAAGCCGGCCAGGCCGGGTTCATCTATAAAGATGATAGCAGGTATACCCCATTGTGACAATTTTTCCGCCTGCCAGCGTGCCTTCATGGCGATGGTTTTGACCACCACATCCAGGAGCCTGTCATCATAGAAGAGCGCGCGCCTGTGCTGGTCTGTCAACCCTGTGGCCAGGGTCACAGGTCCGGTAATTTGGCCTTTGAGCGCTTTTGGGAGACTTCCAGCAGCCCTCATCGTGTTTAGCAGGGTAAAAAAGCCTTTGGCGGTCTCCGGGGTAAGGACAAATCGTGTGCCATCCAGGGGTGAGCCGCCTTCGGTTATTGCAAGGTAGTCCTCGTAGAAGTTAAGAAAGTCGTCCTCAAAGGTCGTTTTTGAGGTATCAATAAACACGCGGCCCCGATTTTGGACAACACCTGGGATGCCAGACAGAAACTGGGTCATCATGCCCTCTTCTGGATACGCTGGGAGCTGAACCCACAAGGGAATATCAGGCGTGTATTTGAAAACCAGGTCAACGGCCTGATTATGGTCGGATAAGGGAAGGCTCCCTATCAGGAGGGCCAGGGCATTGCCTTTGAATTGAGCCATAGGAGGTCCTTTTTCCCAATCATAGGGTCCACATGGTGCATTAACACGTCTAACATAATTGGCCTGTTCAGGCAAGCAGGTTATTGTGCTTGACTCGCTTGCTCAAATGTTGGATAATTCTTTATGAAATGGCTGAAAAAGGCAAGTTTCATAAAGTACTCGGGGCAGGGATCGGCTGGATTATGGGGGGACCGGTTGGGGCTGCCCTTGGTCTTCTGGTGGGACACACCTTGCAAAACAACCCGGAGCTTTTGAAAAAGGGAGTGCCGGGCACCGGGCTCAAGCCATACTATGACATACTTCAAGTCCCTTATGATGCCGGGCCGCAAGAAATCAAGGACGCTTACAAGCGGCTTGCACAGAAGTATCATCCTGACAAGTTTGCAGACACAGACCCTGTGATTCAGGAACTGGCCAAGGGAAAGATGACCGAGATTAACGAGGCCTATACAAAGGTCAGGGAAAGTATGAAAGGCCACTGAACGCGGCGATAATTGACACGCTTTGGTTTTAGTGTTAGCATGAAATATAAGTTTGGTCTTGAGACTGAGCGGCCCATAAAATAAAATCTTTTGAAGCTCCCTGCAGCAAGCTGCAGGGAATCCTCAAATGTAAGGAAAAAGACCATCTTGTAGATTCGCTCGCTGGGCATTTTCAAATGTCGTTTGTAACAAAGGGGAGGACATATGTTCGGAATCGGCATGCCAGAGTTGATCATCATTCTGATCATTATCCTGATCATTTTCGGGGCTGGCAAGCTTCCTGAAATTGGAAGCGGGATTGGAAAGGGGATCCAGAATTTCAAGAAAGCCTCATCTGAACAGTTAAACGAAAACCCTGAGCCTGAAGAACCAAAGAAATTAGAAGAGGAAAACAAAGCTTAGGGCACGGTTCATTGATTCTTTCCGAATGAATCCAGTTCCCCACTTCAACCCAAATGCATATTGCCGGGCGTCGTAAGCGTTCGGCATTTGGGGTAAGGAATATCCCTGAACGACTGCCATGCGCCCAGAGAGGATCTAAAACGGGATGTCGTCCTCGGTGGGCCCCTTAGAAGCTGTTTTGGATTCGGGGCCAAGGCTTTCATTCGAAAGGGGTTCTGCTGGGGCCCGGGATCCAAGCATTTGCATGGTGAAAGCCACAATCTCTTTGGTTTCTCGCTTGTTACCTTCCTGGTCTTCCCATTCATTTGTGCGGATGCGCCCCTCAATATAGACCTGGCTGCCCTTTGAAAGATATTCGCCGCAGATTTCCCCTAATCGGCCCCATGCTACGATACGGTGCCATTCCGTGTGTGACTCCTTCTCGCCCTCCTTATTGGTCCAGTTTTCCGTGGTGGCGAGGCTGAAATTTGCAACGGCAGTTCCGCTGGGTGTATAGCGAACCTCCGGGTCCCTTCCGAGGTTGCCAATGAGGATTACCTTGTTAATGCTGGCCATAGGTCGTCTCCTCTCATATGTTTATTGTGTTTACACGGTTTATTGTAATATAGAAATTTCCTTTTGCTGCCTTGCAAGCCCGCCTGCCATCGCCCGGCACTGGCGGGCAGGTAGACCGTAGACGTTAACTTGAAAGTCGGCTGGCAGGATGCAAACACTTTGTTTCCCATAGTGGATGAAGCCAATAAAATCAAGAAAAATCACAGCTCAGTCTTTTTTAGAGCCGGTTCAAAAACCTTTTGACGAGTCCATTTTCACTCTTGTTTTCCTCTTGATTAAGAGGCCTTTTTTAATATAAAGGAATCATTATTTATTAAGATACGGATGTTCATACCACCATGGGTTATGTTTTCGACTTTAAGGCCGCCAAAGAATACGACAACTGGTATCAAAGCCCGGAAAACCAGTTTGTCGCTGATCTTGAAGATGAGCTTCTTTTCCGGCTGCTTCGCCCTGTACGCGGGGAGCGGGTTTTAGACATAGGGTGCGGCACGGGAAGGCATCTTCTTATGTTTTTGGAAAGGGGCCTGGACATAACAGGTCTTGATGCATCGCCTCACATGCTTGACATTGCACGAAAAAAACTCGGGCACCGGGCTGAGCTGCACCAGGGGTTGGCCGAAGATCTCCCTTTTGAGGACAACAGCTTTGATATTGCCACCCTGATCACGACGCTGGAATTTATGGATGACCCCCAGAAGGCCCTGGAGGAAGCGTGTCGTGTGACCAAAGACCGCGTCTTTTTGGGCGTGCTGAACCAGTATGCAATCAAGGGGATTGAGCGAAGAATCAAGGGTATCTTTTCAGAAAGCACATTTAATCGCGCCAGGTTTTTCAGCGTCTGGGAACTCAGACAATATGTCCAGCAGATTCTGGGAAAAGTACCGCTCAGATGGGGAACGGTTCTCCATCTGCCGGTCAGCTTCAGAAAATACACCCAACGTCTTGAGAGGTGGCCTCCCATTCACAGGTGTCCCTTTGGGGGCTTCATCGGTATGGTGGTCACACTTGTGCCACGATATCGTACCCAGAACATACCCATCGGGTACGTACCCAAGCAGGGAAGGGCCGTGCCGGGGTTCATGCAGACCCCTACACACACGCGTCAAGGAGAGCAAGGGCTATGGAAGCCTATTTGTACGAGCCACTGGAGGATAAGAAGGTTCGCTGCAACCTGTGCAATCACCGTTGCCTCATCAAAGAGGGCAAACGGGGCATCTGCGGTGTTCGCGAAAACCAGGATGGGATTTTAAAGACCCTTGTTTATGGAAGGCTCATTGCTCAGCATGTGGATCCCATCGAAAAAAAACCGCTTTATCATGTCTTGCCTGGCTCTCTTTCCTATTCCATTGCCACTGTGGGATGCAATTTCAAGTGCCGTTTTTGCCAGAACGCAGATATCGCTCAACTCCCTTCAGATCGCAAGGGGATGATCGTTGGGGATCTTTACAGCCCACATGATGTGGTGAGCGCCGCAGAACATGCAAACTGTCAAAGCATTGCCTACACCTATACTGAGCCGACCGTGTTTTTTGAATTTGCATATGACACAGCCAAACTCGCACATGAAAAGGGTCTCCTTAATGTCTTTGTAACAAACGGCTATATGACCTCCGAGGCCTTGCATATGATTCAGCCCTACCTTGATGCAGCCAATGTGGACCTGAAGGCCTTTAACGATGATTTTTATAAAGAGCAATGCAGTGCAAAGCGAAAGCATGTGATGGAGACCCTTAAGCTGATGAAGTCTCTTGGGATCTTTGTGGAGGTTACCACACTCCTTATTCCCGGACTCAATGATAATAAAGGAGAACTTCAACAGCTGGCCTCCTTTATTGCGGACTCACTTGGCCCTGAAACCCCGTGGCACATCAGCCGTTTTCATCCTACTTACAAGCTTACAGACCGTCCGCCCACACCGGCGGAGCGTATTCACCAGGCACGGCAAATCGGGCTTGATGCAGGGCTCCGTTATGTGTACAGCGGCAATCTGCCCGGAGACGAAGGGGAAAATACAATCTGTTACAGTTGCGGCCAGCCCCTGATTGAACGGTGGGGTTATCACATATCCAAAAATGTGATTATAGATGGCAAGTGCCCGAAGTGTGGTGCCACCATTGACGGCATAGGTTTTTAGGGGTTTAATCTCTTACAGAGACCGCAGTGACACGGGGTTTTGAGCTGCCCGACCTGCTTTCTGCAACCCCTGGGCCTCCACAAGGCAGGGGTGAAGGGAGTAGTATATGATAGGCCTGGTTACTCAGAAAGGAACTGGAGGGCTTTGTCCACATCCGGGACGTGAAAGACATAGACCGCTGTTTTTGTATCCGAGGCTCCCGAGCCATAAACATAGTTGATATTGAGATTGGCATTGCCGAATCTTTTTGAGACATTAGCGAGTTTGCCTGGCCTGTTATCTAGTCTCATGACCAAAACCTCTGAGGTGTTTACCCAGTACTCAGCTTCCTTTAAGATCTTTAGGGCCTTTTGTGTCTGGTCCACGACAACCCGTATCAGAGAATATTCTTTGGCTTCTTTGATGACTGATCCATAGCTTGCGGCCGAAGCGGTTCTCTTGATGGACTTGCCTCGGGCCTCAAACATCTCCTGGATATAGTCAGCAGCATTTTGGATGAACATGGCCAGGATGTTGATATTGGATTTTCCCATCAATTCCGCAAATCGACCCAGCTCCCCGGGAACATTTCTCAAGAATACTGAAAGCTGCTTGTCCTTTTTCATTTTTCCTTTAATCCTTTTGTTTTATCTGGTTACAGGGTTAAGAATCTCTCGCCCGCTTCCTTTGGTCGCTTGAGCCCGCAGAGCCCGCTGAGATGAAAATTTCTTGGCCTGATTTTTTGAGTAGGAAAAATCAGGCCAACAGCTCAGTCCGCTGACGGCGGACGCTATAGATCCTACAATTGCCATCTTTGAGCAAAGAACTATTAACATTGATCAGCAGTGCAATGTTTATATGATGGTGATTTCCCGCGATAGCGGGATGGCAATTTGGGCAGATTTCCCCTCTCAGGGAATCTGCTCAAAAACTCAGTGCGCTCTGTGGGCTCTGTGAGAGACACAAGGAGCCTCTCTGATCACTTACTTTCATAGTTGTTCTTACAGTTTGATATGTTCCAATCTCACGACCGTCTTAAGTATGGTTTTGGCGATTTTTTGAAACTGTTCTGTCACGTCTGACACATAGAATTGGCAACCCCCCTCCCTCCTGACACGACCTGCAATATGTGGATTTTGGTGGAGAAAGTCCTTGACCGATCCAGACAGGGCCTCTGATGAGTCGATAATCCTCACACGTTTCCCAATCTTTGCCTGTATAATTTCTTTTAAAAGGGGATAATGGGTACAACCCAGGATCAGGACATCTATCTGTTTGAGTTTCAGCGGGTGAAGGTACTTTTTGACAATCCGTCTGGTTTCTGCCTTCTTAAGCCAGCCTTCCTCTACCAGGGGCACCAGAAGCGGACAGGGCTCAGCATAGACCTTCATTTCCGGGTGGATCGATTTTATCTTATCTTCATACACACCGCTATTTATCGTTGCCCTGGTTCCAATGATCCCGATCCGCGTCCTTCTCGGGTCTGAAACCGCCATCTTGACCGCAGGTGATATGACCTCCAAGATGGGGACATCAAACCGTTCCTTTAAGCTATCTGTGGCTATACTGGAGGCCGTATTACATGCCACGACCAGGATCTGAGCGCCCTTGTCCAGGAGAATCTCTGCGTCCTGAATAGCATATTGAATAACGGTCTCAGGACTTTTTGTACCATAAGGGGTGCGTGCCGTATCTCCGAAATACACGATATCGTAGTCGGGCAAATGACGCTTCAGGGCTCTGACCACCGTAAGACCGCCAATACCGGAATCAAATACGCCAATCAAGATGGTGCTCCTTCACAGGCGCCTTCTGCCTTATCGTATTCTGCAAGAACATCCCTGACACACGCCACAAGATCCTCAAGGTTGCCATTGTCTCGAATGCCCGGACACATCGATTTGATAATGGCCCAATTAGATGGATCGATAAGAATACTTTCAATAAAAGGCCAGATCTTGCACATACGGGGTTTAACTTGGTGGATGGTGCACAGTTTGTCCCAAAAGATGCAGTAGCCCGATTCCGACGTCTTGATCAGGGGCCGTCCTCCGGACCAATCACAGTAATCGGAGAGGAAACGCTCTGGATCTATGTTCAGGTAGTTAGAGATACGCTGAATTTCCCGATCACTTACAAAGGCACCACCATAACCCTTACAGCATTCGCCGCATTTCTGGCATTGAAAGAAATCTGAATAATTAGCCACTTCAGAGGCTTTCCCTCCTTTCCATGGCTCGCCTCAACGTGACCTCATCGAGGTATTTCAAGTCACCCCCCATGGGGACACCCGAGGCTATTCGCGTCACCCGGACAGGATACCCCTTTAAGAGTTGGGCCAGATATGATGCTGTGGCCTCACCTTCCACGTTGGTGTTGGTGGCAAGGGCCACCTCTTTAATTTCGCCCTGGGTAACGCGCTCAATGAGTTCCTTGATCCTCAAGTCATCCGGGCCAATGCCATTCATTGGGGAGAGGGTCCCGTGGAGTACATGATACAACCCCTTAAAGGCACCTGACTTCTCAAGAGCGACTAGGTCGCTGGGCTGTTCAACCACACACACGATGGTATTGTCCCGACTCGTGTTCCGACAGATCCTGCATGGATCCGTCTCGGCAAGGCCAAAACACTTTGAGCAAAACCTTATCTTGCCTTTGACTTCGAGAATGCTTTCAGATAGCGCTTTTGCATCTTGATCTGACGAGTGAAGGATGTGCAGGGCCAGACGCACGGCAGTCTTTTCGCCAATGCCGGGAAGCCTTGATAGGTGCTTGATCAGACGGACAAGGGATGGAGGATAGAAATCCATTTTATGTTAAGCCCGGGATCTTGAACCCGCCTGTGAGTTTTGTCATCTCTTCCGAGACCATCTCTTGTGATTTTTTGAGCACATCATTGACTGCAGCCACGATCAGATCCTCAAGCATTTGCACATCATCTGGATCAACCACTTCGGGGTCTATCTTGATGGACAACAACTCCTGTTTCCCATTGGCCACAGCCTTCACCATACCGCCACCAACCGTTGTCTCCACTGTCCTGTCGGCCAACTCCTCCTGGAGTTTAAAGATCTTGGACTGCAGTGCCTGTGCTTGCTTCATCATATTAGCCATGCCTTTTGCCATATTCTACCTCCGTATTTGGGAATGGTTAATTGAACTGTTACAAAATTTTCACGTCTACGACCTTGCCTTGAAAGAGGTCCAAGGCATCTGTCACAAGAGGATGGGCCAAGGCCTCCTTCTTCAGACGTCTCTCTCTATCGGTTTCCTTGCGTTGGCCCTTTTGTAAGGACCTTTTTGCAGATTCAACAATGTTGATCTTCATCTTGCGTTTAAAAAACTCATCGCAAACCTTCCGTAGAGCGGCCATACTCTTTTTGTCCCGAAGTCTGGCCGTATAAAAGGAGTTTCCTAACACCGTGATTTCCAGGAAATCTTTGCCAATCTTGGTCAAAGTGGCCTTTTCAAGGTTAGGCACAAGGGGTTGGCACCTTTCCCGGAAGACGCCAAGGAGTTGTTGCCAGATCTGTGCAAGGTTTTCAGGGGACCCTGACGCTTGCTCGGGCGCTGTTGTGTGCTCGGAGGCCGGTGGTGTTTCGGGTTGCAGCCCCTCGCACACCGCATTTCCCTGAGCAGCACCATGACCCGTCGTGATCTGTTTGGCAAGGTGGTCCAGTTTCTTGATAATTTCAGCAAAGGATATAACAGGTTTTAACTGGACGAGCTTCACAAAGAGCATTTCTATGGCCAGCTTTGGTTGGGGAGAAAGCCTTATGGCCGTCTCCCCCTGAAACAGAGTGGTAAAGACCTGATTGAGGGACTCTAAGGAGATGTTTTCAACCAGTTGCTCCATCAATGTCCGTTCGTGTGCGGGTACATCGACCAGGGGGCCGGCACCGTGGCCCATCTTGACAATGATGAGATGCCTGAAGTGTTCCACCATCTGCATTGAAAGCCGCTTTAGGTCATGGCCATGGTTGTAAAGTTCGTCGAGCAAGTTAAGGGCCTTTACTAGATCGTGGGTAAGCAGGGCGGAAGACAGCTCAAATATGACCTTTCGATCTACGACACCCAGGATATCGAGTACCTGATCATCAGTGGCAGCCCCTTCAGAATAGACCATGACCTGGTCGAGAAGGCTCAGGGCATCACGCATGCTCCCGCCAGCCTCCCTGGCCAGAAGTCGGAGACTTTGCTCACTGATTTCAAAGGATGTTTTCTGACAGATATCCTTTAGATGATTGACGATGTCTTCAAGGCCAATGCGCCTGAAGTCGTGCCTCTGGCATCGCGACAGAATCGTGATGGGAATCTTGTGGGCCTCAGTGGTGGCAAAGATAAAAAGGACGTGGGCCGGCGGCTCCTCCAGGGTCTTGAGAAGCGCATTAAAGGCCTCAGCTGTGAGCATATGGACCTCATCGATAATATAGACCTTGAACCGGCTGTGGCCAGGCATGTATTTTATATTTTCCCGAAGCTCACGGATCTCGTTAATGCCTCTATTGGAAGCGCCGTCAATTTCAAACACATCAACTGCAATGCCGTCTGTGATTTCCTTGCACGATGTGCATACATTGCAAGGGTTGGGGGTGGGCCCTCCTTTACAGTTCATTGCCTTGGCCAGAATGCGCGCCACCGAGGTCTTGCCGATACCTCTGGGGCCGGCAAGAAGTAAGGCATGGGCCACCCTGTCGGCCTGGATCGCATTCTTGAGGGTTTGTGTGACATGTACCTGGCCAACGACCTGGTCAAAGGTTTGGGGGCGATATTTTCGTGCCAGTACCAGATAAGACATGATGTTAATCGTTTAGTCAGTTGGCTCGTTAGCCAGGTTAGGCGGCCGGGGAGCTATCGGTTATAGGTTAATTTGAAATTTAAAGGCATTAAATTTCCTGGCGGAGAGAGAGGGATTCGAACCCTCGGTACCGCTTTTGGCAGTACACACGATTTCCAGTCGTGCTCCTTCAACCAACTCGGACATCTCTCCGGGATTCCGCTAAAGCTGAATTTAGGATTTCTCTTTGATTTTCCAGTCTATAAGGTGTTTGGTCCTCCAGCTAAATGTTAAAAGTTAGAGGTTATTAGTGGCACTTTCAACGAAAGTGCTCTGGCGGAGAGGGTGGGATTCGAACCCACGATCCTGCTTTTAACAGGATACCGCTTTTCGAGAGCGGGGCCTTCAGCCACTCGGCAACCTCTCCAGTACAGTTGTCATGCTCCCTATGACAATTCAAGAGAATAATTTCATAACGCTTTTGGGTGCGACTGTCAATATGCGGGTGTCTCCCAATTAGAGCTTGCACAAGTTTTTTCTTTTTAGTATTCCTCAAACGCTAATAGTTGCCCGTTGTCCGCTCCCAAAACCGTAAGACCAGTTAATGAGTCTATCTGGTAGGCTAGTAAAAAGTGATTCAGGCGATCTTGTATCTCGACTAACTATTTGAAAATATAGCTACAATTGACTGCTAACCACGGGCAACCGAGATTCCCAAAATTTAAGCTTTGTTTGGGTTTTGATCGCCTTTTAACCAACGAAGAAAGGAAGGGTGATGAGAGAAGTCGCTATTGTTGGGGCAGGGATTACCACCTGTAAGGGGCGATGGGTGGAGCGCACCTATTATGGGCTTTCCCAGATGGCGGTTAAGGCGGCCCTGGAGGATGCCTGTATTCCCGTAAAGGATGTGGATGCTGTGGTCTATGGAATCTACAACGACATCTTTGAGCTTTCGGCCATCCCGGAACACCCATTACAGGGGATCGTTGGCATGGCCAACAAGCCCGGATTGCGTGTGACCACAGGGGGGGCTACTGGCGCATATGCTATGCTTACGGGCTATTCCTTGATTGCCAGCGGCTTGTATGATGTGGTGATGTGCCTGGGTGTGGAAAAGGCTACAGACTGCTTTGATTTTACCTCCCAGACCTCAACGCCCGAAGTGATTAAGACAATCGGTTGGTCTGGTGATACGTTTTACGAGCGGGAACTCGGCTGGACCGCATCAGACAGTTACGCAGAAGTGGTTTTGGCCTACATGGATGAATACCCGGAGGATCTCGAAGATGGGGTGTCGGCCAAGATTTCGGAGATCTTGTGTGAACAGGCGCAGAACAATCCCTATGCTCAACGGTATGGCGAGCGCGTCACGGCTGAAATGGCTATGAACTCCCGTTATGTGGTTTACCCCTTCAAGCTTCTTGAGACTTGTGTTTATACCGAGGGGGCAGGGGCCGTTATTTTCGCCTGCAAGGACAAGGCAAAGGCCATATGCAAAAATGCCGGGGTGCCTCCCATTTGGGTGACCGGCCTTGGGGCGAGCAATGAACACCATGTGGCTGGCAAAGACCTTCGACACAAGCTGATGCACCGCATCATGTCGGACCATCTTGCGGCCCAGGCGGCTTACAAGATGGCAGGCATAAAGGATCCGCTCAAAGAGATTCAGGTGATTGAACTACACGATGCCTTTATCAAACAGCTTCAGATTACCATGGCCGAGATGGGTTTTACGGAACTGGGTAGATCCGATAATCTTGTCAAGGAGGGGCTGATGGTTCCCGGTGGTCCCCTCCTGGTTAATCCCAGCGGTGGCCTTACCTATGGTGGACACTTTGTGGGCGGCTCTAATATGTTTTCCTGCTGGAGCGCCCGGCGTGAGCTTATCAATCGGGGACTGCATCGTGGCCTTATACACGGAACAGGCTCTACCATTGCACAGTTCGGGTGCGTGATGATTATTGAAAGGAGGTCATAACATGGGAAAAGAGAAGGTGATTCCTCTGCACATGATCCCCGATGTGGGCTCCGAGGTCGTGGAGGTGGGTAATGAACGTTTTCTCCAAACCAATGAGGCAATGTTTACCTTCTATAAACGCACCAAGGGCGAACACTCTCCGTTTTTCTTGGCTCTGAAGGAACGCAGGATCATTTTGGGTGGCAGATGCCCAGAATGCAAGCTTGTGCGGGTGCCCCCGTTTGAACTTTACTGCCCTGAGTGCAACTTTGCAGAGCTTGAGCTTATTGAAATGCCTGACACAGGCGTCATGAACAGTACCCCGCCGATTACCTACTTTGCCCACTCACTCTTTCAGCATCAAGTCCCTTTTGGACGCGGTCGCGTCATGCTTGATGGTGCTGATACAGGACTTCCTATTCACGTTTACACAACAAAGGGTGTGCTCACCCCCCGGACATTTAAGAAGGGGACCCCTGTGAAAATCGTTTTTCGGGACAACCGCTTGGGCAAGCCAACTGACATTTTTGCCGTACCTCTCAGTGAACTCAAGGCTGCCCAGCGCAAGAAAAAGGGGCTACTGGAGAGTGAACTCGACTGGGCGACGCCCAAGGAACCCAGGCTGCCCAAGCCCACAAAAAAGGCAAAAGAGGCTTTACGCTCTGTTATAGATCAGCTTCAAGACCTTGCAGCCAGAGCAGCCAAGAGTCCACGGGCGCAAAACGATCTTGCCGGATGGAAACGCACCGTTCAGGTCAAGACCGGCGGAGGTCCCTTTTTCATTGAAATTGCACGGAAGAGGCTCAAGTTTCAAGCCGGTACGGCTAAGAAGGCCGATTTTGTGATGGTCGTGAAAGATCCCAAACTGTTTAAGGATTGGATAAATTTCAAGGAATCGCTGACCAATGCCATCATTGCCGAAAAACTCTGGATCAGCAAGAATGTGGAGTTTATCACCGTATTCAAGCTAGACAGAATCCCTCGATCTATTAGGAGAAGCAAAAGCTGAGTAGCTGATCATTGGGCTTTTTTGTCTCTCGCAGAGAGCGCAGAGGCACTGAGTTTTTGAGCAGATTTCCTGAGAGGGGAAATCTGCTCAAGCTGCTATTCTCTTCACGCGGGAGATCATTATCGTTTAACTCCTGTTTTGCTGATCAATTTTAATAGTTCTTTGCTTAAAGATGGCAATTGAAGGATCAATAGCGTCCGCCGCCGGCGGACTGAGCTGTTGGCCTGATTTTTCCTACTCAAAAAATCAGGCCAATAAATTTTCATCTCAGCGGTCTCTGCGGGCTCAAGCGACCAAAGGGAGCGGGCGAGAGATCGTTAGATACAAAACTAGTACCATCAGGAGCACACTTGTTATGGCCAGAATCATTCCCTTTAGAGGGATCCTTTATGACCCAAAGAAGACGCCAGACTTGAAGGCAGTGATCACTCCGCCTTATGACGTTATTTCAGAAACAGAGCAAGAAGCGTACTATAAGAAACACCCCCAGAACATGATTCGCCTCGTCTTGGGCAAGGTTTATCCTGAGGATAACGACCATAACAATCGTTATACCCGTGCGGCGCAGTTTTTCCGCAGTTGGCTTGACCAAGGAATATTGAGACAGGACACAACGCCCGCCTTCTATTTGACCGAGATCGACTACAGGATGGACGGAGAAGTTCACACCCGGTCGGGTTTCATTGCATTGGTGAAACTTGAAAGCTTTGAAAAGAGGACCATACTGCCCCATGAACAGACCTTCTCGGCGACCAAGGCAGACCGTTTTAAGCTTATGAAGGCATGCAGGGCGAATTTCTGCCCGATATTTTCGCTATTTCCAGATCCTGAAAATGAGATTTTCAGGGTACTCCGGTCTGGTGTTAAAAGGCTTCAACCGGATTTTGACTTTGAAGACGAGAAGGGGTATCGCCACCGACTCTGGCGTGTAAAAGATCAACAGATCCACGAGAAGATTGGAGAAAGGTTGACTGACCGCTCCCTGTACATTGCCGATGGACACCATCGATATGAGACCGCTCTCAAGTACCGCGATTACATCATGTCGCAGCAGCCCACCTTAGCTTCCGATGATCCCTGCAACTTTGTCATGATGTATTTAAGTAGCATGCACGATGCCGGCCTTGCAATCCGTCCGGTGCATCGCGTACTTTGTGATGTAGAGAAAGCGGTGACAGAGGCCTTTGTTCATAGAGCCCATGCCTATTTTGACATTGAAACGCTTGACTTTGATAGCCTGAATGGCAAGCAGGCTGAAGAGGCATTTCTGGCTAAGGTAAGGACAGATGCCAACAGCAGCGTCATAGGTGCAGCCCTGCAAGGCCGCAAGAGCTTTTATGTGCTTCGGCTAAAAGAAGGGATTATGGATCATCTCTTTGGCCGAGAAATCCCGGGACCCCTTAGAAAGCTTGATGTCACCATGGTAACCAAGCTTGTGCTCCAAAAGATTTTGGGCCTTAATGGCGTTGCTCTGGATGACGAGCAGCGCATCTTGTATACCAGCAGAGCCGACAAGGCCCTGGATGCAGTTCATACCGGGAAATGCGCTATAGCGCTTATCCTCAACCCCACCAGACTTGACCAGATCCAGGAGGTCTCAAATGCAGGCCTGACCATGCCGAGGAAATCAACGTACTTCTATCCCAAGGTCATGAGCGGTCTTGTTATCAATAAGATCGGAGATTAGGAATTACGAGTCATTAGTCGTTGGTTATTCACAAAAGACCTTTTACGATTTCATCGACTCTAGGTACCTTAATTCACCTTAGATTCCTTTAGGCATTCCGTTATTGACCAATAGCAAATGACGAATGACAAATGACCATCAATCAATGACGACAATGGATAGCCTGTTTCATGGTCAGCTTAAGATCATTCAGAAAAAAAAAGGCTATCGATTTTCCATTGATGCGGGGATTCTGGCACACCATGTCCACCTAAGGGCCACAGACATCGCTGTTGATCTCGGGACCGGCTGCGGGATCATTCCTCTGATTCTTTCCCTTCAAACCCCTTCGGCACACATTTACGGGATTGAGATCCAGAAGGATCTGGCTGAGCTGGCTTTAAGAAATGTGCAGCTTAATCACATGGAAGATAGGATTACCATTGTGCATGGGGACATGAAGGATTTCAAATCATACCTGACACCCGGGACGGTCGATGTTGTCTTCAGCAACCCGCCGTATCGCAAGGTGCGTTCGGGACGGATCAACCCGGAGCCGGAGCGGGCTGTGGCACGGCATGAGATCAAGGCCTGTCTTTCGGATGTGGTTTCTGTCGCCCAGGGCCTTCTGAAACCTTCTGGTCGCTTCGTGGTGATTTATCCGGCCGAACGTGTCGTCGATCTTCTTGGATGTATGCGGGCATCCAAGCTGGAGCCCAAACGGCTTAGGTTGATTTATTCTAAGTCATGCACAGAGGCGATCTTGGCCATTTCAGAGGGGATAAAGTATGGGAACCCGGGATTAAGGGTCGATCCCCCCCTTATCATCTATAAAGCGGATGGAGGATATACTGATGAGGTCAAACAGATGATTGGGGGACAATAAAGTGCCTAAAGTTTAAAGTGGCTAGAGTGAGCTAAAGTTGAGGTACACGCCTTTGGCGTGGTCAATCTTAAGAACAGGTTGCGCTGAAAGCGCATTCCTTAACTTTAGGCACTTTAGTTCACTTTAGGCACTTTGAACTTATTGGTTCCGGCTTGGCCTTTGTTAGGTTCGGGCTAAGGTTTACATATTGATCACTTATCAGAGGTCACAGGGCCGATTTTGAACCGTATATCTCCGACAGCCTCTTTTCCAATGGTTTGGTTAAGTTTTTCGATCAACTCGGGCTTCAGGTATTGAAGCTGCTGCATCCATGGAGCACTTGAGACATTAACCAGGAGCAATTTCCCTTTGATTGCTTCCGGCCGGGTATTTTCAGCAATGACAGGCCCCACCACGTCCTTCCAGTGCTGCCACAGCCCGTAGGCATCCAGATCAACATCAATTCGCGAGGCCTTCAAGGCCTCCTGCAAGATTGTGCCAAGAGGGGCAGGTTTGTCCATTTTTCTTCTCATACGTGTCATATCATATAAGATTCATTCTATAGTCTGGCGAGCGACTGGCTGTCAACAGGAACTATTTTCGTTTTTCCTTGACTTGAGTTGAGAAGGGTAGGTATATTGCAATTGTTATTTTTTATTATTTTTCAATTATCTATCAATAGGAGCAGCTGATGCCCTGGGATTGGGACAAATTAAAGCAACAACAGCAAGGATCGGGTGGCGGTGTGCCACCGGCGATAGACGACGTGGTTCAAAAATTTAAGAATTTGAAACTGCCTGGGGGCTGGATCATCATACTTATTGCCCTCGCTATTTATATTGGCAGTTCTACCTTTTTTACCGTGGGGGTAGATGAAGTAGGGGTCGTCCAGCGGTTTGGCAGATTTGTCCGAATCGCTCAACCCGGACTCAATTTTAAGCTTCCCAGAGGCATTGAGAAGGTGAGGAAGGTCAAGGTAAGGTATGTATACAAAGAAGAATTCGGTTTCCGGACTGTGGAAGCCGGTGTCCGTACCCAGTACGCAGTGAGCCAGGCCTATAAGGGTGAATTCCTTATGCTTACAGGTGATCTTAACGTGGCCGTGGTGCCCTGGATTGTTCAGTACCGGGTAAAAGACCCTTACAAGTTCTTATTTAAGGTGCACAATGTCAGGGGCACACTTCGCGATTTGGCGGAGTCCACCATGCGGCTGGTGATTGGTGACAGAAGCATTAACGAGGTCATCAGTAAAAGAGAGGAAATCGCTGATGAGGCCCGTTTGTTGCTGCAAAAAGAGCTGGATGAGGCAGAGACAGGGATCTATGTTGTGACCATCGAGATGAAAAAGACGAATGTTCCCGAACCTGTCCAGCCGTCTTTTAACGAAGTGAACCAAGCCATACAGGAAAAGGAACGGATGGTCTATCAGGCGAGAGAGCAATATAATAAAGCCATCCCTGCTGCCAAGGGAAATGCTGAAAAAACCATCAAGGCTGCCGAGGGGTATGCCCTTGATCGGATAAACCGTGCCAAGGGCGATGCGGCCAGGTTCGTGGCTCTGTACAAGGAATACTCCAAGGCAAAGGACGTCACTCGCCGGCGTCTTTATCTGGAGGCGCTGCGGGATCTTTTACCCAAGCTGGGCAACAAATACATCATTGATGCCGATCAAAAAAACTTCCTTCCATTGCTCAATCTGGGTAGACAAGAGGGGGTAAAAAAATGAACCATAAAGGGTTAATTGTTATCCCGATTATTGTTGTCCTTCTCCTTGCCTTTGGAGGCATCTACACGGTGGATGAAACTGAGCAGGTCGTTATTACGCAGTTTGGCAGGGCAATTGGGGAACCCAAAAAGGAGCCTGGCCTTTATTTTAAGATCCCTTTTATACAGAATGCCAATTATTTTCCCAAGAATTTGCAGGAATGGGACGGGGATCCCGGGCAAATCCCGACGTTGGATAAGACATTTATCTGGGTTGACACCTTTGCCCGATGGAAGATTGTTGATCCGCTCAAGTTTTTTCAGACCGTAAATAATATGCTAGGTGCTTTGAGTCGCCTCGACGATATCATTGACCCGGCGGTGCGTAATTTTATCACATCCTATCCTTTGCTTGAAACTGTGCGCAGAACGAATCGAGAACTCGACACTTTTGAACTCGGTCTGGAACAGGAAGAGATCAAGGACAAAAGACGACTGGGTACAGTGAAGGTTGGCCGGGAAAAAATAACCAAAGGGATTATGGAGCAGGCCCAGCCCAAGCTATCCAAGTTTGGGATTGAGCTTGTTGATGTTAAGATCAAGCGGGTCAATTACGTGGAGCAGGTTCAGAAGTCAGTCTTTAGACGAATGATTGCAGAGCGGAGACAGATCGCTGAAAAGTTTCGTTCCGAAGGCGAAGGAGAGGCTCGCAAGATCGAGGGAGAAAAGGAAAGGGAGATGAAACGGATCACCTCAGAGGCATATAAAACAGCCCAGGAGGTCATGGGTAAAGCCGATGCTGCGGCGACAAGGATATTTGCCGAAGCCTATGGACTTGACCCCGATTTTTATTCTTTTGTGAGAACCCTGGATATGTACAGGGAAACCCTGGATAAAGAGAGTTCACTCATTCTTTCCACAGACAGTGAGTTTTTCAAGTATTTGAAAGGATACACCGGCAAATAAAAACAGGTTGGAGGTACGCTGATCCGCATAGGGACCCTGCCATTGTTCGGGCCACAGGTCCTGTTTCGGAGAGCCAAAAAAGAAAAGGCACCGCGCAGCGTTCAAAAAGCGCGGTGCCTTTTCTTTGCGGAAAAGACAGAGGACATCATTTCTTCCTTCTTTGGTGTCGGGTGCGAGCCAGCAACTTCTTATGTTTATGCTTTCGCATCTTTTTCTTACGCTTCTTAATAACGCTTCCCACAGCATCACCTCCATTCTTTGAGTATTGACACTCCCAGCAACAAGCTGCGGAGTTAGCGCTCGCTGGGCATTTTCAAAAACAGTATGTAGGCGTCATTTTTTAGTAAAAAATCAGGAATTAGATAAAGCTCCCCGTCATTGCCAAAGGAATGCTTTGTCGTTAACTCGTTGTCTTTCTTTATCCTCATGGCCTGTTGCCTGACAGCTGAACGCTTATGACAATACTTATTACATTGCAAAAGTGATGTCCAGCTTTTTCCCAAATCATACCTCTTCTACCCATGGCTCGGAACGCGACTTTTGCCTCGTAACAGGCCAATAGACAATGGGTTGTTATACCATATAAACAAGGCTGGCTATCATTGGAAGAATGTGCTAAGATATCAAATATCGGCAAACACGAAACAGCCTGCAAGCTCACGAACCTATTGCAATTGGGGTAAGTTGGTATGTCCGCCTCAGTCGGATACTGTTGTTGGACCTCTCAGAGGATATGAGTGATCTGGCCTCAAAAAGAGACCCCATTGACGGGCCATATAACCTTGCGAAATTCAGGATGAATGGATTTGAGTTTAGTTCATTAGGCATACTTTTTTATCTACTGCTGATCCCTGAAAGCTTACCCGAGTCCAAATCAATGATATGCAAGGACTTCAGCGTTTCAAAACAGGTGAGTTGAAGATTGTTGATGAGGCTGTGGCCGTTGCCGAAGAGATCACATGCAATGCCTACAAGATGTCTTCGGCCGAATGGAGAGGCCACCATTACGATATTAGGACCCTGGCAGAGCTGACGCCAGATGAAATTGTACACGGGCCCTTTGCGCAGATTATAAGATATGTCGGGCGCAAGTCGGAAACATCTCTCAAATCCTCAGGGTACGATTTTTATAAGATATGCCTTCAGGACCATGCCATCCTGTTTGCTCTTAGGAAATTTCCTGAGTTGCGGTTGTTTCCGTTTACGATCTACATTGTAACCCATGAATTGATCCATGTCATCCGGTTCACAAAGTTCCTTCAGGCCTTTGACGCGTCATCAAAAGAGAAGATAATAGAAGAGGCCCGAGTTCATGAAAAGACCCAGGCCATTTTGAGGTCGGCACAAATACCGGGCATGGACGCCGTTTTTGACTTTTACAGGGCCTGGCAGGGACCGCTCGAGGATGTTACGGACGGGGACATGGATCCTTGAGCAGGCTGTTCCCAAATCACGGCAATTGAAGTTCCCCGCCGTTCTGCCCTACGGCAGCACTTTGGGCCCAAGAAGCGCGTCGGCGAATTTTGTCTCTTGACAAATGGTCTTTGTTCATTATCTTTATGGCGGTTTGTCGATGGCGACCTTGCGAAAGAGGAGGTACCAATATGCCAATTTACGAATACGAATGCACAAAATGCGGCAGGATTGAAGAAGCTTGGCAGAAATTTTCGGACAAACCCCTGAAGACCTGTAAACACTGCTCCGGCAGACTTCACAAGCTCATCTCCCAGAGCACCTTCCATCTCAAGGGAACGGGCTGGTATGTGACCGATTATGCTAATAAGCCGGGGAGTTCGTCGCCCAAGAAAGGGGGCAAAAAATCAGGTCAGTGCTCCGCTTCTTCTAAAAAGTCTGAACCAAAGGACTAAGCGTAACGCGGGGTCAATACATATTCCCCGGGTTTTCGAATGCCAAACCAATAAAGAATAAGCGCTGTGACAGCGGTGATGGAAATGAGGCACGGTTGGGCGTTTGTTTCTAATTTGTCTATTGATTTTTGTGTATGGCAGACAGTAGATAATAATTAAACAAAAGATTAACCAGAATTTGCCTCTTTAAGCCTCTGGTCGCCGACCAAAATTTTTCCTCTTATTCCCTTTACAAATTTTGGGCCGTGATTATATTTCGGTATATTTTTGAGCATTCGTAAAATTTGTCTTTCATGCCTGAAAATTTTTGTATTTTTATTTAATTACATGGACAAATCTTATGAAAGGGGGTGACATCGAGGTTCTTGTTTTTGGAGAGCCAACAGGGCCCGAACTAAGTCGGGTCGGTACATAAAGAATTCTTAAGAAAGAAGGAGACTGAGTACTATGAAGATTAGACCTTTGCAGGACCGAATTCTCGTAAAACGTCTTGAAGAGGAAGCAAGGACCAAGGGGGGTATTATTATACCCGATACTGCCAAAGAAAAACCCTCTGAAGGTCTGGTTATTGCAGTTGGCAAGGGGAAAGTATTGGAAAATGGAACCCAGTTACCTCTTGACGTGAAAAAAGATGACCGGATACTCTTTGGAAAATATGCGGGTACAGACATAAAGATTGATGGGGAGGAATATCTTATCATGCGGGAAGATGATGTGCTAGGCGTTATTGAAAAATAGCACGACAGGGACCCTTTCAGACAGCTGTGAGGCGATTTGAGGGTGTCCGACTCAGCAGTAATAAAAAATCTTAAGGAGGATGAATTAATATGGCTGCAAAAGAAATAATGTATGACATGAAGGCCAGGGAGGCCGTCCTGAAAGGTATTAACACTCTGGCTGATGCGGTCAAGGTTACCCTAGGCCCACGGGGTAGAAACGTGATTCTGGAGAAATCATGGGGTGCGCCCACTGTGACCAAAGATGGTGTTACCGTGGCCAAGGAGATCGAGCTGGAGGACAAGTTTGAGAACATGGGTGCTCAGATGGTCAAGGAGGTCGCCAGCAAGACCAGTGATGTGGCAGGCGATGGTACCACCACTGCCACCATTCTTGCCCAGTCTATTTACAGCGAGGGGCAGAAGCTCGTGGCTGCAGGCAACAATCCCATGGACATCAAGCGAGGTATTGATAAGGCCGTGGATGTGGTTGTTTCAGAGCTGGCAAAGATGAGCAAGCCCACCAAGGACCAACGAGAAATCGCCCAGGTAGGCTCCATTTCGGCCAACAACGACGAAACCATTGGAAATATCATTGCAGAGGCCATGAACAAGGTCGGCAAAGAGGGTGTCATCACGGTGGAAGAGGCAAAGAGCATGGAGACCACCCTCGAAGTGGTAGAAGGTATGCAGTTCGACCGTGGCTATCTGTCCCCATATTTTGTCACAGACCCCGAGAAGATGGAGGCCTCGCTGGCGGATCCTTACATCTTGATTCATGAAAAGAAGATCAGCGTGATGAAGGATCTGCTCCCTGTACTCGAGCAGGTTGCCAAGATGGGAAAACCTCTTGTGATCATTGCTGAAGATGTGGAAGGAGAGGCCTTGGCCACACTGGTGGTCAATAAACTGCGCGGAACACTTCAGTGCGCGGCTGTCAAGGCTCCGGGTTTTGGGGACCGGAGAAAGGCCATGTTGGAGGATATTGCGATTCTTACTGGTGGACAGGTGATTTCCGAAGACCTGGGTATCAAGCTAGAGAACATCACGGTTTCCGATCTCGGAAGGGCCAAACGGATCACCATTGATAAGGATAATACCACCATTGTGGACGGTGCCGGGACACGCAGTGCTTTGGAGGGCCGTGTGCGCCAGATCAGGGCCCAGATTGATGAGACGACATCCGACTATGACCGGGAGAAGCTCCAGGAACGCTTGGCCAAGCTGATTGGTGGTGTGGCGGTGATTAACGTGGGTGCGGCAACTGAGCCTGAAATGAAGGAAAAAAAGGCGCGTGTCGAGGATGCCTTGAACGCCACCCGCGCTGCAGTAGAGGAGGGGATTGTCCCTGGTGGCGGTGTCGCCCTTGTTCGGTGTATTTCGGCACTCGATAAGATAAAAATCAAGGCATCTCAGAAGATCGGTGCCAGGATTATACAGCGCGCCCTGGAAGAACCGCTACGTCAGATAGCTCAAAATGCAGGCTACGAAGGCTCCGTGGTTGTGGATAAAGTGAAGAACGAAAAAGGTGCCTTTGGCTTTAATGCTGAAACGGAAAAATACGAAGACCTCCTGGAGGCGGGCGTGATCGATCCTACCAAGGTTGTTCGATATGCCGTTCAGAATGCGGCCAGTGTGGCCGGCCTGATGCTGACGACCGAGGCTATGGTGGCTGAAAAGCCTGAAGAAAAGAAAGAAATGCCTTCAATGCCTCCGGGCGGCGGAATGGGGGGGATGTACTAAAGTAAACCCCAATCCTTCAATGGAAAACTTCTGAAAAAGGCCCTCATGCACATGTGTGTGGGGGCTTTTTTGTGCCCAATGTTATGAAATGGTGAAAGCCTGTTGCCCAAATAGCCGTACACGTGGCATAGGCGAACCGCCAAAAGAGGGCTGAGATCTGAAAATGCACCGTGCGTATTCCCTGCAGGTTCTGCCTGAGGGCAGTGCTTCGCGGGCTGCAGGGAGCTTCAATTGTCGTGATTTGGGCAACAGCCTCTTGACAACATAAGGCGTTATGATATTTGCATCTTCAATGCCAAGACTATTGGAGAATGCTCTATGGATTATAAGCAGACCCTAAATCTTCCAAAGACTGCCTTTCCTATGAAAGCCAGCCTCTCTCAACGAGAACCCGAGGTCCTCAAAAAATGGGAGACCATAGGGCTCTATCATGAGATCAGGAAATCGTCCAAGACTAGGCCCCGGTTTATCCTCCATGACGGGCCACCTTATGCCAACGGCAACATCCATATTGGCACGGCCCTTAACAAGATCTTGAAGGATATAGTGTTGCGATCTCGTCAGATGAACGGATTTGATGCACCCTATGTGCCGGGTTGGGATTGTCATGGTCTTCCGATAGAACACCAGGTTGACCAGGAACTTGGGGAGAAAAAAAAGGATATGACCCAGACAGAGGTGCGAAAGCAATGCCGGGCTTACGCTGAGAAATACATTGGGGTGCAAAAGGAAGAGTTCAAAAGGCTTGGTGTCATGGGTGAGTGGGATAAACCATACCTCACCATGAACCATAGTTATGTGGCCACCATTGTAAGGGAATTCGGCAAGTTTGCTGTTAATGGAAGCCTGTATAAGAGCAAAAAGCCTATCTACTGGTGTAGTACGTGCAAAACCGCTCTGGCAGAAGCAGAAGTGGAATACCAGGTACGCACATCACCGTCTATCTATGTGAAGTTTCCTTTGCTTTCTGACATTAGCGACAGCTATCCCTTTCTGGCGGGAAAAAAAGTTTACCTGGTTATTTGGACTACGACCCCATGGACCATTCCCGCCAACCTGGCCGTGGCTCTTCATCCGGATTTTCAATATGCGGCCGTGGATGTGGGAAACGATGAAGTCTATGTGCTGGCGAGTCGTCTCCTGGAAAGCAGTATGAAGGCCCTTGACATTGCCGATTACGGGGTGTTGGGTGAAATCGATCCGAAGACGCTGGAAGGCAGACATTGCCGTCATCCCATTTACGATCGCCGGGCGCTGATTATCCTGGCCCATCATGTGACCCTGGACGCGGGAACGGGATGTGTGCACACCGCTCCAGGTCATGGGCGCGAGGACTATGAAGTGGGCCTGGCCTATGATCTGGAGATTTACTCCCCCGTGGACGATCATGGCCGGTTTATTGATGTCGACTTGTTTTCCGGCATGTTTGTCTTTGATGCCAACCCTGTGGTTATGGCCAAGCTTTCAGAATTAGGGATGCTGATTGGCAAAGGGACCGTAGATCACACTTATCCACATTGCTGGCGGTGCAAGGAGCCGGTTATCTTTCGTGCCACTGAACAGTGGTTCATCTCCATGGAAAAAACCGGGCTTAGGCAAAAGGCCCTTGCATGTATTGACCTGGTGAATTGGATTCCGGCCTGGGGTCGTGACCGCATTTACGGGATGATTGAGAACCGCCCCGACTGGTGCATCTCGCGTCAGCGGTCATGGGGTGTGCCGATCGTGGCTTTTTACTGCAAAGGATGCGGCGCATATCTCATCACACAGGAAATCATCGATCATGTGGCAGGCCTCTTTGAACGTCACGGTGCTGATATCTGGTTTGAAGCCGACAGCGCTGTCTTACTGCCTGAAGGAACAAGGTGTCCTGAGTGTCAGGGAAAGGCATTTGAGAAGGAAAAGGATATCTTAGATGTGTGGTTCGATTCTGGCGTAAGCCACACGGCTGTGCTTGAAAGCAGGGATTACCTCAACTGGCCTGCAGACCTATATTTGGAAGGAAGCGATCAGCACCGGGGATGGTTCCACAGTGCGCTCCTCACCGCAGTCGGCACCCGTGGGAAGGCCCCTTATGAAAGTGTGCTGACCCATGGCTTCGTCGTGGATGGCAAGGGCGAAAAGATGTCCAAATCCAAGGGGAATGTGATCGCGCCAAATGAAATCATCGACCGATATGGGGCTGAGATTCTACGATTGTGGGTTGCAGCTTCAGATTACCAAGACGATGTACGAATTTCGGAAAAGATCCTCAAACAGCTCACAGATGCCTATCGGCGAATTCGGAATACAGCTCGCTTCATACTCGGAAATCTGGGTGATTTTGATCTTGCAGTAGATGCTATACCATACAGAAACATGCAGGAAATCGATCGCTTTGCCCTTCACCGTCTTCAGGGGCTGGTCAGGCGAACCAGAACCGGCTATGAGAACTTTGAGTTTCATACGGTTTATCACGCCTTGTACAATTATTGTACCCTGGACTTGAGTGCCTTTTACTTGGACGTTCTCAAAGACAGGCTCTATACCTCGCCTGCAAAGTCAACTGACAGACGCTCGGCCCAGAGCGCGCTTTACATTATCCTTGAAACCCTGGTGTCTCTTATGGCCCCTATCCTGGTCTTTACGGCTGACGAGATCTGGGCTCACATGCCCCACACCGATGCGAGGCCTCCGAGTGTGCATCTTACTCAATTGCCTGAAGTCAATGAGACCTTCTTAGATGATGAATTGGCTCGAAGGTGGGACTCTATCCTTTTACTCAGAGGAGAGGTGAGTAAGGCCCTTGAAGAGGCACGAACCCGGAAAATCATTGGGCACGCCCTGGATGCAGCGGTTACGCTTTCCATACCTGAGGAATTGAGCGAAGTGATCAAACCGGACGCCGATGAATTGCGCACAGTCTTCATTGTTTCAGAGGTAAACATTTTGGGCGAAGAAGGACTTTCTAATGCATTCCAGAGCGCCAAGATTCCAGGTCTTACGATTCGCATCGAACCTGCGCCTGGCGAAAAATGCGAGCGCTGCTGGGTGCATGACCCTTCGGTTGGTACTGACAGAGTGCACAACACCATTTGTGCCCGGTGCCTGAAAGCGCTTAAGGCTGCTGAGAGCGAAACCCAGGCAGCTCACTAGAAGGGTTTCAAAACCAGTTTAAGGACTTTTTGATCAGGATAAGGGCTTGAAAAGAAAATATATGACGCTCCTGCTAATCGGTGTTGGCGTTCTCCTGGTTGATCAGGTGACCAAGGGGCTTGTCATGCAAACCTTTCCACTTCATGAAAACGTTGAGGTCATCCCCGGATTCTTTAATCTGACCCATATTCGAAATACAGGTGGTGCCTTTGGATTGCTGGCGGGGGAGACCTTCCGCCTACGAGCCGTATTGTTTTTTGGGATGTCCTTCGTGGCCCTGGGAATCATTTTTTACCTTTATACGAGAATTCCTTCCGGCCAACCATGGTTGGATGCTGCTCTTGCCATGACTTTCGGAGGAGCCTTGGGCAATCTCATTGACCGCCTTCGTTTTGGAGAGGTCATTGATTTCCTCGATTTTCATATTGGCACCTTACACTGGCCTGCCTTCAACGTGGCCGACAGTGCTATCTCTGTAGGCGTCGGGATATTCTGCTTTTACTTCCTGTTTAAGAAAATATAAGCTGGGTAGAGCCCGTGAGGTTTAAGCTGTAACCCGTAACTCGCAATTTGGAATCCGTGATATGTATCCCGTCCTATTTCATGTAGGTCCCTTTACCCTTCATACGTATGGCATTTTTATCGCCATGGCCTTCCTGTCAGCCATCGCCTTGGCCCTTAGGGAGGCGCGAAGAGTTGGCGAAGATGCTAATAAGATCTTGGACCTGTGTTTCTATGTGCTCATAGCGGCCATCGTCGGCTCCCGGATATTATATGTTTTGATCAACTGGTCTACTTTCAGGCATGATCCTTTTGAGATTGTCCGGATATGGCACGGGGGGCTGGTGTTTTATGGCGGATTCATTGGCGCCCTGATAACAGCACTCTGGTACATAAGGAGAAAAGGGCTTCCCATTTTAAAAACCGCCGATATTATGGCCCCTTCTATAGCATTTGGACAATTTGTGGGCCGGATCGGTTGTTTTTTTGCGGGATGTTGCTATGGCAGAAACTGTGATCTGCCATGGGCCGTAACCTTCACACACCCTGAATCCTTGGCGCCAAAGGGGGTACCCCTTCATCCTACCCAGCTTTATTCCTCCCTGAATGGCCTGTTGATCTTTCTAGTGCTGAAGAGGCTCATGCGCAACAAGGGATTTGAGGGCCAGATATTTTGGACCTATGTGTTCCTCTATGCTGTCACACGTTCCATCCTGGAGCACTTTCGTGGAGATGACCGAGGTATGCTTTTTGGGAGTATGCTTTCTTCGTCTCAATTTATCGGGCTGATCATGGCAGTGATCGCCATAGTCATGATGATCATCTTGAGGCGGCGAACCTGAGTTTTGTCATTAGTCACTGGTCACTGGTCATTGAAAAACGGAAGATGACTATTAGAATGATAGCCGGTTGCTATATAGAGGTAAAATCCTTAAATGACGAATGACAAATGACAAATGACAAACGAGATTAGTTATAAAGATATACCCGAACTCCTATCTGAGATAGGAAAAGGCGAGGTTGCCCCGGTTTATCTTTTGTATGGGGACGAATTTCTTTATAAATCGGCCTTCAAATCCCTCCTGGATGCACTTGTTCCACCCCACCAGCAAGGTCTTAACTATGAAGCAATAGATGGTACTAGAGAAAGCATCTACGAGATCATTGAGCGTTTAAATACATTTCCACTGATCCCATGTGCCAAGGTGATTGCAGTTCATGGTACAAACGTATTCTATTCAACAGTGGCCGTTGATGATCTCCTGCACAGATCAAAAAAGGCCTTTGAAAGACAAGAGCTCAAAGAGTCTGCTCGCCATCTCCTCCACATGTTAAGTGTGGTTGGCATGTCGCTCGATGATGTTAAGGGCGGCAATTGGCAAAGGGTTTCTGACAAGAAACTGAGAGAGAGTTTTAGAAAACACGACAGTGCGTGGTTGGATCAAGTCATCGCATACTGCGTCCAGGAGAAAATGACGGTACCAGCCTCTCAGGATGATGCAGAGGTGTTGAACGATGCTGTCATCGCAGGATATCCCCAGACAAACCATTTGGTCCTTACAACCGACTTTGTTGACAAGCGCCGGAGGCTGTACAAAACGATCAATAAAATAGGGGTGGCCATTGACTGCTCTGTGCCAAAAGGTGAAAGGGCAGCAGATAAGCACCAGCAGCAAGAGGCCTTGAAAGCTCACATGAGAGAGACCTTAAGAAAGGTTGGAAAAGGCATGGCCCCCGGTGGATTTGAGGCCCTGTATGAGAAGATCGGCCCTGATATACGCAGCTTCAGCAATGAGCTGGAAAAGCTGATTGCCTTTGTGGGAGTGCGGAATGAGATTTTACCTTCCGACATCGAAGCCGTGTCAAAAAGAACCAAACAGGACCCTATTTATGAGATGACCAATGCCATTGGTGAAAGGGATACTCGCAGGGCCCTATTTTTTCTCGGCAGCCTTTTGAAGAAGAATTTTTTCCCGCTTCAGGTGCTTTCAGCTGCAACCAACCAGATACGAAAGCTGATCCTGGCCAAAGACTTCACTCGTAGCCAGTATGGCAGCAGCTGGAGGCAGGATCTAAGCTATGCGGCTTTCCAGAAGATGATCTTGCCGGAGCTTCAAAAGCGCGAGCCAGACCTTTTTACCAGCTCGACACATCCCTTTGCCCTTCACATGACGCTCAAGCAATCAGACAACTATACCCTTGAAGAGCTCATTGGGGCACTGGCGACCCTCCTTGATGCTGACCTTCGACTGAAGCGTTCCGGCCAGGATGCCAAGATCGTGCTGGAACATGCAATTATTAGCATCTGCGGTACCTGAGGCTTATCGGACCTTTAGATATCATCCGTTCCCAGGCTATTGCCCAAAGCGCCACAATACAGAAGTCAGGGGCCCTTGACCGGCTTGCTTTGCGGGCTTCGGGGTTAGCGAGCACTGTGCATTTTCAAAAATTGAACAGGATATTTGTTGCCACGCCTTTTTCCTTGACTCCCATTCCTTAATTCCATATGCTCCTAATTTTCAAGACGATTATACTGTAAAAACATAAAGTTACATTGCAAGCAAATATTCCTGAAGGGGTTAACCTCAATCGACATCAATGACAATCCGACGGGTCCTCATACTTGCTCCTACTGTTCTCATCCTTTTCCTCCTACAGTCATATCTCTGGGTCCCCACCTACGAACAGCAGACACGCGGCAATCCCAATCGGCTGAATGAATACATTGCCGCCTCCATTGGGGATGCCAGTATCCTGAACCCGATCCTGTCGGCAGATTCGGCCAGCAGTGACATTGAGTCCATGGTATTTGAGGGGCTCATCGACCGGGATGAAGAGCTGCGTTTCAGGGGGCGCTTGGCCACCTCCTGGGAGATCCATGAAGAGGCCTTCTTTTATATCAATGGCAGTGCGGATATCCCCGGTGCAGGCAGGGCAGGGGCTCAAGAGGTGGTGGCCCTTCTCAAGAGGGCCAAGGCCGATGGTTTTCCAACCAATCCTGAGGTTGAAGCCTCTTTAGACAATATCAGGGAGATCTCTGTGATTCCGGCCAGAGACTTTTTGGTAACCAGATATGAAAATGGAAAAGAGAAGGACAAGGCCCCCACAGCGGTGAAGATTCGAGTTTCAGCCCCGGCCAGGATCAAACTGGTCCTCAACAGGGTGGATCAGGATCTTTTTGAAAATCTTTCACACATTCTCGGCAAGGATTATTTTGGCAGTTTCAGGGGGCTTGATTATCTCACGGTGGCTGATGAAAAGTGGCAAGCAAAGTGGGCCGCGTATGCCGAAGAAATCCTGCCGGCCACTGAACATAATCCAATCATCCTGTTTCACCTGCGTCCCAATGTCAAGTTTCATGACGGGCACGTATTTGATGCGCAAGATGTTAAGTTTACCTTTGAGGCGATCATGAATCCCAAGAACCTTTCCCCGCGCATATCAGACTATGAACCGGTCAAACATGTAGAGGTTGTCGATCCTCTGACGGTGCGCATTGTCTATAAACGGCTTTATTCTCCTGCCCTGGGGACCTGGGCTATGGGGATCCTGCCCGAGCACCTACTAAATGACGAGGCCCTGAAAAAGGAGGCTATTCGGCTTGGGAAAGACCCGGAAAAGTTCTCCATGCGGCAAAGCAGCTTTAATCGTCACCCCATTGGATGCGGCCCCTTTGTCTTTCGGGAGTGGAAATCGGATCAGTACATTATCCTGGATCGCTTTGATGAGTATTGGGAAGGGCCGCCGAACTATAAGCGGTATATCTATCGGATCGTGCCGGATCTCCTGACCCAGGAGATGGAGTTTTATGCAGGCACCATTGACAGTTACAGCGTCCAGCCCCATCAGGTCGAGCGTTTAAGGAACGATCCGAGGTACCAGAATTTTTCCGGCCCCTCATTTGGCTATACCTATATTGGCTACAACATGCGGCGTGAACCTTTTAATGATCCTCGTGTACGCCGGGCCTTGAGCATGGCAATTGATGTGGACAAGATCATAGACTACGTGCTCTACGGCCAGGGGGAGCGCATCACCGGGCCTTTTGTCAAACAGACCGATTATTATAATCATGGGATTAGACCGGTTCCCTATGACCCCGAGGGGGCATTGAAGCTGCTTGAAGAGGCAGGCTGGAGGCGAAACAAAAAGGGATGGCTTGAAAAGGATGGAAAGCGGTTTCAATTTACGCTCATTACCAACAGCGGCAACGATCTTCGGAAGGCGGTGCTGGCCATTGCCCAGGATGCCTGGAAGCAGATCGGTATTGATGTTCGGACCGATCTCTTAGAGTGGTCGGTTTTCATCCAGGAGCGTGTGGATAAGGCTGATTTTGATGCCCTGATCCTTGGCTGGGTCATGGGTATTGAGCCTGATCTGTATCAGATATGGCATTCAAGCCAGACCCATCCGTATCAGCTCAATTTCGTGGGATTTAAGAATCGTGAAGCCGATGATTTGATCATCAAGATCAGGCAGGAATACGATCATAAGCGCCAGGTGGCCTACTGCCACCGCCTCCACGAGATCATTGCCCGGGAGCAGCCATATACTTTTCTCTATGTGGCCAAATGGACGGCCATCCTGGACAAGCGGATCGTGATAAAGAAGACCGACCACCAGGGCAACGTGGTGTACGAAAAGATCAAGCCCACCAAGACAGGAAACTTCACATTTTACTTTAATAAGTGGATAAAACTTGCTGAAGTTCCAAGCTTTAGCCCGGAGGGATAGCGCATGTTATCATTTGTTGGCCGAAGCATTATCCAAAAGATCATCACCCTGTTTTTTGTCTCGATCGTCTCTTTCCTGATTATCCACCTTGCCCCGGGCAAGCCCAGCCAGGTGGATCCCCTCAACCCAAAGTTCACACCCGAGATTGTCGAACGATTTCGCAAAGAATTTCATCTGGACAAGCCCCTTTATGTCCAATACGTTTACTTCTATCGAGATCTTTTTACAGGAAAAACCGTCTCCTGGAAGGATAATCAGTCCGTACTCAGAAAGATTTGGGAGCGATTTCTCAATAGTCTTCCTTTGTTCATTGTAGGCACCATCATTACCTGGACCCTCTCTTTTCCAATCGGTATCCGAGCGGCTATATTCAGAGGTGGTTTATACGACCGCAGTACCACCTTTTTTTCTTATTTATTAATCTCCATCCCAGGCTTCTTTTTTGCCTATATTCTGATCATTTCCGTAGTCACCCGTTTTCATGTCCCGGTCATCGGCATGGAGACCTTTGGGCTCGGGGATGCTTCGTGGCCGCGGCTTATCATGGACCGCGTATGGCATTTGTTGATCCCGTCTGTGCTCGGGGCCACTGGGGGTATTGCCATCCTTTCAAGATATGTTCGCAGCCAGATGCTGGAGGTGGAAGGGCAGGACTATGTGCGGACAGCCAGGGCCAAAGGTGTGCCCGAAGAGCAGGTTCATTACAAGCATGCATTGCTGAATGCCCTTTTGCCCTTTGTCACCATGTTTGGTCTCATCCTGCCAGGCCTGATTGGCGGCTCTGTCATCATTGAATCGATTTTTTCCTGGCCCGGTATAGGCAGGATGGCCTATGAGGCCATCCTGGCACGAGATTATCCGATTATACTGACGGTGAACTTTATTTCTGCCCTCCTGGTGCTGGCTGGTACCTTTGTTTCTGATTTGCTCTATCTGGTGGTCGATCCGAGGATACGGTTGTAAATGAAAGTCATGAAAGATGATAGGGTTTTCTCGCCCGCTCCTTTCAGGCGCTTGAGCGCACAGAGAGCGCTGGGATAAATAATTTGGCCTGATTTTTTGAGGGGGAAAAATCAGGCCAAACAATCGGCCCCTGGCGGGGCAAATAATTATTTCAGATATCCCGAGCAATACGAGGGACGGCTGTTTGAGCAGATTTCCCCTCTCAGGGAATCTGCTCAAGAACTCAGTGCCTCTGTGGACTCTGTGAGAGACAGAAATACTTCGTGATAGGTTCGATGTGAATGCAATAGCCAAAGATTTGGATCCAGATGCCCTTGCGGCCACGAGGCGTTCGGGCCTGCAGGAATTCTGGCAGCTCCTCAAACAAAACAGGCTGGCCATAATCGGGCTTGCCATTTTTGTCCTGTTCTTTTGTATTGCCCTTCTGGGGCTTGTCCTGACGACGGGGAAAAATCCGGCCTTTGATCCTGCCATGGTCAGGCTTCAGGAGAAGTTGCGACCACCGCTTTCCAGGCCGAACCTGGAAGCCTTGCATCCTGAAGAGGTCCCCAGGCTGGGGGTGTACCTATTTGGCACCGATGATCTGGGGCGAGATGTGTTTGCCAGGATGTTACAGGGGGCCTGGGTGTCTCTAACCGTGGGGTTTGTGGCCGTTGGGATCTCGGTCCTTATCGGCATCTTTATGGGGGGAATAGCAGGCTATTTTGGACAAAACCATGTCAGGGCAGATCAAGTCCTTGCGACCCTTGTCCTGCTTTTGGGCGGGGGCCTGCTGGCCCTGGGTGCCAGGTCTGTGGGGGCCGGTCTCCTGATTATCGGCCATGTGTACATCTTTTTTTCTGCCTGGTCAAAAAGAGTATGGGGTAGACGACCCATACCGAAATGGATGGGGGTGCTTTATAAAGACGCCATTTCCATAGATACCCTGATCATGCGATTTGTAGATATCATGCTATGCTTCCCGAGCTTTTTCCTGATACTCACAGTGGTGGCGCTTCTTCCGGCAAGTATGTATAACATCATGATCGTCATTGGATTGACCAGTTGGATGGGCACCACGCGCTTTGTTCGAGCCGAATTTCTCTCTTTACGGGAACAGGATTTTGTGACGGCTGCACGGGCACTGGGTGTAAACCAATGGCGGATTATATTTCGCCATATGATCCCCAACGCGATGGCCCCGGTACTGGTGTCAGCCACCATTGGCATTGCCACGGCCATTTTGACCGAAGCGGGCTTGAGTTTTCTCGGATTTGGTGTCCCTCCACCCCATGCAACCTGGGGCGGTATCCTCTCTGACGGGAAACGCTTTATTTTTGATGCGCCATGGCTGACGTTTGCACCCGGGTTTGCCATTCTGATCGTGGTGCTGTCCTTCAACCTTTTTGGTGAGGGGCTGCGTGATATATTGAATCCAAAACTCAGGGAGAGACACTGAGTATATTAAGTGAGCTAAAGTGAGCTAGGGTGCCTAAAGTGATCTAAAGTTAAGGCCTGGAACAGATATGGATAACAAGCAATTTGCCAAAAAGCTTGAAACAAGAACCCGGGAATTCGCGTTGCGAATCATTCGCCTGTCAACAAAACTTCCTAATACCCCGGAAGCAAGGGTGATTCGCAATCAGATTACCAAAGCCGGCACTTCGATAGGGGCTAATTATCGTGAAGCCAATCGAGCCAGGAGCAAGGCAGATTTTAAAAACAGAATCGATATTTGTGAAAGTGAAGCCAGTGAAACACAATATTGGCTGGAAGTTATCAAAGGGACAAAATGGCTTCCTTTGGAGTATTTGGAAACTGAATATAAAGAATGTAGTGAATTGCTTGCTCTTTTCACTTCAATTGGAAAAAACAGATAGTTATATGCTATGGGATGAGTAGCAGTATATATTCGCTTCAATTTTAGGCACTTTAGTTCATTAGGCACTTTAGTCACTTTCCAATATTGGTCATGTCCGATAACAACAATCTCCTTCTCTCCGTCCAGGACCTAAAAGTCTATTTCCACGGCAACCAAAAGGTTGCCCGCGCCGTGGATGGCTTAAGCTATGAGGTCCGCAAGGGGGAGACGGTCTGTCTTGTGGGTGAATCAGGTTGTGGAAAGACCGTGTCAGTTCTGACCACGCTCGGCCTTATTCCTCAGCCTCCGGGTGAGATCGCAGGGGGCCAGATCCTTTTCCAGGGGCAAAACCTTTTGGATCTGAGCGAGGAGGAGATGCAGAGGATTCGCGGAAACCGCATCGCCATGGTCTTTCAGGAACCCATGACCTCTCTGAATCCTGTATTTACCATAGGGGACCAGATCGCAGAAGCGATCACGGTGCATGAAAAGGTGAGCGAAAGCGAGATTCATCAAAGGTGTGTGCAACTCCTTAAAGATGTCGGGATCCCGTCGCCCGAAGAGCGCCTTGCTGACTATCCCCATGAGCTGAGCGGCGGCCAGCGGCAGCGGGTCATGATTGCCATGGCACTGGCGTGCAACCCCGAACTGGTCATTGCGGATGAGCCGACCACCGCCCTTGATGTGACCATTCAGGCGCAGATCCTTAATCTCTTTGGAGAGCTTAAAAGAAAACGACACATGTCGCTTCTTTACATCACCCATGACCTGGGTGTGGTGGCGAGTATCGCCGATCGCATATACGTCATGTATGCAGGTATGATTGCGGAGCAGGGTAATGCCTCTGAAATCTTTCATCATCCCCGCCACCCCTATACCCAGGGGCTCCTGGCATCACTGCCCAATCGTGCCAAACGGGGGACCATGCTTCACAGCATACCGGGTACCGTGCCAGACCCTGCCTACAAGCCGGGTGGCTGCCCGTTTCACCCCAGATGTGATTTTGCTGTGGAGACCTGTCGGAGCCAGTCTCCTGAGATGTGCGATTATGGGAAAGGGCACCTGAGCCGCTGTCCGGTGCTGTACAGCCGCGACACCAGCCCAAAATGATTGAGTCTTTATCTCTCACAGAGGGCACAGAGACACTGAGTTCTTGAGCAGATTTCCTGAGAGGGGAAATCTGCTCAAACTGCCATCCCGCTGACGCGGGAATTGTGCATAACCTGCAATACTCCGACTCCGGTGGACTGATCGTTTGGCCTGATTTTTTGTCCTTGCCCCGTTAAATGCGAAGCCTATTTAACCGAGGTCAAAAAATCAGGCCAAAGAGATTATCTCAGAGATCTCTGTGTGCTCGAGCGACTGAAAGGAGCGGGCGAGAGATATTGTCTAAACATAGAACGCATGAATTCATCAAATAACATTGTGCTCAGGGTGGAAGGGCTTAAAAAATATTTCCCGGTGCGTAGGGGATTTCTGCAAAAGGTTACCGGATGGATCCAGGCTGTTGACGGGGTGGATTTTCATATTGAAGAGGGAAAGACCCTGGGGCTGGTGGGTGAGAGCGGGTGCGGCAAATCCACGGCAGGCCGGCTTATCCTGAAGCTTCTTGAGCCCGATGAGGGGAAAATCATTTTTCGGGGTCAGGATATCAGCCGCTTTTCCCAAGGCCAGATGAAGCCCTTGCGAAAAGAGATGCAGATCATCTTCCAGGATCCATATGGATCTCTGAATCCCCGAATGACCGTAGGGGAATCGATAGGAGAGGGGCTGCGGACTTTGGGTGTGAAAGCACGGGCTGAGCGCAAGGACCGTGTCGAAAAGCTCCTGGAGATGGTCGGTATATCCGCAAGGGGGGCGGATCGTTATCCCCACGAATTCAGCGGTGGCCAGCGACAGCGCATCGGCATAGCCCGGGCCCTGAGCGTGGAACCTTCCTTGATGATATGTGATGAACCGGTATCAGCCCTTGACGTTTCCATCCAGGCACAGATCGTCAATCTTATCAAAGAGTTGCAGGCCCGACTCGGTCTCAGCTATCTCTTTATTGCCCATGACCTGAATGTGGTAGGGTATATCAGCGACACGGTCGCCGTCATGTACCTGGGGCACATCATGGAATATGGACCTGCAGATGAGCTTTATGATCATCCCCTCCACCCTTATACCCAGGCATTACTTTCAGCCATACCTGTGCCTGAACCAGATCATAGGCGTGAGTTGAAGACCCTTTCCGGTGATGTCCCGAGCCCTTTGGACCCGCCCCCAGGGTGCAGGTTTCAGGGGAGATGTCCTCTTGTTGAAGCTCGATGCCGAAAAGAGGAAGTGGGGTTCTACCATGCAAGCGACAATCACAGGGTGCGCTGCTGGAAGGTGATCGGGAGATGAGTGAAGCCCTCTTGCTCAAAGAAGGGGTCAGGGAGAGCGAGCCGGTCAAATGCCTTCAATAATCCTGCTCAGTTTTGGACATTCACGCTGTTTAATGCTGTGAAGACGCGCTTTGAGCGAGGCTAGGGCAGGGGGGATATAGGCCTCAAAATCTTTTTTCCCTTTGATGCGGCTCAGAAAACCAAAGGCCCCCAATATTTGCAGGTTCCGGTTCATAGCGCAGTAAGCATATGCATCCAGGAACTCACTCGCGTCAACTGCGATGAAATCAGATAGCCTGTTCAGATAATATGAAAGCAAAGAATCCTGCAAGCTCTGGGGTAGCGCTACATAAGGATCAATCAACAATGAGGAAAGGTCATAGGGGAGAGGCCCGAGACGCGCACCTTGAAAGTCGATGAAGTAATAGTTTCCGTCTTTTACAAGTATATTGCGAGACTGGAAATCGCGGTGGAGCAGCCCTGTGTAAGGATGATCAAGTGCCCTTTGAGCCAAAACGTCAAATTCCTCCATTAAGTCCTCAAAGTCTATTTTGAGCCCGAGATATTCATTCAAAAAAGCCTCCACAAAATATTTTGATTCCCTTTCAAGTATGAGTTCCCGGTCATAACAAGGCGTTTGATACGTATATCGCGGATCAAACCCCTTTGCCCCCTCAACGCCCATAGCAATCAGGAGATCAATAACATTTCTGTAGTGAGCGACGACTTTTGCCGGATCCCCTGTACGGCGGATTACGGTCTGGAGGTGAAGATCGCCCAAATCTTCCAGGGCGACAAGACCTGATGAGCGATCGTAGCCGTAGATGCAGGGCACCGGAAGCCCCTTGTTGTGGAGATGCTGGCCGATAGCGAAAAAGGCATCGGCCTCACATGTGCCGTCTTCAGGAGGCGGGCCGTGATCAACAAAAATGACACTCGAGTGTTCCAGGGATAATAGCTCGCTATTTGGGGCAAGGG
>Ga0180301_10000296_pt1 | contig 38360 bp, 48 predicted proteins | sample GuaBasSediGuay16_FD_121797 | JGI IMG/M metagenome (GOLD analysis project Ga0180301, IMG submission 121797) | Subseafloor sediment microbial communities from Guaymas Basin, Gulf of California, Mexico - Guay16, Core 4569-2, 12-15 cm | ecosystem: Environmental > Aquatic > Marine > Hydrothermal... | reverse complement strand
ATGGATATCAGCCCTTGTAAGGTTCGCTCAGGAGAATGGTAAGTCCGTCTTTTATACTTCATTGTCTAATGAAGTGATGGAGATCAGACATCATATGCCCTCAACTATACAAGCATTACTTGGAAGGGTCAGGAAGGAGCTAAAGGTGAAGGACCACATTGAAATGCTTGAAAGGTATTACAAGTACATGAAGGCGCAAAACTATTCACTGGATACAATCTATACACGCCTTAATAGAGCTCTTCTCTTCCTCAAATATGTTGAAGCTCTAGGCAAGACAATTGATGAAATAACTCTCGATGAGATACAAGACTACCTCTTAACTAGAGGGAAGCCTGAAACGGTTAAGGATTATATCAAGGCTATTAGAGTCATGGCTAAGGTTAATGCACAATACAAACCACTATTCTTTCAACTTGCAAAACACATAAAATACCCTAGAACTAAGCAAGAGCTACCTCAGCTTCCAAAGCCTGAGGATGTTGAGAAGCTCATTATGCACGCTAGGCAACCTTACAAGGCCATTCTTGCAGTTCTTTATGAGGGTGGTCTTAGACGTTGTGAGGCATTAAATCTACGTTATGGCGATGTTGAGTTATGGGATGTTGGTTATCGCATATGGATTAGAAAGTCAAAATCACAACCAAGAGTAGTTTTCATTGTAAAGTATGCTCATATTCTCAGGGATTGGCTACTACAACATCGCTCTAAGAATCCTAACGATTGGCTCTTCTATAACAAGTATGGAGAACCTATTAGGCCTAGTGCATTAAGCATGTATATGAGAAGGCTTGCTATAAGGCTAGGTCTAAATCCAGACCTCCTTCACCCACACAATCTACGCCACTTAAGAGCTACTGAGCTTTACAAGTCGAGAAAGCTTACAGAGCTTGAGATGATGAAGCTTTTTGGTTGGAAGACTAGAATGATGATTGATGTCTACTCAAAGATTACCATGGATGATGTTGAGGAAAGAATGCGTGAACTCTATGGGATAAAGACTAAGCCCAAAGCTTTGGAGAGGAAGATTATTTGCCCAAATTGTGGTATGGAAGTACCAGCATCATGGCAGTATTGTCCAAGATGTGGTAGGCCTCTAAGCGAGAAGTCTATTGTTGAGCGCATCGCTGAGGAGATGAAGGTCGAAGAGAAGACTAGGATGCTTCTCAAAATGTTAGCAAGAGAGATTCGTAAAGACCCATCAGTAATTACAAGGCTTTTAGACGCTTTATACGGTCGTAAGCATAAGCCTCATGGAGAAGGTAGAATGGATAATCAAGGAGCTTGAAAGAATATTCAGAGAATATCCTGAGGTAAAGAAGAGATTAGAAAGAGATCCAGAGTATGCACCTCTAGTGAAGCTTGCTGAAGCTCTGATGTCAGTCTAAACACTTATTTCTTTTATGACTTCGTCTACGAGCTTTCTTGCCTCTAGTGGATTAACCCAGTAGCCTTTTACATCATTGATGTTCGCCCTTCTAGCACATCTTGCAATAATCTCCACCGTTCTCCTTTCATGTGATATCAGGAAGAGTACTAATCTTGGGCTGAATTTAGCTAGTCTTGTAAAGGCCTTTTCAAGCTCTGCTGGATTATGAAGTTCTGCCAGCTCCATGTCGCTTATTAGGTAGATGGTCATGTTCTCCTTGCCTATGCTGGATAGCCATTCTAGACTGTGTACTGGGCTGGTGTAGGAGTGAAAAGGCATTTTGCTTGGGTTAAACCTCTTCACGAACCTTCGGGCTAGGGTATAATGATCCCTCGTCCACTCATGACTCCAGACATTATAGTTTGTGAAGATGCCTACGCATGCTTCATACCTGTACCTATTTGCAAAGCCTAGGAGCATTAGAACAGCATCTCTAGCGTAGATCCACTTCCTGTAGTCAAGCATAGAGCCACTACAATCAGCTAGTATTGCTATCCTAGCTCCTCCCCTACTTCGCTTAGGAATTCCCCTCCTAACTGGTACTAGGGAGCGTCTTAGTGTGTTACATCCTGGTACCAGAATGCCATAGGTTCGTATGGATTCATGAACTTCAAGCTCATCGATTGGATCACCTAGCCTCCAAACATCCCAAGCCTCTCTAGTTTCTCTGATTGCTACCTTAGGCTCAAAGGTCGCCTTTATTGCAAAATTAAATCTTGACCTAATGAGTGCATCAATGTAGGCTTCCACCACCTCACTCCATCTAACCCTTTTACCTGCTACATCCTTGAGATATTCCTTGGCTGCCTCCTTAATCTCATCCCATGAGTAGCCTTCATCTAGTAGCTCGACTAAAGCTTCGCCTACTACTCTTGGATCTCCTTGAGGCATAACATGAATTCGAACCTTAGGTGCTAGCCTTGGTAACCTGCGCTTAAGTCGTTGAAAGACGTAGAGCATAGTTTCGACAATATCATCGCTGAGCCACTTAGGCTTCCTTCCTCTGACTACAAGTGCTCTAACTTCGTCGCACGGAATTTCAAGGCTTGGAAGCCTCTTGACATAATCCTCCATCTGCTTACGGACATTCTCGTATCGCTGAGCTAGCTCGTAATCAATGTAGGAGTCATAGGTGATATTTGCTATTATCGTGAAGTATTGTTTGAAAAGCTCCCTATCCCGACCATGACTGAGCTTGCTTCTAGCTTTAACATAATGCTTGAACATCTCCTTCTCAGTCCTTGGATACGCATTTAAATGCTCAATCTCATGACGATAATCCCACTCGAGACATTGACTCTTAGGATTCAGCCTAACTACCCGCTCCTTGAGGTCACAGTCTGCCGTCTCAATCTTGGGGTCAAGTATTACTTGGTGTGGTGGAGGCATTGGGATATGTGTAGTCCTGATGTACTCTAACATTCTTTCAATATCAGGAGCCCCGCCCATAGGAATCCCATTAAGAGGATAACGACATTCAAAACGTGGTGCTCTGGTCATAATGGCTTAAGAATTACACGAGCCAATACATAATTGGGGGACTGGATGAAGGAAAGTGAGCTCAGACATAGATTAAAGGAGCTGATCAGCTCTCTAAAAGGAGAGGTTTATGGTCTCGTTAAAGTAGTTGCTGAGGAGGATCTTGGAGGAAGTGAGCAGTACAAAGAGATAATGTCCAATTACTTCAATATCGAGGATTTAGTATTTGTCCCCACACCCGACCTAGTTCTGGTTCTCGAAGGTTATGATACTGTTGATGGCTGGGAGCTAATTGCTATTGAATTAAAGGGCATACAATCTGGTGAAGTTAAGGAAGTTAAGAAGAAGATGAGGCAGGCTTTCAGAGAGATAGGACAGCCTCTTAGGTACTATTTGCTCGGATATGATGTAGCTATCTTATGGCATGTATTTGATGAGGAAATAGAGGATTCACTAATACAGCGCTATGTATCATTAATCGAAGAGACTCTTGAAAAGTTGAAACTATGCATGAGATATTACGCTACAAAAATGACCAAGGAAGGAGAGTTCATTCTCATGAATAAGTACTATACTAGCAAAGTAGAGTTGAAGTACTTGGTAAGGTGGTTTAGTGATGTTATGAGGTACTGTAGAAATCCCTTGATTTATGATGAGAAGAGGAGGGATCATATAGTGCTAAAGCGTAGGGAGGCTATCAAGCTCCTCATGAGAATACCGGGAAGAAGAGTGTGAAAATTAGGGGGATTTTAGGAGCTCCTTAGGTCCTCTAACCCACACCTCACTACCCCTATTCTCAATGACTAGGCGCTTGCCATTCCACCTCTTCTCCATCCCCTGAATGCTCCCCTCAAAGATTTGTACTAGGTCCTGCTCGCTAAGAACCCCCTCCATGAACAGTTTCTTCAATAGCTTCTTCAAGTTCTCACTGCCACGACCATAAGCTACTGTGATAATGCCTTGTAATTCTTCAAGCCTCTTCCTTGCTAATTCCACAATCTCCTCATCCCTAGCCTCTGCTATGACTTCTAACTCCTCCTCACTAAGCTTTGGAACTAATTCTAGGAGCTCCTCCCTAAGTCTTTGAATTCTGTCTCTAATGCTACAGCTTAAGGCCCATAGTATTGGGTCGTTATGATAGCCTTCTAAAGCCTTATTGGCTCTCATAAAGTCAAGCTTCTCTAATGCCCTGAAGACTCGCTCTAATGCTTCTATGAAGTATCTTCCCCTTTCTCTACACCATTCATCAAAGTCCTTGATACATTGCTGAACTAAGGCTTTCAATGTTGGCATCCTATGCTTTAAAGCTTCGTTAACCAAGGCTAGCCTTAATGGTAGTGTGTATCTGACAACCTTTCTTACATGCTCTAGCTTTACCTCACTATCTCCTCTAAGCCATGCTAATGCCTTCGCTAGGAGTATGGTGCTCCTCATAAACCTGTTAGGTTGCAATGCATACTTTGAGCATAGTTTATGCTGTCTGAAGGGGCAGGTGCTACATGGTAGACTTTCCAGGACGCTGAACTTATCGAGGATATGCTTTTGCCTATCCTCATCCTCATAGGCACAGACTGAAAGACTGTGAGCAAATAGTGTCAGCCATGATAATGCTTCTTTAGAGACTCTGAGACTCAATATCTCGCTCCTAACCTTCGGGAGATTGCTTACATCAATCCTAAAGCCTACCTCAGGCATAGGATGCCTATCCCTGGCCTCGGCCATCTGCTCCGCGATCTCATAGAGGCTTAAGCCTAGGCGAGCTTCAATCAGTATTACAACATCAAAGCGATCTAAATCGGCTAAGTTCTTTAACTGCATGACAGTCTCGTAGAATAGGTTTGGTGGATTACTAGCAGCGGTAAAGAAGAGCCATTTGCATTGGAATTTATCGTAAATTCTCTCCTCGAGGAAGTCTTTGAGGGCTGAGGTTATGAGCTGGTTAGTAAAGGGCTCATCGAGGAAGACTGCTTCAGCTTCAATAGCCTTTGGAACTATCTTCTCTTCGCCTCTCATTAGTGAGGGAAGGTGGTAGGTATAGAAGACGTCGAATGGTGTATGCCTCTCCTTGATCAGCATGAAAAACTTCTTGAGCGGTCTGTAGCCCTTGCCTTCCTTAACGACTAGGGTATCATAAAACGCTTTGGCAAGTGTTGTCTTTCCTGTACCGTGAGGTCCTAGTAAGAGCGTTGGTAATCCCAGCACTTGTGAGGCTACGTAAACTTCTAATTCCTCATCTAAACCCTTAAAGAAACCTTTTAATACCCTGAGGAGCTCTTGTAGGCTCTCCTTGGACAAGGACTTTACTTCAGCCATGCTTTCAGCCCCTCGTAGAACTCTTTGAGCCTGCGATAGCTCTCTAGGCGCTCTAGGATGCTCTCAACGCTTGTCTTCCTTTTCTTACTCCTCCGGGCCCCGCCCATACAGACCCCGAACCTTCGGCTACCACTCTTAAAGCCAGTAGCTCATGCAATGAGGTGTCTTAATGGGCGGGGTTCCTGAGAATCTTGTTGATGAAAACATCATCATCATACACTACGACCTACCAGTGCCTAGGAGCAAGGTACGACAGCTAGCTAACAACGACCCTAACGATAGAGAGCTTAGACGACTACTTGCTAGATGGCGTACATGGTATGATTGGGCTACTGAGACGTTAAGGAACTTAGGCTATCCCATAGGCTATTCAGTAATAATAGCTGATGTAGAGAGGCTTAAGACGGTTCATGAGGTTAGCGAGCGTGTTAGGGAGAAGTATCAAAAGCTCAAGGATATGGACAAATGGGGCCTTCTACCAAGCGAGGACAAGGTTAGGATAGGAGTTGTACGCTTTAAACCAGCCTCCAATGAAGACTTGAAGACTCTTGAAGCTATGTTCAAGAACTATCTTAGGGATTCACTTGAAACCATCAAGGACTATATCATAAGGAAGCTTAAGGTTGAGAAGAAAGATCCAAAGGACATCAATAGGCGTGTTAGGGAGATGATTAAGCGTCTCAAAGAGCAGGATAGATTCAGACTTCTAGAGCGCGATCCAGAGCTCAAGAAGCTTCTAGGACTTATCGACATCCTCACAATAGAGGTGTAAGTTATGAGCAAGAAAGTCAAAGAGATTACTGAGGAGAGCAGTGAGGAGAAGCCAGTGAATACGATACTCTACTTGCTTCTGATGAGGCTTAAAGCAATAACAGCCGAGCTAGCTATGATTCACGATACCTTAGTCGAGCTAGAGTACAGAGACTTGAGCATTAAGCTTAGGATAGCCTTTGGAGTTCTGAAAAGTGCTCTAGGTGATTTAGAGGAGCTTGTTGATATCGAAACAATCCAAGACGAGATAATCAAGGCTATTGAGGAGGCTAAAAGGAGGTATTCTAATGAGGGAGGCAAGAGCTAGAATATGGACTCATATCGTAGAGAACGGCAAGGAGTATGACTTTGAGCTTATATTGAGAGGGTCTTATCCAGAAGAGCAACTCAGAGACTTAGCACAGAAGATTGCAGGTCTGCTCTACCAGCTCTCTAAGGATGGCTTATCATGGGAGGTTATTGAACTATTGAGAAGAGTCTATGAGGGGCTAGGAGAACTACATCCAATTGAGAATTAAATCCTTTCTTTTTACTCATGACATTGGCTTTATATACTCCTTTTTCTTTCCCCTTGTACTGTTATGTCGTACGTATTAGCCAAAAGGGAGTTGAAGACTCCTAAGATGCTTGAGAGTTTAGGGTTAAAGGTAGAGGCTCGTAGGTTAAGGCATATTCTAAGCGACTTCACCTTCTACCTAAACATGGGGAGGTTTAAGGTCTTAAGGCTGAAGCATGGGTATATTGAAGCCATTGTAAAGGGGCTTCATGGTGAATGGCACGCTAAGGTGAATTTACTGAATGGAACCTTCAATTGTACATGTCCGCATCACAAGTTTAGGAGAGCGCTATGCAAGCATGTCTTGCTGTTACTTGAGCTCTATATTTTCCTGAGGAATGAGCATAAGGATTTAGAGCTTGTTAGAGGCTTTCTCGAGACTTATGCAGGCAGAATCTTTTAACCCGAAGGTTCGCCACTTTATATCCCCCCTAGCCTTCTCCAGCGGGATAAAACATGGTGGGCGGGGTACCCGATATTGTTGAAGAGGAAGAGGTTGAGAAGAAGCCTAGGAAGAAGGTCAAGAAGGCTACAAGGCAGAGGTTATCAACGGGTATTGAGAAGCTAGACCAGTACCTTGAGGGTGGAATACCTCAAGGAACGTGGCTTTTCATTGCGGGAGAACCTGGAACAGGAAAGACGATATTATGCTTACACATTGCTTACGCCAGTCTCAAGGACGGTATTGATGTCATCTACGTGACTACAGAACAGCCCTTCAAGGACTTGCTTGAACAGGCAAAGCAATTTAGCATAAATCTCTCACCTTACGTGAAGGAGTCTTTACATGTAATTGACATCTTTGACCTCTATGAGCATGCTTGGGAGGCTAAGAAGAATGGCAAGCTTAAAATTGCTGACCCACTAGATCCAGATAACTTAGCGAACTATCTTAGGGAGTTATGTCAGCAAGAAGGTTTAGAAAATCCACTAATCATCATTGACTCTTTGTCAGCATTTTGGGTTGATAAGCCTGCAATGGCTCGAAGAATTACCTATAGGCTAAAACTTCGCTTAGCAAGGCTTAGACCAACAGTAATAGGCACTCTCCAGTATGCAGTGACTACAGGTAGCTCATTTGGCTTTGGAGCTGAGCATATTGCTGACGGTATTATCCAACTCTATTTCGAGCCTTGGGAGAAAGCTCGTGAGATACAGCGCTGGGGCATTATCCGCAAGATGAGATTAACCAACCACTACAAGAAAGCCTTCAAGTATGATATTGTAAAAGGCAAAGGTTTCGTAATAATGTAAGCCAGTAATGAAAACCTCCTTCCTTTTTCTTTATCTCACCCCTTTTAATACTTCATGCTTATCTTATGGGATTTCTATGGGCGGGGTCCTTGAGAAGCTACTAGAGAAGGCTAGGAAGGAGCCTGAGAAGTACAAGGACTTGCTCCTTGAAGAGAAGCATTCTTTAGAAGCGGACTTGAGGCATTACTTCACATGGATTTTAACCCTTCTAGGACTAGAGATTGCCTACGTCAGCATAATGGTCAAACTGAGGCTTGGCTATGTTAGTATAATTGCAATAATGTTCATGGTATCTTGTGTGATTCACTTAGCAGGACTTTACATCAAGAAGACAAGAATATTAAGAGTACTTCGCGAAATGTTATATGGTGATCCTATGGATGAGTATGACACATACTTCATAATCATGGTAACAATCATGAGCATAATCCTAGCAATACTAGCAATAATCCTCTAAATTTTCCCTAGCCTCCTTTTTATTTCCTAGAAGGAGCCTCCCCATCATCGGCTTTCATTTTAGCGGGCGGGGCCCCTCATCCCCTCAGGGGAGGCTCAAGAGTAGAGTTTAATCAAATAAAAGTTGTTTGCCCCGAACCTTCGGAGAAGCAATTCTTAAATTTACACGCTAAATCCTCATGAGTGAGAGGAACATCTTTAACACAATGATGAGCGTTTCAGAAGAGAATCCACAATTGCAGAGGCAGATGGAGAGGGATGTTAGAAAGATATTCAAGGTGATGAATTACAAGCCTTCTGAAGATTGGAGGGTGAAATTAAGGACTAATTATCTACAAGCTCTAGAGACCTTCGTCTGTATTAGACAAGAGCACGTACTGGTAAAAACAAAGAATGAATTATGGATTGGCAAGCTAGGAGCTATTGACCCAGACCATTTAAACATTATCCTTCTTGATGTTGAGGGTATTGACAGCAGTATTAGGGCTAGTAAGATACTCATAAGGGGTGATCAAGTTGAACTCATACTCCACTTCCCAAGTAGGGAGCAGGCTGAAAGAGCTGTCAGACGCTTGATTACCGAGAAGCTCTAAGTCAGCCTTAACCCTTCTCCACTCTTTCTTGCTTAATGGCTTTAGGCCTAGAACTAGACAGCCACGCTTGTAGTCTGGGTAGCGCTTGTAATGTGCGATAACTTTCAGGTGGGTCTCCCCAAGTTCAGGGTATAGGTTGCTAGCCACTACCAGGTTGCTACCAGAATGCCCATTAATAGCGTGCATGAGCAGTTTGCCACGTCTTATTGATTCCTGGACGCCATGAAGACTAATCTTTTTGAGCAAAGCGATGTATTCAGGCTTAAGACCATAGCGGTTAGCTAGGATATAGGCATTCATTCTGGAGAAGCGTTCCAACAGCTTGAGGTAGCGTCTAAAGGCTCTATCACTATAGCCCTTTATCAGAATTCTCCCATTAAGCCAAAGTTCTACGGCTGCTATCAATGCTTTAATATTCACAGGCTGGAACTCGGGAACTTCCATCAAGGCCCTAACAAGCTTTCTAACCTTGGAATCCTTGACCTCATCTAGGGCCTTTCTAATCCTAGCATCCCTAATCCTAAGCCTAGCTCTTGAGGCTGAAGGAGTTAAGACTTTGACAGGCCTAAGCTTCGGAGGCTTAGCTTGAGCCATCTCACAAGCTTTCAAGAATTTGTCTCTAGCTTCTTCATAAGGTAGGCCGGTTATGAAGAGGAAGTGTCTAAAGAGCTCCTTAAGGCTATGAGCCTCTACTTGGTCTAGAAGCTCTCTATAGGCTGGCATAAGCTCCTTGAGTTTAGACTTGACAAGCTCTACTACGTAATTCGTGCCACCTCTCGTCTTATGCTCAATATCGCTTGCTTCCTTCCATTGTCGTCTTAATCGCTTTTTGAGCTCAGGCTCAATTCTACCCCTATAATCGTCCATGAATATGATATTGTGGTAATCGTCATGGGCCATCCTAGAATCGTCAACCACCAAACCACAGTTAGGGCATATCCACTCGAAAGTCTTATCATCCAGAATACATTCAGAGCCACATTCTGGGCATCTTATTTTGGGCACTAATAGAGCCCGAGGTGGTTGGCAAAAGCATATTAAAAGCGTGCATGTGGTAGTCGCTACCAAGTAACTACTAGGTTTCCTCAGCCCTCCCAATAAGTAGGCTGAAGTGAGTGGGTAGATTAATCCCTCACTTAAAATAGCTGTAGGCAAAATGCTTTGCTAGAGTTCTTCTAGACTTGTTAGTAGGCGTTCTAGCTCAAGTCTGAACTCTGGGCTTACCCTGGCGTAAGCTTCTATTAGTTGGAGTAGCTCATGCATGAAGCGCTCCCTTAACAGGCCCAGCTTGACCAGCTCTCTTATAGCCTGATATGTCGAGATTTTCCTTCTCCTCGCGTACTCCTCAACCTGCCTATACTCCTCGGAGCTAAGCTTAGTAGCTACCAGCTTGGACTTCATGAGTTAATAGCTGATTAATATAAGAGGAGGAGGCTAAGTTAACCTCCAGTTAACAGCCGTATTAAGGGCTTCATGCCCCGAGGTTAACTCAAGGTTATCGCTGGTCAGACCAGTCTGAGAGAGGTGTTAATATTAACCGCGGGTTTGCTTTGGCGGTCTTAGGATTATGAACTTCCTCATAGCCTCCAGATGGCTTAGCTCGTTCACATGAGATATCCTCACTTTGAGACTATGGCCTAATCTCCATGATGCTAGGCATAATCGCTGGAGCATCATGCGTATAGCGTGAGTGCTCGGGACTATGACTATGACCTCGCCCTGAGCTTCATGCAAAGCTCTGCACATACGGAGAGTCTGCTCTAAGTCATTGGCTAGCGATTCACATTCAACATATCTGCCGTCTATGAGCAGGTCTGCTTTATGCGAGCCTTCGGAGTACCTTATCAGGCATCGCGTTGAATCATCCTTAACGCTCACCACGTGCTCGTGAGCATGCTTCAATCGCTCCTTAGCCATGTCAATAAGTTCCTCATCGCTAATAAACTGCTTTAACTCCTTGAGGTGTTGCGCCTGAGCAAAAGTCCATGAGGCATTTAATAGCTTATCACATGCAACTAGGCCATAAGGGCTTGGGAAGTAGATGTCGAAGACCTCACCGCGCCTTAATGGTTTGACCTTAAGCGCATCTAGCCAGCCCAAGTCGACTAGACTTGAGAGCAGGCTCCTTGCCCTATGAGGCCTAATTGAAAGTACCTTCGCCAATGAGTTCACAGTGCAGTAGCCGAGTAAGGCATGCTTTAGAGCCTCCTTAAGCTCATCGTTTAGCCTTTCAAGTCTCTCGTAGACATGATCTCTTTCACTTCTTGACTCTACCCTGCCCGAACCTTCGGAACTAGGCATAATCTTGACTTTTGCTAGAGCCTCAGTTACATGCTGGAGCTCCTCAGACAATATGGCTATGCAGTCCTCAGCTTTGAGATTACTGTGAAATCTTGAGGGAAAGTAAACTTTTATAAGGGCTTTTAATCGCCATTCAAGCATTTCAAGCCTTTTGGCTAACAAGTCACGCTCCTGCCTAAAGCGCTCTACATACTCGCTTAACTGCTTAACATGAGCCTCAAGTTCAGCTATCTTATGCTTACGCTTGAACATCCCTACCACGCCTTGCTAGAATACCAAGCCAGGGGTTATTACGGAGATAAGAAGGAAGCTCTTCAATAGGCTCATGTATATGCTCTTGACTTACCACCTGATTCAAGCTGATAGCCTGCTCAAGTATTAATGCTTGAAGCTTTTGGAAGAGCTCATCATAAGTCTTGCATCTAAGCCTAGCCTTCAACTCTTGAAGAATCCAATAAGCATCCTCACTAACCCATAAATGCCTACGCTTCCTATGATTCAAGACTGAACCACCAAGAATCAAGCTAGGTTATTTTAAACGAAGCACTTAGAATGTACTAGTTCCCCGTTGATTTTGAGGTAGGAGAAATGTATAAGCCATCTCCTAAGAAGGGTAGAAGGCGCTGGGTTTCTTATAGACGAATACTGCCTCCAGGTTTAGTTCATAAGGTTAAAAGTCAGGTTCCCTCTGCACATAGGCAACTTGTTCAGTTACTCATAACATGTGTAAAGGACGCTGATACAAAGGAGTCCTACCTTGCTAGGGTTAACAGGATGATGGATAGCTCCAGTGTGAGTGATGAGGAAAGAGAAGTACTTCGCGAAATAGCTCACTTTATAGCAGGTAACCTGAGCTTTGTGAAGGAATGCCTCAGGGGTCATGAAAGTACTAGGCGAATAAGCCCTATTTGATTAATACAGGCTCTTGCTCTATTAGCTCATATAATGAAGATGAATAAAAGATTCCCTGGACCTCATTAGCTCAGTCCTCAAGTAAGCGAGACTTTAAAACTAGGCCTCCCCTTCTTAATACGCTTGACCTTCTTAATCTGCTAAACATTTTCCCTCCATTCTTTTAAGTGATGACTTCTAAGCAATAATGTACAACTCATGTGATTTCAAAGACTTCAAGTCTCACTATACGGGGAAGATCAAGCTCAAAGGGGATTGTGATCAACTTGAATTTAACCCTGATGTCCCCCTCTATATTCTCTAAAATACTTCTTACCTGTCCAAGAATTTGATTCACCAAGTCTCTCCTGGAGGCCTGTTTTCCACTTTTCACCTCGTAGAGTTCTATCTCCTCTATCTTCCCCTCTGCTATTAGATGATATTCGTCCTCCTCCTCAATCCTTTCGATCTGACCCTTCAGCACAGCATAGTCTATGACTCCTAAGCCAGCATTCAGAACCTCAATAACTTCTTTCATATTATCTATACTGGAAATGAGTACGTATACCTTAGCCCCCATGCCTAAAAAGGTTCCAAACTCAAAGAGCTTTAGGGCGCGTTCTCTTAATAGAACCTCATCAGAAATGCTTAGTTTAAATAAAGGGTTCTTCTCTAGGAGAGGAAATATCATATCAAAGAATTCACGTTTCATAACCCTTCTGAAACCTTGACCCAGCCCAACGAACTCATCTGGAACTTGAACTTTCAAAAATTGTATATCTCTACGTACTTCTATTCTTGTTCCTTTTGGTAACCACAGTACTCTTTGAATATAACCATCTAATACATGGGGTATGAAGGGGGAGCGGGATGTGAATTCTCCATAAAGTAAGTTCCTTAAATCAGAGCTTGATACTTGCCTCCTTATGATGTTTATTGTGCTACCTTGCTGAAGTGAGTAATTATTCATCAAGTAGTAATCAACGAATAGTTCTCCTAAGAAGCCTATCAGATTTGCTTTGTAAGCATTCAAGGTATCTAGAGGTATTCTGATTATCTCATAACTGACATTGATCCTCATGCTCTCTGATTACTATATCTTGAGCACATGATTCTTAAGAATAATCTACCGGTCGTTATAAGCCCTTCCCTTATTAGCTTATGCCTTTACAGTCAACCTCTCATCCCTTGGGGAAGGCTCCACTAACTATTGCTCTCAGAAATAGTATGGGGGCGTGGATGATTTTTCTTCAAAGGTTTGGGATATGATTTAGCTTTACTGACTTGTCCTTGCTCAAGTCTAGAGGATTCTTGTACTTACACTCTGTATAATGCATGTCGGATTACTTGAACATCTAGACCCTTCTTTGAAAGCAGAAGCGATATAGCCAGGCATATTTGCAAAACGTTTAAATTAAGCTAAAACGCTTCAGTGTTGGGTCGAGACTTATTTGTAAAGGTTTTTAAGAATTTTAGGGGCTCAATGTCCACCGATGGAATTACACTAGATAGAATTTCGGAAGAGTTAAGAGGGGAGTCACGAAGAAGGCTGAAGAGGGCTTTAGGTCTGCTTAGAATTGCTAGAAAGGATTTGGAAGCAACTAAGGTTCTCTTAAAGGCAGAGTGTTACCCTCAGGCTATATTCATGTGCCAGCAAATGTGTGAGAAAGTTTGTGAGGCAATAATGTTACATTTAGGCTTCGTTGATGAGAAAGACTTGGCACGTAGAATAAGGCATAAAGTGTTTAGAGAAGGGATTAAAGCCATACACGAACATTTCAGGAAAGAATTAGAAAGCTCACTTGAGCTCTCATCCTTCGCAAATGCCATTAATTACCTCATATCATTAATAACTGAAAAGCAAGTGTAAAGGAGCCCTTTAAAGCGCTAAAATCTGGCATCTCCCTCGTGGATGATGTTACCCATGAATTTAGGAGCTCTATAGAAGCTTTTGAAGTTGAACTTAAGAGAATTTCAAAGACAAAAGAATTAAAGCCTGAGAGACTTGCGAGATTGCTACTTCAACCAAACGAGGAGGTAAGGAAGAAAATAAACGAGATCTTTAATAAAATGACATTAATTACAAGCCTTGAGGAGGAAGTATTAAGGAAGATCTTCGAAACAGTGATGTACTGGTTTGTAGGCATACTTGGCTTCTACTTAAAGGAGTTCAAGGTGAAGGTAGATCATAAGGAGTTACTGAACAAGCTCCTGGAGTATGAGAAATTCAATAAAATGATGGACAACATAATTATTCGCTTATATCTAATGTTCATACTAGCCTACTTGATGATATTCCACATGCTCCTCGAACCTTTCATCACTTCAAGCAAGTACAATGTACGCTACAACGTAGTTAACATCAAATATAATTCCACGATAACATTTCTTGTGAAGGAACTCGTAGACTTTGCGGAGCGTAACCAATTAATTGAAGTTGTATACGCCTTTATTGCACGAGACTTCAGTAAATATGAAGGGGCAAGGGATATTTATGAAGACTTGAGAAAAAGCCTAATAGCCCATATCGAGATGTGCATGAAGATTGTTACTAGGTAAAAGAGATCCCATCCTATTAGGGCTTATTCACACTCCACGGGGTCATAACTCCTGCATTTCTCTGCAATACCTCACCTTATTGGTGATTTCGTTATGAATCACCGTGCGGGAAGATGAAATAATATAGGGCAAAAGAATTCTAAGAGAAAGATGTTAAACAATGTGAGAAAATGTTAAAATTAAGATTAACACGTAATAATAATGTGCGTGAAAAAGGCAGACTCCGCCTCTATCTGATTTACGCTATTATAACATGTATAGCATGCATAATGTTGATAATTTGCAAATTATCAGGAGCTATTACGCTATATCACTTTGAATTGATTTATGTTCTCACATTACTAGTAGCTTTAATTAAAGATGGCCTTGACTTTCTAAAATTATGTTTTGCTGAAATAAAGGAACCCATTTGGTTTAGACGATGTGAACATACAGGGATATTAGTAGTTCTACTTGTAATAGCCTTCCCACTTAGACTATATGAAGTGGAGATGATCAAGGACACCTTATTACCCATCTTTATTGACATTATAATTGATCTAGCTCAAGATTTTTGGTCGAATTTATCGAAAATTCTACAGGTTCTCGCGATATTGCTGTATACCGTCACGGTGTTGTGTTATATACCTCTACTTCTGCATTACCTCTCTATACTACTTCCGATGATTATACATTGAATAGATTCCATTCTACTAGAACTGGCTCTTGCTCCATTAAGTTATGAGAGCGACGTTTGCGTACTATACTCCAGCCTATCGGCAAACTGATGATAACGGACTAAGAGGACACTTATGAGCATTGCCGATACATTAGTTAATTATGTCCGTGTTTAAGTGGAGACTCCATGGTAGGAGATTAGATGATCTGTCACTTGCTCATTTAACGCACACCCCTGTAGGATGATCGGCAAAATTATCCCGATATTTACGAAGTGAACCTCCTGAGTATATAAGCAAGGGCGTTCTACGCAGATACGAGACCAGGGCAGTGGGATTGTAGACGCCAAGCTGTCCTCCGACTCCAGTAATATTCGCTGAGAGCTTAGCATTATTTCGTGAGGTTAACGACTGTTAAGGGTACTACAAATTGTACTCACGAATTTGGACATCGAATATTACCGTGCCCACAATCTGCCTCCTATTTCTGATATCCTCTTCTTCATAGCCTTGATAATTCAAAACTTCCTTGTTATCAAATTTAATCACCTTCTTGTTGACTCCCGAGCAGAATATTTCAACGCGATATTTCCCCGGCTCTTTTAAGTCGTAGATCTTCACCACTATATCGCCACAGTCAGGAGGCTGGTTCCATATTTCCTCTTCATCTTCAAAACCTATGATAAAAGCTCTTTGCTTAATTGTACTTCCTCCGTGCGAGAGGAGTCTTGAAGGTAAACTAAGGATGGGAACATTCTCTTTCAGTACTCGTCCCTTCCTTCCTCTGTATATCGTTACGTTAATCTTTTTCAGAATTTCGTTTACCCATCGTGGATATTTTACCTCACTTCTCATCCTCTACACCCCTGCATTCTAGAGCGATGTGCGATAGTTTATGTCTAGCGCTCAAGATAAGAGGGTCGAGAGATATCGTCTATGCTTCAGACTAGAAAGTTTAAATAGCCCTATTCAGTCTATACTTTCTGAGGCTGAAAATATGAGTCTGAATTTCAGAGATGTGATTTATAGGCTAATAAAGGATATTGCCATAAAGCTGAGGGATGAGGGATCTAAACTCAACGACAGTATTGCAAAAGAGTTTATTAGCTTGGCGGAGGATCTGGGCGCGAGAACTGCTGTTGAGAAGTATTGGCTTGCTGCAGTTATCGGTGGCACTTGGGCTATAGGAGGTATGGATCGCAAAGATAGGATCCGATATATCAAGCAGGTGTATCAACTTACTAAGGATCCTACGAGAAGAAGGGACCCTATGCTTGTGAGAGACGTAGTTTACATGAAGGGGTATCGTGGCTCAAGAAAGATCAACATGGAGAGGATGTTGACATTCCATGCTAAAGTGCTAGAGAACTATGATGCTCAGGATATTATAAATAATCCACCATACTACCAGAGGCTGATAATTGATGAAGCTGAAAGAACGCCTAATGTAAGACATTGGACAGCAGTAGTACCTTTCAAGATTCTAGCGGTTTCCGGGGTGTTACTCAGCAAGTTTATTAACGAGCTTGAGCCACCTTTAGGGGTTAACGTGGTAAAAGGGATAAAGTTTCTAACAGGCTTTCAGGTAGATGCTAGTAGGAAGATTGATAGGAAATTCATGCTAGACCTTCACAGGCATCTAGCCAATCTTGCAGATACTGACATATTCACGATAAATAGTGGATTATGGAAGCTTGGAGAGCAACTTAGCGAGAGGTAGAGCCTAAAACTAAATTAATGAATTTGTTATTTTTTACAATCTCTTGGTCAAATAAATCCCACTTGACCAGTACGGGCTCTTGCTCTATTAAAACATAACTTCTACATTTTCTTACTACTGCCCAGCCTACTGGAAGTCTTGTAATAAACCTTGCTACTTCAATATATGCCCTCTCAGTGCCTCTCACGAGCATATCTTTTACGAGCTGGATATCACGATGCTTTGTATCCTCAGCTATTAGTTTAAAGACTACGATTAAGCCTAGATTCTTTAACACACCATTTGATAGTGTAGCAGGATGTTGTGCTATGAAGACTAGATACTGGTTGAAGCCTGCTGATTCTGCAGCCATCTTATCAAATACAGACTCTGTGATGTTAAGCTCCCTAGCAATCTCCTTAACAGTTGGGTCAAATGCCACCTGATGAGCCTCCTCAAGCACTATTAGCTCTGGTACTTCACTTGGGCCTGTGAATTTGCGATAGTAGAATGCGCTTAGGGCTAGTAGGCCCAGTATGAATGGCTTATGAACATCAGCCATCTCACCAGCCTCAATTACAGTAACGCCTGAGAGTAGCTCGCTTATATCAGTATGCTCTTTTGAGGCGAAGAGTTTGGCTAGTCTTCCACGAGTGTAATATCTAAGCCTTGCTAAAGTCTTCACATAGATGTCAAGTTGTTCGAAAGTGACTTTTCTCGACTTACGCTCCTGCTCATACATAGCATTGATACGCTCATACATGTCTTTGAGTGTTGGTGGATTGCTATAATCGCCATCATAAATTCCTCTCTCAGCATAAAGCTCATCAAGCACTTCCCATAGTAATGTATAGCTTCTTGGACCTAAGCCATAAGTCATACAGAACCACGTTATGACGATATCACGCCAAGTTTCTGGATCAACTCCTCTCGGAGGTACTAGCGGATTCCATCTTAGGGGCCTAGCTTCCCCCGAAGGTTCAGAGCGGTATAGAACGAAGAGCTTACCCTTGACGACTTTTAGAATACGACGCCAATCCTGCTTCCAGTCGAGGATTAAGGCACGAGCGCCTAATGCCTTGATACAACGACTAACAAAGACTAGTGCTGCATTAGTCTTTCCACTTCTAGTTATCCCAAAGAAGCCTGCATGTAAGAGCTCCTCTTTGTTAATGCCAAAGCGTATTGAAGTTACATCACCAAGTTCATGACTAACAACATTACCAAACTCTACATCATAGTGCTTAGGTGGTGGTACTCTAAACTCAGGAATATTCTCCATTATAGCCTCTAATCCAGGTGCTTCAAGTCTTGGAGGATGAGTTAAAGCAGCCAATTCAGTAGCTGTGTAGAGGTTCATGTACTTGTATGGGCGTATGAGATGCTTTGACGGCCTTAGGTCAAATGAGAGCGTCTTAACGCTTAAGAGGAATTCCTCATCGCCCTCGATAACTCTAAGAGGCTCTGGATAAAGCTTCGTAGGCGTATAGGCTTCGATCATCAAAGCCTTAGCCACAGCTATTGTCTTCTCAGAACCTAGTATGGCACATAGGACATGGTAGCCTCCTTGCGAAATCATCTGTGCAATACGATCCCTTTCGAACCTCAAGAGCTCGTAGGCTAGGCGCTTTAGCTCATCTAATCGCCTAACTGAGTAGCTGAAGCTTAATCCTGGAAAAATGCCTAGACCATAAATGTTTCCTTCACTAACACTATAGCCTCTTGACTCACTTAGAGCTTGACTCTCACCAATAGATTCCCCGAAGCTTCGAACCCTACCTTGCACCTTGCTAATACCTTCACTAACGCCCCTGGATTCTCCTCGAGTCTCAACATGGCTTTTAGTTATGCCTCTGCTTATCGACTCAGCCTCAGTAAATGACTCACTCCTAAACCTTCCATGGTTTACAGTATGAGCCTCACTCCATGATTCAGAAGTCCCTCTAGCCCATGATGAGCCAGAGACTCTCGTCTCACTGTAAGTGCGTAATTTAGGACTCTCCCTTGTACCATAATCAACTACAGTCTTACTCTCAGTAAACGTGGGAACCTTACCCTCAGGTCTTTGAACACTCTCGCTTTTGCTCCAACTCTCACTCTTAGTAACACCCTTGGTCTTGCCCCAAGCATCACTCTCACCATAAGAACCCCCACCATGAATCAGCCCCTTAAAGCCTACACCACCCTCAACATCCCACTCCTTAGAATGAGTATAACTCTCACTTTGACTAGTAGCCTTAGACCCTCCAGTACTCTCGCTTTCAGTCTTAACCTGATAACCATACTCCTTAACTGCCTTGTCATAATCTGTTAAGCTTAAGCCCTTGCTTACACTCTCAATCTGACCATAAGTAAAGCCTTCTACCCTAGCATGACTTGAGAAGCCACCCCTAGACTCGAAGACTCCCTTAGCATGCGCTTCAGTATGAGCCTCACTCCAGGATTCACCATGCGTTATCGTGTGGGCTCGACTTCTAGTATGGACCTCACTCTCGGCAATACCCTCGCTTACGGCTTTAGATTCTACATGGCTTTCTGAACTATGCCTAGCCTCACTCTCACTTAGTGAATAGGCTCTAGTCTCCATCCTTTGCTTGCCTATGGTCTTCCCCGAAGCTTCATGCGAAGTATATGAAAGGCTTCTAGTATAGCCGAAGGGTATCGTCATGTAGAAGCCTAGGCTAGCTGTCTCTTCAAAAGTTGAATACTTTGAGCATAGCTTCGAGACCTTGGTTAAGAGCTTGTGAAGTTGCTCAGGGGGTACTGCTTGAGCAAGCACTACATAGGCAAATTCCTCTCCATGTGCTAATAAGCCTCTAACAACCTCCTCAGCCATTTCAACAATACGAGTTCCAATGTAGTAGTAAACCGTCTTTGCTGGTCTAGCCATAGCCTCCCTAGGCTCTGGCAAGCCAATAATGGCTGCAGCATGCTTTGAAGCCATTAGAATCCTCACGACTTCACAAGCCTCATCATAAGTAAGCTCCCTAAAGACTGCTTGCCTGTAAGTACCTTTAAGGCAGGCTTTTAGAGCTTCAAATAGCTTATCAGCCCAAGCCTTAGCGACTTCAAGCCCCTTGTCAGCCACAGCTACGCCATAGCACCAAATTAAACCTAAACGCTTTGAATAGACCGCTATCAAGACCAGCCGAGCTCTAGTCTCATGCTTGAAAGCTGATACGATGTCCTGATGCATGTCTAAGAGGGTCTCAATTTGTGCAAGTTCTCTTGGATTACGAAGTAGGCGTAAGAGCTTGAGAACACGATAATACTCCTCACCACGATCAACTAGCCTATAGACTATGCAATCGAGTAGATTACCCTTAGGTATGAGCTTATACTCCAGTAGTTGAAGACTCATCAAGTATTAGGTAATAAGAAGTTTTAAGAAGGGGGAAGATACTGTACAGCACTTAACACCACAATACACTACTTTACATGAGCCACACAATCTACTTCTCTGTGCTCCTATTGGTCTTATTAGCCTATCGTTCACTTTCCAATAGCTCTGACAATAGCCTCAGCTTCTTTTGCTCTTTCAAATGAGTGTATTAGTCTCGCTAAGTGTACTAATGGCGCTATTACTGGTGTAAGCGCGATTAAATCTGCTATGAGCATGGCCTGTATGCGTATTGAGTCAATAAAAGCCTCATCCGGCGCATAGAGGAAGGAGGCTATTTCTACAGCAAGCTGATTTATCAAGCCCATAAGCATAATGCCTAGGCTATAGACTAGTATCGTGCTCTTGTAAAGCCTTTCAGTACGCTCTCTTTCACTTGGGTATAGTATGGCTGAGGCTAGGAATAAGCCTGAACCAATACCACCAAGCAGTAGAACTATAGGATTTGATGTAAGCATTGAAGCCATGCATAGGGCTGTAATTACAATGATGTGGCCTAGACAGGCTTCTAAAGCTTCCTTATCGATTAAGCGTGCTATAATGAGGAGTACAACTCCAGAGGCTAAGGTGAACCATAAGGGGTGAAGTTTGAGAAGCTCGTAAGCGTAGTAAGCAGGAACTATTTGGATCACTACAGCTGGTAGGCCTAGTCTAAGCCTTCGCCTTCTACTAGGAGCACCACATAAGGCTATAGTGGTTGATAATAGTGGAAGTCCCAACCATGCATAATCAAGTAGTGTTCTCTCATAGGAGGCTTTTAGCTTAACTACTCCCTCGCCCATTAGAAGGCTTCTTGAGGACTTGATGATGGCTTTGAGATTATAGGTACCTGTCAAAAGGACGTCTAGGCACCACTGCGCCCTATATGCTGTGCCCATTAACTCATACTCAAGACCACCTATTGAAAGCTTCAAGGCGTAGGGCGGCTTATAGATGCAAGTCACATTAATTTTACCGAATTTAACCTGCTCAATCTTGAGATAGGCTGTTTCCTCACGAGCTATGTAATGCACGAAGGTTAGGAGACGATTGTCAGCCTTAAGCCTACTAACGATCCTACTGTCCTCTAACGACCATGAAAATTCATAATCATTAATAATCTCATCAGGCCATTTGACGATGTTTAAATTCACGATCTTAGGCTCTTCCTTAACGACTATAGCTGGTACAATTGTTACATTCACGAATACAGGCTTAAAGATGATGAGAGTCTCGATGTTAAACCACTCTGAGTAGTCTAGGCTGGTAATATCTTCATAAGAGTAGTTTCCGAGTGCTAGCTTGGCACGAACCTTAGCGCCTAAATCTCGAGCATGCTCTAACAACCATTTAGCCTTCTCCCCATCTTTGAACAAGCATAACCACATGGCAGTAGCCTTAATGCTTGATCTTGAAGAATTCCTAACCCACGCTACAGCATAGTCTAAGTCAAAATCTTGGAGTAATCTTTCACTCACATTATAGCCTATTAGTTTAAGAGTCATGACTACGTAGTAGGCTTTGTCAAAGGTCTCAGCTTTCCTCAGCTCGCTTAATAGTAAGCTTGCATTAATCTTTGGCATAGAGCCTATCATTTTAAGAAGCCACGTAGCATAGAAGGTTGCTTCAGGACTAAACTTTAGACTATCTGGGGTTTCGGAAAAGTAGCCATCATGCTTACATGCAAGAATGAAGTTTAACTTCATCTCATCAAGCTCCATGTTATAAAGAGCCTTAAGCAAGAGTTCTTTAGCAATTTCAGAGCATAGTAGGGCCTTAGCCTTATAGAGGGGCTTTGGAATGTACTCAATATGCCTAATCTCGCCATAATCAACTGCCTTAAGAATCAATATTGTTGAATTCTCCTCGCCGGCAGGAATTGCTTTAGCGCATGCTATGATATTCAATGCAATTAGTCCTAGTAAAGTAACTAATAGTATTCCCCGAAGGTTCGGGGTATGATCACCTATAACCCTCATAGCTCACACCACCAGCCTCCTCCCTAACACGCTTTATGACGAAATATGCTGAGGTGATTACGATTAAGGCTAGGCTTATGATGTAGAGCTCTCTTAGCTTGGGTGTGTACAGAATTCTAATAAAGGAGTCTGATGGTAATTGTTCAAGAAGGCTTAAGCATACTGAGGCATAAGTGTAGGCAAAGTCCTCAAGATCCCTAGGCTTGTAATTAAGCCAATAGCTGATTAGCCTCTTGAGATCATCATTATAAAGCCTAACCTTACTCCAGTCTAGGCGATTGAGAATATCGAGTAGTTTAGGCCCAAGCTCCTCTGAGTAACCCTTAGCCTTAAGCATTAAGGCTAGCATTATGCCAGTATACCGAGCACATTCTTCTAGACGATTATGAAGCATGGAGTCATAAGCAAGCTTATAGTAGGCTAGAATCGTTTCGTAATAATCAGCAACATCAAGCTTTAAAGCCTGAGTAGCTGAGAGCTTTATCACTCGCTCATAGGGGGCTAGGACATTATAGACTTTAGAATGCTTAAGTATCAAGCATACGATTTCACCAGCATGGCTGGGCGTGAAGATGCTGGCTAGTAGGGTCATTAGTACTAGGCTTAAAGCTCTCATGAGGTATAGGCATAATGCTAGAAAAGAAGTCTCCTCACTAGACTTCAGTCATCAAGAGTGCTTCAGCTAATGTTCGAGGCTCCCCCTCCTTAACGCGCCTTCTAGCCCTCTGCCTAACCTTGGGCTTATGAGGCTTATGCTTAGGCTTAGCCCTCTTAGGCTTATGCCTTCTACGCCTTTGCTTGAGTTCGTAAACACCAGTACAGACTATCGGTGCTAGTGCAATAGGCGTAAGCTTTAGAATATATTCAAAATCGACTTCATAGGATCTGCCAATGCTAATAACGCCGCCCTCCCAGTAAATTACCTTTCTGAAACCAGTGCCTACGATCTCGAACTCGTAGGTTCCGCAAGGCAAATCCTCAAGGATGTAAGAAGACTCTCCTGTAAGCAACCATGATTGGTTTGTTCCAAGAAGCTTAACCCTAATCGTCAGACTTCTAGGAGCTTGTATGAGCATATTGCTCACAAGGACTCTAAGCCTATACGTGCCATTGGGCCTTAGCTGGAATTCTCCTACACATAAGCCTAGGCGGTAGACTTTGACCAAAACCTTCGAGGCATTAGTCTTAACAAACCAGTATGTCGCATTATAAGGCTCAGCCCTGCCGCCTATAACAATCACCTGAACCTTATCGCTAATAGGCTCACCATACTGGTTAACGATTATAAGCCAGAGCTCGTTAGCTTGGGATATGGGCGTTATGGATATGAGCATGAATAGTACCAATAGAAGCCATAACCTCATGGCTCATCACCAATACCGAGCAGATCCATAAAGCCCAAGTCACGGTATGATTTGATAACTCGAACTACAGCCTTCTCAATCTCTATAGGCTTATAACCTCTAGGCATTAGCTCATCAAGAAGCTTCCTAAGCGAGTCTTGAAGCACATCCTTAACCCTCTCCTTCTCGATGACTGGATGATTATGCTTGAAATAATCATGGACAATTCTCAATAGCTCCCTAGGAGGGTCATTAGCCTTAAAGGCAGCCGTCTCCTCCAGGTAGCAGTTCCCCCTATGGGTAGCAGTTTGTGATTTTGCTACCTGGTGAGTAATAGGCCTCTTGAGTAGCAGTTTATGGATAGCAGGATTACTGCCACCTCTTGACTCATGGGTAGCAGAATTCTGCGACCCATTGAGTGGCAGATTATGGGTAGCAGATTCTATGAGAGGTAGCAGTTTTTGTTTAAGCTCATCAGGTAGCAGTTCTAGCTCTATAAGCCATTGACTACGACCCTTAACACGCCTACGCTTCAAGCCAAGTCTCTTCATTAACCAGCCAGCCTTCTCAGGACTAATGCCTAGTGCTTTGGCTATCTCACGAGTCCAGATCCAAGGCATCAATAAGAGGAGGTAGCAGTTTAAAAGTGGGTAGCAGGATGAAGACGCATTTTGAGAAGGCGAGTAGCAGTTTAGAGGTGGCTAGTTCGAGATCTAGATGTGCTTGAGCTCCTCATCCTAGCTACAGTATACATAGCCTACATTCCACTGCATGAGGCATGTCACATAATCATGCTTAAGCTCTTCAAGAAGCAATACTGCATCAAGCTAGGTCTTTTCATTAGAGTCCATATTGAAGGCTGGACTGGTAAGAGGCTTGCAGAAATTCCTAAGGAGGAAAGGTTTAAAGTGCTGGTAGTAGCTCTTGCACCTTATCTTATAATTAATCTTCCCATAATCCTCCTTCTCCCTGTCAATAATGCTTTGCATCTTTTCATTAAGCTGTATTTCATAGCAACCTTAGCACTCATACCCTTCGAATTTCTATGATTTCAACAAGTACATGGCCGGCTTTAGGGCATGATACCTTCAGTACATAGAGTCTAGGGCCTGTAAGTCTTAGCGAATTAAGCTCTACATTAAGCTCTAGCCTTTGAGGAGCATAGCTCTTTACAATGCCTAAGCTTATGAAGTCTTTGACCTCGCCATAATTGATAACATAGCCTTGAACCTCAATGACATTACTATGAATGACTACAATAACGTCTTTAGAAGCATAAAGTCTTATCGTGACCTCACTCGTAGGTCTGTAAGCTACCGAGGCTATGGCGGATAACAAAATCCTTGGGCTAAACGTAGGTTCAGGTATTGTGATAAGGCTTAGGCTTAATACTAGGTAGGCTATTAAGCCTGTGAAGACTAGAGCATACTCAAGAGCATTCATAGCTCGATCACCACCTTAAGCCCTCTCGAATCCATGACTAAGAGTTTAGCCCGAAGGTTCGGAGTAATGCCCACTTCTACCTCATAAACTTGATCAGCGTATCGTTTAACATTCAATAGCTCTCCTTCCAAAGTCTTGAAGTCAACTAATACGGGCTTATCGCTAAGAATTTGAAACTTGGCCTTTATGACGACTATGTTGCGCTTAGGGTCATAACTTGATGATCTGCTAAGCACACTAACGCTCAGGAGTACATGAACTCTATGAATGCCCCATGAATGAGTGAAGGCTATTACAGCCTCTACACGCTCCTGCCTAATTACGAGGCTCTCTATGGTAGCATTAGGAACTTCAACGAGTCGGGGGTCTAGTGCTTGTAGTTCATCTCTTAGGAAGCTTATGAAGGCTTGTTCTGGATTAGGCTTATCATAGGCGTAAGCTAGGGCGTTAACGACTAGCCAGTAGTCGAGAGCCAACGTCTTCTCTAGACTCTCCTCTCTGAGTGTGATTATCATGGTCTGAGGCTGTGCTAGTATGGCTAGGGCAATGGTTAGTGAGATTATGTATGCCATGAGCGTATAGTTCATGCTATGATCCCTCCCGATGCTAGAAGCTTAGGCATGATGCCTATTCCAAACCTTTGGAGAATTATCACAAGCAAGTGTAGTGCCTTGTAGAGAGCATAGCCTATTATAAGCATGAGAAGGACTAGCATGAAGATAAGGGTTAGGCATAGGATGACTATTCTCAAGCTCTCACCCTCAGGCAAATTATCAAAGGGTTAAACGTGCCATTAATTCCTGGAAGCATGATAACTGAGGCTAAACCTTCAATAGGCTGGCCTATACTCAATAGCCTATTACCATAAGCATCATATATTGTAAGGTTATATGGTATACAGCCAAGATAGGCATTTAACAAAGCTTCTAATCTTGAGGCATCTAGGCTATAAACTGCTTGTATAAAACGCTCATCTCTGCAGAGAACGCCTAGCACTTCATCAGGAGCTTTGTAAATTCTTGCTACGTGGAGTTGCTGAATGAAGAGAAGACTTATAGTCGTAAGCAGGATTAGGACTGAGGCTGCTATAGCATCAAGAGTATAGACTTGAGCCTTATCCGCCACCTATCATCACCGTCCCGTTAATGATAATGACTCTCTTAAAACCAAGCACAAAACGGCCTACCTCAACAGGCATCAGGGCTACAATTCTTCCATCCTCAATGTAAGCATAGGGCGTCTCTACAGGCTTTAAATAGAATCCATGAGGTGTTACATAACCCCGAAGGTTCGAAGGAGGACTTCCATAAGCTCTAACACATGAGCCTGCGAAGGCTACAACGAAATTATGAAGCTTGAGTCTCAAAGGCGTACGACCCTTAACGACCATATAAGAGCCATCACTATCGAAGCATACGACTGTAACCTCAACGACTAGGCCTTCAATACAGTCAACGACGAGCTGGTCGCTATCACGATAGATGGTTAAGTGAATGGGGTAAGCATAGGCTCTAGGCTCAATAATACTTGGTGCTGGGGTGCCTAAGCTTGGAATAAGCCATGTTAGGCAGAGGCTTAATGCTGTTATGAAGATGAGAAAGCCCGCTGTAAAGTCTATGGTCAGCTCCATGAGGTAAGAGCTGGAGAATTAAAGAAGAGGTAAAGGGGTCATCGGGCTTTTAGCCCTCTTGCCTACATCTCATGCGGGCGGCGGCCTCCAAGCATCAATCATGCAAGCTTAAAAGTGAGCATAAGACTGCTACCTTCAGAAAATTTGGGAGATCTGCAACTAGTAGGAGGTACTCCGAAAGACGTTCATGCAAGAAATTTGGGAGATCGCGTAAGCGTGGGCCCAAAGATGGTTGGAACGGTCTAACATTGAAGATTTTGAGATATGTGGTCGAGAAGGATGTAGTGACTAGGCGTGAGATTGAGAAGGCTTTTGGTTTAACTCGGAATGCTGTTCTCTATCATCTTAAGAAGCTTAGGGAATGGGGTCTTATAGTTAAGGTAGGTAGAGGTCCCGCTACAATGTACGTGTTTAACCATAAGTTGTGTGACGGTCTTGCGAGTTGGGAGTTTTCAGGCTCCAGAGCTGATAGTCCTAGTTCTAATGGGGCTTCTAATGTTCTTGTTGAAGGGCTTAGGCGTATTTGTAGGCTTAGTAGCGATGACCTTTCTCGAGAGGGAGTAGGCTTTAGAGCTCTTGTTAGGGTTTGGCTTGCTCTCTGCTACTACAGGGAGCGTGGTAGGGCTGTTAGTGCTCGTGAGTTAGCTGAGAAGGTCTGTTATTCGCTTAGATACACTCAAAAATGTCTTGCTAAGCTTATTGAGAGTGGACTTGTCATTCCTACTGGTGGCAGGCGTTGCAGGCTTGTTGCCTACGTTCCTGTATGCCTTCCCAAGGCAATTGTTCACGTTCACAAGCATGCTAGGTATCATCGGTATCGTTGTAGGCATTCCCCGAAGGTTTAAGACAGGTATACGGCATGCCTTCCACGAGCATAGTGGTCACAGAGTGGTGCTGGGGTAGCTGTACTTAAGATTCTAGAATTGCCTCACTTCAAGGAATTCTACTCTCCTTCCACATTTAGGGCACATCAGGGATTTATTGGTCATGATTCTGCGCCATTCACTGTACCATCTGAGATACAGTCTAGTAGGGGCTTGTGTCCTCTGAAGACGCGACACACATGGTACCCCCAATTCCTCCAACTTCTTTATCAATGACTCGAGTGCATATTTCCAATTTCTTCTTCCATAAATCCAATCCATGAATACGTAGCGCATATCATTGATACATTTGAGAAACATCTGCCAGTTCATGCCATGGTTCTTTAGATGTTCTCCCCATTTGCAATCAGTCCACAGGTATTTTGCTATTGAGGTACCTTGCTCTATAACCACCTCTATAACCTCCCTCGTTTCCTTCAACTTGCACCAATTAGCTCCACAGTAGGGACAGTAAGCAGGCATTGTGTATCCCCAAAGTTTATTCGGCATTCTGGTATATAAATGTACAGCAATGTCTGACTTATCTTATAAAGTCAGACTTATATACCAGTGTCTGCCCTATGTTATAGGGGATATGCGTGGAAAGGATTACTATTAGGATACCTTCATGGATGAAGAGGGAGATGGAGAGGAGGAAAGACGTAAACTGGTCAGAGGTTATTAGAAGGGCTATACGCGAGAAATTACAGTTCCCTGAAGCCTTTCAAAGACTAGAGGAACTCGTAAGAGATTATGTAGTTGCTAAGGATGAGGTCTCCTTGAGAGTTCTTCATCTGCGTGCTACATTGTTGAGTAGGTGGATGATAACGAGGAACATAGAGGTCATGTATGGCAGAGACTCTCTGAAGAAGGCTGAGGAGGCCCTTAATAGACTTGATGAGTTAGGCTTGCTTAACCGGTACTACTTAAGTGAAAATATTAGTGTCAGCGAGGCTATAGAAACTGCACTCTTCGACCAAGGGGTTATAGACCTTTTTACAGAGAAGCTTGTACGTTCAATAAAGAGTGGAAGCAGGGAACTGCAAGATGCTGTGTGGATCATCTCCCAATATGAAAGTAATCACATAGTTGAAGATGGTCTACTGAGAACTTTCGAACTAGCCTTTGGTGAAAAGGCTAAGGTTATTATAGAGGAATTGATGAGAATAGGGTTGCTATACCGCGACCTCTATGATTCTAGAGCTTACACTTATTACTACTACCGGATCCCTGATTATGCTATGGACACGCTCAGAGATGTACATGAGAGACCCTTCGAGTACAATATCTACGATAAGGGGTATGAGAACTTGAAGAGACGTATAAGAGAGTTACTAGAGGACAAGGTCTTTAGGGGCTTCTTGGAGTGGTTAGGCGGTAGGATTAAGTATGTGGAGGCATTTCGTGAAGAAGAGGAGGCAAGAAAATTCCAGCAGAAATATGGTGTATCCTTTGATGAAATGGTGAGTCAGTTAGTCAAAGACCATGTTCTTATCATTGACTATTCGCCTCATAGGAGAAGAGTGGGCAGGAGGAAAAGCTGGCCTGCCGAGTACATATACAAACTCACTCCCGATGCCCAGAAGGCACTCATGGAATGTCTCTTCGAAAGATTCCTCAAGACACATCAATAGTCTTATAGTGTTCCTAGCGCTAAGCTTATCGACTAGAGTTACAGGGATCAATGGTACTGTAAACTATAACAACAATGCTCTTGAAGCTCCCTGCATACATATTGCCCAGCCTAATGTTCATGTCCATAAATGTGTTAAAAACATCGCTATGGACGTGGACGCTCGTCAAGGTTCGAAATAGGCATATTTTACATTCTCCATGTAGAAGCGGCTAGCTACTACATACAGCATTCTATGTAGTTTCTAGCTTACAATATCATTCATAAATTGCTGGGAACATTGAATTACCTATGAGGAAGGAGTATGGATCCAAACCTCACACGCGTAATAATGGAGACCTTGTCTTGTACATTGAAATGTGTCCCTGCAGCGTATAAGCGTGCTAAGAACGTAATGCATGACAGGAGAGGTTTGAAAGAAGCCGTTAAAGAAGGTCTCAAGGAAGAAGTGAAATGTGTTTGCATTTGTCTCTTATCAGAAGGCATGGATGAAATAACGGATTACCTCTATGACGCTCACGGATAGTATCATATCGACCTATTTAAGAGACTTCCTCCTAGTAATTCGGAGTATTTCAGTCGCTATTATCCGTGTGTAGTAATTTACAAGTTCACTTCTTATGGGCATATCCCATAATCTAATGAACATGCCATCACCAAACTTTTTAATCCAGGCACAAGGTAGCTTCTCGCCTGTAATAAACACAGTAGGTCTTTTCTTTCCTCTCTCAGCTTCAGACCTTACCTCGACTTCAGCAACTCCTAATTGAAAACGTCCTCTAAAATAGCGAAGTATCCTACCAAGAAGGGAGGGCTCTCGTATAACCTCCTTAACAGGCCTTCCCTCTATCGTTAACGGCACACAATGCGCAATAAGAGGCTTAGATTTCGCCAATGGTATAAAGTCATGTGACTTATCCTTCATGTAAATAACGGGCCTATGTGAAGTCCACTTTATAGTCAGACCTAGCTTTCTGCCTTCTTTAGTTATCTCTACAACATCTGTTGGAGTGTACGTGATCACTGGTATTACTCCTAGCAAGTTGATCGGCACGAGGTTCCCGTATATGGGCTCTGGTTTCTCTTCTCCTTCCTTACCCCTGTACCAGAATGGTATATCGCCAAGCCATAGTATACATCCGCCATGGTCTAAATATTGTCTGACTAATGCATCAGGAGTGAACCTATCAAGAATCGTATCTGGGGCTACATCTTGTAGAAAAACCACCAGTGTATTTTGAGCTCTTTGATCTTCTATTACTTCTATCATCCAGTCTCTTAACTCTCGTGCTCCAAGTGGCTTAAACCCTTCTCTTTCAAGTTCATCCTTCAAACTTTCAGCGAGATTAAGAGGAATCCATGATGTTGCTGGATATTCGTGCTTATCGAAGTATGCTACCATCTCCTTCCTCGATCTTAAGGAGTCTATAAGAGCTCTCATATCTACTTTTTGAAAGGTACTTTAACAAATATAACCTTAACTTTAAACTCCATGGTGTAATAACTTAGAATTACATCCGTTCTTTAAGCTTCAGAGCTCACTTATTGATGAAGGCGGGCGGGGTCCCGAGTATAGACTTAGTTGATGTTATCGATGCTTTACAGCGCCTCTTAGCAAAGCATAGGGGGAATAGTGCTGTCTTTAGACCTAAGGATATTGCAAAGATTCTAGACCTTCCACAGAATGGCTATTATTATGGCTTAGTGAATCAGTACCTAAGAGTACTTGAAGAGAGGGGATACATCGAGGTATATAAGAATAAAAAGTCAGTAAAGTACATGATAACAAGGAATTCACCATTATGGCCCAAGGTACAAACATAAACTTCCCCTTCTTTTTCTTAAATCTTAGCATTAGGGTTAAGCTTGAGTCACACTTACTCACATTTGTATGTCATGTGCTATCTGTGGTAGAAGGGGTAATCTCATAAAATTTTATGCTCCTAACGGCAGGCTCCTCTACTTCTGCACCTCTTGCTACATGAACCTTGACACATTCATTGAAGAGTATGTCAGAGCTTCAATACTCGATGAATATTCAAGGAAGATGTCAGAGAAGAAGGTTCAAGCTAGGCCTAGAGTAAGCCAGTGATTAAGCCTATCATGAGAGTTCCTAGGAGCATTATTGAGACTATAATTAAGTCTCTAAATGAGCCACCAATTCTCCAATCTAACGTCTTACCTGTAACTAAGGCTAGGATCAGTGAGTTTACAGCTACTCCAGCATAAACCCAGTCCTTAATCACAGGTAATAGCTCGGGGCTTGCAATGCTGAAGGGTAATGAGACCAGGCCCTCAGCACTACTAACTAGCTGACCTACAATGGCTATCCTGCTCACTAGAGTTGAGAATAGCGTTATGACCAGGCCTATTGTTAATGCAACCATTCCTAAAGCCATAAGCCTATAGCCTTGACAACCACGCTTGAAGCTTCTTAAGGCTAGATAGTATTCAAGCATGGCATCTGCTAGTCCGTGATAGACTCCTGAGCTTGCACCTAACTCTTCTCCTAAGGTTAGAAGCCAGAGGGATAGGCGCATTTGTATGGGTAATAAGTGCTCTATTCCTCGAAGAGCATCTCTAAGTGAGCCTAGTACCCTAGCACGCTTGACTAGTAGGGCTATGAACCTATCCGTGAACTTCCCATAAGTGGCATTCTCATAAAGCCTCTCAAGGGCTTGATGTGGTGAAAAGCCTCTCTCAACCTCATCAGCTATGTCTCTCAGCACAGTAGGCAAATTCTCTAGGAGCTCATCCACAACTCTAGCATGCAATCTGAATTCAAGATAGGCTGGTAGAGAGAAGGCTAATGCTCCTATTGAGATCGCAACAGCCTTTGGAGCTATCAAGCTTATCGGTATTCTAATGAAGCCCATGTAGGCTAATAGGCCTAAGCCAATACCAAGAGGCAACCATCTTAGTACTATCTTCGCATAGGTTCGTGTGAATGATGTGGTTCTTGGAATCTGCATATCAACAGTCATTAGGTAGAGTGTAGCCATGAGAGCATTCAGGATCATGAAGCCTACAACCATCGAGATCACAGCTTCAGAAGCCAGCAAAGTGAAGAGCACGCTCAGCATCATGGGCATGGCACCGAAGAGGACGTTAGAGGCGCTAATCATGGACTGGAACCTTCGGGCTAAGGACTCGTAGTGAACCCTTAGATCCCTAAGAGTCTCCCGCATTAGATCACGAAGTACCAGCCTAGGATCCCCACCGATTCTCTCAAGGCTCACCAAGGCTCTAAGAAGCTTAGCCCAAGTGCCTGCAGCCTGCTTAGCCTCTACAGCCAATTGCTCGCTTAGATGACGCCTATACAGGCATGAATCCCTTAGGATGCGTCTGACCTCAAAGCTTATAGCCTTGAGAACGTCAAGCTTGGCAAGCTCCTCGAAGGCTCTTAGTGGAGGCAGGCCAGCGTGAACGCCTACGTTAATCATTAATATCGCGAAGGGGGCTTCATGCTCTAGACTCGATAAGTGACTCCTTAGTTTCAATACTGGCATGTAGCCTGATATTATGAGGCATGAAGGAATTATTGCTAGAGCTATGGTAAGCACAAGCTCAACTCCTTCAGCAGGCATGGGAATGAGACTAGGCAATATAAGGCTCATCAGAGGGAGCCATGCTAGGGCTAACCCTACCTTGAGCTTCTTCTCGTAAGGCTCTGGATCTCCTAAGGCTAATCGCCTACAAGCCTCCCTAATGCACCTCACTTTCACTCACCTCCGAACCTTCGGAGCTAAGTATCCTCCTCAGCTCTTCCTCAAGGCTTGAGTAGAACCTGAAGCCACACCTTGGACAGTTCATGACCTTAGGCGGTAGCTGAGCACCGCAGTGCGGGCAGTACTTGATGTCGCTCATATCAGCAACAATAACAGCCCTGCTTACAGGTGTAGGCTTCTTAGCAAAGAAGGCCCTCAACTGCTTAAGTACCTCCTCAGGGTTACGCCTAAACTCCTTGAGAGCCGTGAAGAGCCTCTCAGCCTCATAGAGCTTAGCTCTACTGGCGAGTTCTAGAAATTCAGCTCTGAGCCTTAGCTCATGCTTTAGTAGGTCTACTTCACTCTCGAGGTATAGCTTCTCAGCTAGATAGCTCAATACTGCATCACTGTATCTTGCCTCTAAAGAATCCTCAGCAGGGTCATACTTGAAGACGACATTGTATCTAGGCTTATAGGATTCAAGCTTCTCGACGAAATAAATCCCCTTAACACGTCTAAGCCTAACTCTCTTACCATTCCTCTCGCCTATGAAGAGTCCTGTACCAACTAGGATTTTGATGTTCTCAGCTAAGGGCTCTTCAACATTATAGCCTTTGAGCCTAGCGAATACGGCTTCAACAGATTCAGCATGTATTGAGGTTATACCACCATGACCCAAAGCTACTGCTTGAGCAAATGCATAAACCTCACGCCTAGACCTGACCTCATTAATGGTCACGTAATCGACGCTCCTACGTAGTGCATGCGCTAACAGATCCTCCAACGTCACCTCTCCACCAGAACCTGCGGTTCTAGACTTACGCTCATACAAGTCCAATACGTTTTCGTGTGGAACTCTCATTTCAGGAGCATCTTGGCAAATAGCAATTGAAGCACCTGGCCTAATCAGCATGGCTAAGGCATTGGCTAGCGAAGTCTTCCCACTGCCCATAGGCCCAAAGATTACAATGGGAAGCTTAGCGTCTATGCAGAGCCATAGGAAAGCCATAGCTTCGTGCGTAAGCATTCCTGTACTCAAAATCCTGGCAGGCGTCCATGGATGTCTTGGGAATTTTCTAATCGTAAAGCTTGACGTGGGCGATATCTCACTTCTAAAAGTTAGCGCAGCTCTATCACCCGTAGGCAATATCACGCTATCTTCCTTAGCACGATAAACGCTTACAGCTGAACCACCACGATAGGCTAGAAGCTTAACCATACGATCCACTTCATCCTCATTAGGAACGATATTAGTACGCATCAGACCATAATCACGATGAGTAACCTTAATGCATGTATTAGCCTTGAAGCATTGTATGTCTTCAAGCTTTTCATCATGCATCAAAGGCTCAAGCCAAGAATAGCCAACGACCTCAGCCTTGACGACATAAACGACCTTATCGCTTAAACCCCATGATTTAAGCGTCTTCTCAAGCTCCTCAGGATTGAGAAGTCCTTTAGGCTTTATACGATAAGCTAAACGCTCCATAACCTCGTCAAGCTTAGCCTGCTCTTCAGGCTCAAGCTTAGCAGGCTCTAGGCAGTAGGCATACTCAAAGCCTAGGTCAAGTATCCTAACCTTGCTTAAGCCATCAGGCGAGTATTCCTCAATAGTCCTGCCTGCCAAATTGAGGTATTCGGGCATGAGGGGAAGGCTAAGAGGATTAAAGAGGTAAAGAAAAAGCGAGGATGTTTAGCTCCGAAGGTTCGGAATTAGCCCTAGCCAGTCTGAATAGGCACGGTGTATGTATGGCTTACAGTCTTACCATTAGCAAAGCCGCAGATAATCTCAAAAGTCAATGTATTCTTAGCACTTACAGCACCTCCATCAGTCCAATCATCACAAATTAATTGAACTTCTTCACCTGCTGAGAGCTTCTTAAAGTCTGAGCCATCAGCAAGCTTTACTGAAAGCTCTACAGGAGTGGCCAGCTTAGAGCCATCAGCTGCAATAATTCTAACCTTGAGTGATGTAATGTCAACAGTGCCTACATTCTTGAGAGTTATCTCAGCCCTACCAGTATCATAGGCAACTATGGTAGCCATGAAATCTGTCTTTACGAAGGCTCTAAAGCCCCAGGTATATACTGCTACGCCAATGCCAATCGCTAGAGCAATACCTATTACAAGCCAAATTATCCTCGAAACCGTTAACTCCATTAAACCACCTAAGCATGAGGAAGAGAACCTTAAAAGAGGTTCTAAGTATTGAAGTCCACTACCGCTCTTCAAGCATCCCATCGAATTCCTAGTGTGACTCTTCGCATCCTAGCTATGGGCTGGCTCTAGGCTGACGCTTGCGAAGAACAGATTCACGAGTATATGAGCAATCGCTGGCGCCCATACGCTTCCGGCAAATATGAGGCCTATAGAGTATATGGTACTTGTGAGGAAAGTTTCTATGAACCTAGCTATACGCCTCTCGTGGATAAGATGCCCTAAGCCAAACAATGTACTAGAGAGCATAATTGCGCCATGAATCCCGATTAGCGACATAGCGACCCCTACCATAATCCCCCTAAACAACATCTCCTCAGGTAAGCCTATGTAGTATAGCTGATCTCGCAGTTCGAGCAGAAGTCCACGCATTCCTATGCTTTTCTTCCTGACTCTAACCCCTCTACTCCTCAATTGCATAACCTCGAAAACTGCATGGATACACACGTTTAGAAGCCACGCAAGCCCTGCCCACGGCAAAACCAGAGGACTACCGATAAGCAGAATATGAGAGTAACTGGTAGCCATCAAGGCTGCAGATGGTATGATGAGCCATAGCAGAAATACTAAGTGTTTAGCTAGAATAAGCCTACGCCTTCGAAGCTCTCTATCCTCTACCTTGAGCGATGCTCTGACGAATAGTGGAATAGCTAGGGAGACGACAACAGAGTAGAGCATAAGCACGAAGCCGGCTACCCATTTACTCATCTTCGAGCCTCTTCTAGGATCACAGAGGAAATACTCGCTTAATAAAACCTTGACATCATATATCGGCTTACCACTCCTCCAGTACTACGTGAACCAGCCTGGCTTTCTGTGAGTTATCCTGGAATATTGCTGTAAGCTTCACGCCTATAACCTGACCAACCCTAAGCCCAGCCTTTGCTATCTTAACATCATTAATAGCACCCTGTTCACCACCCTTAAGATTCAAGTTAACAGTAGCTGAGCCTCCTACAGTCAAGTCAATTCTAATCTGCTTGATGGGCACATTCCCAGTATTCTTGATAGTAGCAAAGACATGGACATACCTTCCATCATAATAGCAGTGTACATCATAAGCTGTGAAGTCCTTAGTAGTCATAAATCTTGGCATCCAGCTGAAAAGGCTAAAGATGACAAGGCCTGCCACACCTAGTCCAGCCACTATCCAGAGGATATGCTCAGTTGTAACCTGCATCTAAAGCCCTCTGGAATGGTTTAATGAGTTAAAAAGTGGACTTCATGGTTTAAGAATGACCTTAGCCACTCCCTCTCTAGGAATCTCATACTCATAGACTAGGTAAGTAGCATTGTAGGCATAGACTTCCCTGGGCATAAGCCTTCTGTGATTAAACCATACTTCAACATCATAATTGCTTAGTATGACTAATGCTAAAATGCCTCTCTTTACAGATATCTCATACTCGTAGTGATAGCCTACAGCATAAGGCTCTACTTTCTTAAGCTCAGTCTTGAAGTATGCTTTACCCGAACCTTCGGAGCTAGGTATTGTAGCGGTCCACCAGCCGCTATCAAAAGTGAACTTAGTAATGACCTGATCGCCTACTATCAACTTCATAGGCTTAACATTAAAGCCTACTTTAGAGGCATCCTTAAGCCCTAATGAGCTTATCAAGCCCGAAGGCTTTAGCCTCAAGTCAAGCTGCTTAGAGTCACTCCATGATGCACTCCATACTCGAACCTTAGCCTCCAAGTGTATTGGATGATAGAGACTACACCAAAGCCTAACCATAATTCTTGAAGGCTTATCACCAAGCATCTTATAACCATCAATCATACCATGAATAGGCAAGCCACTAACAACCTCAAGCCATGCCTTACCACCCCTACAGCGTATGATGAACTCAATAGTAGTCTTCCTCCTCTTAAGCTTGAATGCCTTGCTTAAGCATCCAGCCCAATAGAACCATGTATAGCCATAGCTATGAACAATACCAAAGCGTAACCTTCTCCCACCATGCTCTATGTAGAGGCGAGAGCTTGAGATGTATGAGCCCTTCCATACAGTCGCCTTAATGTAAATGTCGAAATTAGGCTTCCTGTAGTAATGCTTGGATTGCCATCTATCAAATGTATCAGGACAACCCCACCACCTATATCGTGGAACTTTAAGCTTAGCCTCCTCAACGATCTCCTCATAAAGCCTATACTTGACTATTGGAATCATGGTGTAGAGGATTATTGGAGCCTTAGCATAGCCCCTCCTAACCTCAGCCACATGCTTAACCTCATAGGACTGTCCAAGCCATGCATGCGTAGTATTAGCGTAGATGGTGATTAATGGGCCATAATCAATACTATTCAAGCATTGCCTCCTTAAGCGAGCTTCAGCCATAGAGCCTTGGTATAACACCTTTAGCTTATTATTCTCGATGATGACTAGGGCTTCTAAGCCTATGTCGATAACCTTCACGCCAGAGGTATGCTCAATCTCATAAGCAAGCTGTTTAGCAATTGCATAGAGGTTAGGTCTTGGATGGATGAGATAATGAGCTACTTCTGTAAGCACTACTAGGCTTATCATAATGCAGACTAACTCCAGTGATCTCATAAGGCATGAGCCCATAGGCTAAAAAGAAGGTCAGTCTTACTCACCCTCCAGCTCTGAGCAGAAATGCTCTAAGCCATCTAACAGCTTCCTCGCCAATGAAGAAATCACTACTATTGACTATTATCATGTCGTGGAACATTATGAGGCCTGCCTTGTGAGTTCTAATCCTACCGCGTAGTCTCTTCTTCCTGATAACACTTATAGGCGCTAACCTCTCTAAGTAAAACTTTGATTTCTCCTCATCACTCCAGCCGGCCATATCAATCTCCTCCACCTTAACCCCTAGCTTCTTAACTTTGTCCAGCAGTTGTCTAATCTCGTTCCTATATTCATCTTCAATACTTGAGTCATAGACATAAAGTATCCTCATCAATTTCAAAGCTAGTCTAGGAGGATTATTAAAATATCGCGGATAGAAATTACGATACTACCTTACCGAGTACTCCAATATTCGTGTATAACTATAAGCTTGAGAAGGTCTTGAGGCTTAACTTGAAACCTTACTACTACCTCACCATCAATAGTGATTGAGGCTATACCTGCATAATCATAACTCCTCAAGTAGACCACCTTAGTGGAATTAGCATAGCTCAAAGTCACGCTAGGCTCTAGCTTGCCTTTAATGACGAATAGTGTCATCTCAACGACATGGACT